>Ga0335080_10002936_pt1 | contig 17146 bp, 16 predicted proteins | sample Lox_Sample_34_FD_206720 | JGI IMG/M metagenome (GOLD analysis project Ga0335080, IMG submission 206720) | Soil microbial communities from Loxahatchee National Wildlife Refuge, Florida, United States - Lox_Sample_3.4 | ecosystem: Environmental > Terrestrial > Soil > Wetlands | place: USA...
TGGTCGTGCGTTTTGAGGGTGGCACGACCTCTCGCGAGAACCAGGGAGTCGGCGGGTACAAGCTTCCCCCGCCATACGCGCAGACCTCCTACAACGCCACCGGCAATAACCAGAACCTGATGGTCACCGAGACGTCGATCATCAATACGCGCATCGTCAACGAGACGCGGTTCCAATACACGCGCAATTACACCGACCAGATCGGAAACCTGCTGCCGCAGTACACCGTAACCGGAGCCTTCACGGCTGGCGGCGCCAATTGGGGCACCAATTACGACACCGGCCAGCACTTCGAGCTGCAAAACTACACCTCGATCGCCAGGGGCGCCCACACCTACCGCTTCGGAATGCGCGCGCGCCGCGAGAGCGACCGCAACATGTCGCCCAACGGCTTCGGCGGCAGTTTCTTCTTCGACGGCGGCATCGCTCCCGTGCTGGACTCCAGCTTCAATCCGATCGTGGGCCAGACCGTCACGCTCTCCGCGATCGATCAATATACCCGCACTCTCCAGTTGATGCAGTTGGGCTACACCGGATCGCAGATCCGAATCCGCGGCGGCGGCGCCACGCAGTTCAATATCGACGTCGGCAATGCTTACGCCAGCATCCACCAATACGATATCGGCCTGTTCGCCCAGGACGACTGGCGCGTCCGTCCCAACTTCACCTTCAGCTACGGATTGCGCTACGAACGTCAGACCAACATCGACGACAGCCGCGACTTTGCGCCGCGCATCGGTTTCGCGTGGGCGCCAGGCAACGCCAGGGCCGGGCGGCAGAAAACCGTCATCCGCGGCGGGTTTGGGATCTTCTACGACCGCATCAGCGAGAGCACCATTCAACGCACGCAGGTCCTCAACGGCACCTACCAGCAATCCTACGTCGTGACCAACCCCGACACCTTTCCCAACCCGCCCTCAACCGCCGGCCTGACCCCGGCGCAGAACAGCATCTACAGTTTGAGCCCGCAGATGCGGACGGACTACATGATGCAGACGGCCATCGGTGTAGAGCGACAGTTGCCGAAGAACACCACCATGGCGGTCACCTACACCAACACCCGCGCGCTGCACATGCAGCAGACCGTCCCCATCAATACGCCGCTGCCCGGAACCTACGTGCCCGCGCTGGGCAACCCCGGAATCCGGCCTTACGGAGCCGCGGCCGGCAACCTGTTCGAGTATCAATCGGGCGCCGACCTCAGGCAGAACATCCTGATGTACAACTTCAACACCCGCTTCAGCCGGAAGGTGTCCCTATTCGGAAACTACCAGTACAACCGGTCCAACGATCTTCCTGGCACCCCGTCGAATCCCTACAATTTCGCCCAGGACTGGGGCCGTTCCTCGCTCGAGCGGCGCCACCGGTTTCAACTGGTTGGCTCCGTAACCGCTCCGTTCGATATCCGGCTGAGCCCGCTCCTCACGCTCCAATCGGGCTCTCCTTATGACGTCGTTCTCGGCCGCGACATCTACGGGAACACGCTGAAGAACGCGCGTCCGTTGTTCGCCACCTCCTCCTGCGCCAACCCGGTGAACACCGACGTCGGTGATTTCTGCGCCACGCCGTTTCCCGGTGTGACCGACGGCCTGGTGCCGCGAAATTACCTCGTCGGAGCCGGCATGATCTCCCTCAATGCCCGCATCGGCCGCACCTTCGGGTTCGGACCCAAGCGCGGCGGCAACAACGTAGCTGCCGCGGGCAATCCGGGCGATCCCAGCGGCATGGGCGGCGCCAACATGGGCGGCGGGCGCGGTGGTTTCGGTGGAGGCGGAGGCGGCCGCGGCGGCATGGGTGGAGGCGGCGGCCCGCGTGGCGGAGGCGGCGGGGGCATGCGCATGGGCGGCGGCGGCGGCCGTGGCGGCGGAAACAGCAGCCTCACCGACCGCCGGTTCAACCTGACCGTGTCGATGAACGTCAACAACATCCTCAACCACTACAACCCCGGCGGCTATGTCGGCAACCTGAACTCTCCCCAGTTCGCCCAGGCCACGGGCATCATCACCGGTTACGGCGGCAGGGGCGCCGGAGGCGGCCCCGGCGGTATCGCCGCCAACAATCGCCGCATCGAGTTCTCCACAAGGCTGAGTTTCTAGCTGCTAGCCAATAGCTTTCAGCCGCTAGCTCTGCCGGCCGGGTGGAATGCTGAAAGCTGATGGCTGAAAGCTGACGGCTATATTACAATCTCTACTGGGATATAGGTGATTCCTTTCCCACGTCCCAATGCACATATCCGTCAAAGGGGAATACGCGCTTCAGGCGCTTTTCGATCTCGCCTCCCAGCGGGCCGGCGAGCCCGTCCGCATCGCCGATATCGCACGCAGGCAGAAGATTCCACAGAAGTTCCTCGAACTGATCCTGGCGGGGCTGAAACAGGCCGGGTTCGTCGAGTCGCGCCGCGGCGCCGAAGGCGGATACCTCCTGGCACGTACCGCGGAATCGCTGACCGTGGGTGAGGTGTTGCGCTTCGTCGAGGGCCCGCAACAAGGTAAAGGCCGAGGAAAACGAAAGGGCGACACCCCCTTCAGCGACATGTGGCAACAGGTGGATCAGGCCGTAAGCAGTGTCGTCGACCACACCACGTTCGCCGACCTGCTGCGCGCGTGGCATGAAAAACAGAGCAGGTTCGTACTGAATTGGGAGATATAACCTTGCGCGTCGCCGAGGACAATTCGCAGAGCATCGGCCGGACACCGCTGGTCCGCCTCAACCGCGTCACCGATGGCGGAAAGGCCACCGTCCTGGCTAAGATCGAAGGCCGCAATCCCGCTTACAGCGTCAAGTGCCGGATCGGCGCATCCATGGTCTGGGATGCCGAGAAACGAAGCCTCCTCGGCCCCGGCAAGGAACTGGTGGAACCAACCAGCGGCAACACTGGCATTGCCCTCGCATTCGTGGCCGCCGCCCGCGGATATCCCATCCACCTGACCATGCCCGAGACTATGTCCGTCGAGCGGCGCAAAGTGCTCAAGGCTCTCGGCGCCAACCTGATCCTCACCGACGGCGCGGAAGGAATGGCGGGCTCTATCGAGAAGGCCGAGCAGATGGTCGCGTCAGACCCGCGCCGCTTCGTGATGCTTCAACAGTTCAAGAATCCCGCCAACCCCGACATCCACGTCCGGACCACCGGCCCCGAGATCTGGGAGGATACCGAGGGCGCCATCGACGTGCTCGTCTCCGGCATCGGAACCGGCGGCACGATTACCGGCGTTTCGCGGTACATCAAGAAGGACCGTGGAAAAAAGATCCTGTCGGTCGGGATTGAGCCTTTCAATAGTCAGGTAATCACCCAGTATCTGGTTGGCAAGCCCCTCCGGCCCGGTCCGCATAAGATTCAGGGAATCGGGGCTGGGTTTATCCCCGATACCCTCGATCTCAAAATGGTCGACCGCATCGAGTTGATCACCAATGAAGAAGCCATCGAAATGGCGCGTCGTCTGGCCAAAGAAGAAGGCATACTGGCTGGTATTTCCAGCGGTGCGGCGGTTGCGGTCGCGGCCCGCCTCGGACGCCTTCCTGAGTTTTCCGGTAAGACCCTCGTAACCGTGCTGCCGGATGCGGCAGAGCGATACCTCAGCACGGTCCTCTTCGAAGGAATCGATGAATAGGGAGAAATCGGGAGGCCCTTTCGGGCTCCCCGAAAATGAAAAAGCGGGCGCGGTTTGGGTGATAGGGGTGAGTGCGCCCGCTGTCGTAACGGGGATTTACAAACTAGACGATAGTACCGCGCACCCACGTTACACATCCATCCCTAATTCTGGCCAAAACAAAAGAGTCAGTCGGAGCTAGCCATTTCGAGCTATGCGATTCAGCGGCACCATCTTCGCGGTTTTGGCGGCTTGCACGCATATCTCGTTCGCCCAGGGGACTCCACCCGCGTCGCCCCCTCCGAACCCAACTGCCCCGCAGACCCCGCCGGTCCTGACCTATACCGGAAAGCCTCTCCTGCTGCCCTTCGAGTGCACCGCCGAGGATATTCTGGCTGCGGGCCTGGAATGTTCGGAAGACGACCCTTGCCCGGTCTACCTCGAACTCTCTGCAATCGAATCGTCCGCCCTGCGAGTCTTCGCCGCCGGAAACATTCACACGCCGTCTGCCACCCTCTACAGCGTGCTGCTGGGCACCGAAGATAATGGCCATACCTGGCGCGAATTCTACGACCGGCTGCGCGGGGCGACTCTGGACCACATTCAGTTCTCCGGAGCCGAGACCGGGTGGGCCGCCGGTCAACTGGTCTACCCGCTTCCCCAGGACCCGTTTCTGCTCCAGACAGGCGACGGCGGCAAAACCTGGCATCAGCACTCGATCTTCAGCGACCAGCGTCTCGGCGCCATCCAGCAATTCTGGTTCGAGGATCCGAAGATCGGCTCGCTGATCGTCGATCACGGCGCGGGCGCCGAGGGGGACCGCTACGAGCTGTACGAAAGCCAGGACTCCGGCGATTCCTGGACCATCAAAGAGACCAGCGTCAAACCGCTGAGGCTCCGCCGCGCCGCGCCGCCCAATCCCGATTGGCGCATTCGCGCCGACGCCCCCAGCAAGAGCTTCCACCTGGAACATCGCGAGGGTGCCCGCTGGATAACCTTAGGCGCCTTTAGCGTCAGCCTCGGCGCCTGCAAGCCGCCGCAATGACTGTCGGACATGTGCCCCTAGGGGTCTGCCTTCTGACACACGTGTGCGTCGGTTGTTCCCTTTTGAGGCAGCCCTGGACCTGCCGAAATCGCGTTTTTCGGGCTTTTTTCTAAAGGCCCTCCGATTGCTCACCAATATCCGCAGATGAGGGCATTTGAATGATGGTCGCAACGGGTCTCGCAATCTTCGTGGTGATTTGCCTGCTGCTTTCGATGGTCCAGACTCCGCCGGCAATCGGCAAGTAGACGCCGCGCCGCACCTCGCCGCGAGATATCATCAGCGGTGATGGACTACACACGTCGCGACCTCGGAAAGCTGGCGCTGGCCGCCCTCCCGGCTGCAACACTGGCGGCGGCAAAACTGGATTCCAATTTCGGCGGGGTCCAGATCGGCGTCAACGCCCCCTACAGCTTCCACAACATGCCGGGTGGAGCGGACGACATCGTCACCTACTGCACCCAAACCGGCATCGGAGCCCTCGAACTGCGTCTCCAGCCTGTCGAAGCCTACCTCAAGGCGCCCGCGTGGGTAAACCCGCTTCCCGCTCCCCGGCCCAACACCCCTCCGCCTCCGCCCGCGCCTGCCGCATCCGGCGCGCCGCCCAAAAAAGGCCGCGCCCCGATGACCCCGGAGCAGATTGCCGAGCGCAAGGCCGCCGTCGAGGCCCTGGACAAGTGGCGCCTCTCGCAGTCTATGGACGGCTTCAAGACATTCCGCAAGAAGTACGAGGACGCCGGCCTGCTGATTCAGATCGTCAAGTTCGACGGCATCGGCGACATGAAAGACGAGGTCGTGGACTATTGCTTCGAGGCGGCCAAGGCTCTCGGCGCGCACGCCATCTCCTGTGAGATCCCGGTCAGCCGGACGAAGCACCTCGGCGCGTTCGCCGAAAAGCACAAGATGATGGTCGGCTACCACGGCCACGGCAACCTCACCGACCCCGAGGCGTTCGGCCGCCTGGGGGCCTGGGAGCAGGCCTTCTGGTATTCGAAGTATAACGGCGCCAACGTCGATATCGGCCATTTCTTTGCCGCCAATGGATTTTCGCCTGCCGAGTGGATCAGGGAGAATCACACCCGCGTCACTCACGTCCACATCAAGGACCGCAAGGCCGACAACGGTCCCAACGTGCCGTTCGGCCAGGGAGACACGCCGATCAAGGAGATCCTTCTCCTCATGAAGCGCGAGCGGTACCGGTTCCAGGCGACTCTCGAATTCGAATATCCGGTGCCGGAGGGCTCCAACCTGCTCGCCGAGCTCACTAAGTGCGTGCAGTATTGCAGGGAAATCCTCGCCTAGTGGTCTCCGATCGGGCACTGGCGCGCCGCCTCGAGCGGGCGGAAGGCACCGCCAACGCGAGATTCGTCGAGGCTAGGGCGCGCCTGTCGCCCGAGTCGGGTGCGTGCTGGATCGAGGTCGCCGGCGCCTATGCCATGTACGACGGCCCGCGCTCTCCCTGCACGCAGACCTTCGGGCTCGGTATTTTCCAGTCGCCCCGTGCCGCGGAGCTGGACCGCATCGAGTGCTTCTTCCGCGAGCGCGGAGCGCCCGTGTTCCACGAGGTCAGTCCGCTTGCGGATCCGGCGCTGCTCGGCGTGCTGAACGGGCGTGGCTATCGCCCCATGGAGTTGACCAGCGTGATGTGCCTGGCGCTGAAGGATCGCGTGCCCGCCGGCCGCGGAGTCATCCAGGTGCGCCTGGCTGGCGAGACCGAGCACGAGTTGTGGGCGCGCACCGCGGCCGAGGGATGGCGGGAGGCCGAAGGAATCGGCGACCTGATCGGCGGGCTCATGCGTGTCGTCGCGGAGCGCCGGGACGCGGCCGATTTTCTGGCCATGCTCGACGGGCAGCCCATCGCGGCGGGGTCGCTCGCCATGCACGAGGGTGTGGCGCTGCTGGCGGGCGCCAGCACTATCCCCGAGTTCCGCCGCCGGGGCGCGCAACGGGCGCTTCTCGAAGCGCGCCTCGATTACGCGCAGCGAGCCGGCTGCGATCTGGCGATGCTCTGCGCCTCCCCGGGCGGCGAATCGCAGCGCAACGGCGAACGGCACGGGTTCCGCATCGCTTACACCCGGATCAAGTGGGAGCTGCCGGACCGGCGCCTGGATGCCCGTTCCGCATAGAAGTTCAGACTGTCCCTACACCTTGCCGGCGGGTCCCCCGCGCCTCAGCTCGCCGCCCGCATCAGCGATTGCCGCCGCCGCTCGCATGCGTGCACAAACCCGTGCACCAGCGGATTCGCCGCCTGCATCTCGGGCTGGAACAGTGTCGCCACGAAGAACGGATGGCCGTCCAACTCTACCGCCCGCACCTCGTGCTGATCGTCCACCGCCGCGACTATCATGGCCCCTCCTTCGATCAGCCGGCGATAGCGGTTGTTGAGTCCGAAGCTGCAGTGGTACTCCTCGATCGATTCCGGCGCGCGGTAGGCCTTGCGGATCAGCGAACCGTCCGTGAACCGCACCCGCGCTTTTACGCCCAGGAGCGCGCAGCCCAATTGCGAGATCAGGGGCATGGAAGCCGAAGGACTGCTCTTCTGATGGTCGGCTTCCACGAACCCCAGAACGTTGCGCGCGTACTCGATGAGCGCGTACTGGAATCCCGCGGAGGTGCCGAGAAAAGGAATGCGATGAGACCGCGCGATACGAATCGCGGTAAGTGCGCCGTCAGCGCTGCGATACGGCATCCCGGGGACACACCAGAGTCCGTCGAGTTCCGCCAACTCCTTCCCGTCGCCGGCCGAATCCGTGGAAACCCACTTCGTCTCCACCTTCCCATCCGAAGCCACGGCAAGCGCGGTTTCTATGGCCCGATGAGCCTTGTTCTGCTCGTTGAACTCTCCGATGAGCCCTATGCGAATGGCTGAGTGCATGGCGGCATATTATTTCACAATCTGCGGCCGGAAGATAGGGTACGAATTGGGTAGCTGCCACCGCAACTGCGGTCCGCCCGCCGTGTTCCTGCGAATGAAGCGCCGCTCAGCAGGAGGCGCCCGAGGGCCCTATGCGTATCGGAATTAAAGGTCTCCTTATCGCCAAAGCCTTGGCGGGAGCCGCGCTCGCGCAGATCCCCGCCTTCCAACATGTCGTGGTCATTTTCCAGGAAAACCGCACGCCGGACAATCTGTTCCAGGGCCTCTGCGCCGCCCCGTTCGGTTCCGCGCAGTCGTGCAGCGCCACCCCCGGTCCTTCCCAATACAACATTCAGACGCAAGCCTGGTTCGACAACTCCTCGTCCGCCGGCGTGACTCAGCCCGCGCCTGTCGCGCTCGCCAATCGCTACGACCTGAGCCACGCGCACTCCGCCTTCGTCCGCCAGTGCGACAAAGACTCGCTCACCGGGGTCTGCAGAATGGACGGCTCCGCCGGCGTCTCCTGCTCCGGCACGTGTCTCCCCAAGCCCCAGTTTCGATTCGTGGACAACGCTGCCGGCACTGTGAGCCCGTACCTCCGGCTAGCCACGCAGTACGGCTGGGCCAACTACATGTTCCAGACCAACCAGGGCCCCAGCTTTCCCGCCCACCAGTTCATCTTCGGCGGAACGTCCGCGCCTTCCGCTGCCGACGATGCCGCCGGCGTCTTTGCCTCCGGAAATATGTCCGGCGCCGGCAATGTCGCTGGCTGCGCCGCGCCGTCCGGAACCACCGTCCAGCTCATCGCTCCTGCCGGCGAGACCCGCAAGGTCTACCCTTGCTTCGAACACTCCACCATGCCGGACGTTCTCCCTCGCCCGGTCACCTGGCGCTACTACACCCCCGGGGCTGGGTCCATCTGGACCGCGCCCAACGCCATCCAGCACATCTGCCAGTCCACCGGCCCCGGCGGTAAGTGTGCCGGCTCCGACTGGACCGCGAACGTCGATTTGAACCCGGTTGACGTGCTCAAGGATATCTCCCAGTGCAACCTGCGCTCGATCAGTTGGGTGATTCCCTCTGGCGTCAACTCCGATCACGCCCGCTCCAACGACGGCGGCGGGCCGTCCTGGGTGGCCTCCATCGTCAACGCCATCGGCGACAGCGCCGCCTGCGACAACCATACCGGCTACTGGCAGAACACCGCCATCGTCATCACCTGGGACGATTGGGGCGGATGGTACGATCATGAGCCTCCCACCATCCTCGGCGACCCTCAGGGCGATTATCAATACGGCTTTCGCGTCCCGCTGGTGTTCGTCTCGGCCTACACGCCCGCCGGATACATCGATAACGAGCGCCACGATTTCGGCAGCATCCTGCGCTTCGTCGAACATAACTTCGGCATTACCGAAGGCACGCTCAACTTCGCCGACGCGCGCGCCAAAAACGATCTCACCCGCTTCTACGACCTGGCCCGCCAGGCCCGCGCGTTCCAGTCTATACCGTCCCCGAAGACCGCCGAGTTCTTTCTCAAAGACAAGCGCAGGCCCACCGCGCCCGACAACGACGGCGACGATCGATAGCCCGTCGAATCAGGCCTTGCCTGCCGTTGCCAGCGCCAGCAGCGGGAAATAATCCCGGTACATCGCGTACGTCAGGTAGAACACGTTGGGAAATCCCGTGCCCGTCGATGCCGATTCCGGCCACTTGCCCTCGGCCGTCTGCAGGTCCAGCAGGAAGCGAAGCCCGCGGGTGACGTGTGGCCCCTCGCGGTCTCCTGCCGCCAGCAATCCCAGCACCGCCCAGGCCGTCTGCGACGCGCTGCTCGGCGCCGGAACGAACCCGTCGCGCGCGTAGCTGGCGCACGACTCGCCCCATCCGCCATCGGGGTTCTGGATCGTCCGCAGCCACGTGGCGGCTCGTGCGATCGCCTCCTGCGTGCCGGGCGCTCCGCTCGCCGCCAGGCCGCGCATGGCCAGAAACGATCCATAAACATAGTTCACGCCCCACCGCCCGTACCAGCTTCCGTCCTTCTCCTGCGCGGCCAGCAGATAGCCCACGCCCCGCCGCACGGCGTCGTGATTGCGCATGCCGCGCCGGCAAAGGCACTCCAGCACCCGCCCCGTGATGTCCGGGCACGTCGGATCGAGCATGGCATTGTGGTCCGCGAACGGCACCTCGTTCAGCACCGCCCAGTTGTTGTCCACGTCGAACGCCGCCCAGCCGCCGTCGCTGGATTGCATCGCCAGCAGCCACTGGATCGCCCGCTGCTCGCACGCCGCCTGCGCCGCCGCATCCGGTCCCCGAGCGTGCATGAGCGCCAGCAGTACCATCGCCGTGTCGTCGATGTCCGGGTAAAACTCGTTGGCGAACTCGAACGCCCACCCGGAGGGCTCCGTGTCCGGGCGCTTCACGCTCCAATCGCCCTTGCGCCGCACCTCCTTCGAGATCAGCCAGTCGGCCGCCCGCGCCAGCCGCGCATCGTCTGCCGGCACGCCCGATTCGCCCATCGCGAACGCGCAGATGGCCGTGTCCCAGATCGGTGACACGCAGGGCTGGAAGATGAAGCGCTCGGCGCTCTCCAGCAGCAGCGATTCGAAGTGCCGGATCGCCTCCATGCGGTCGGGATGATCCTTGGCGTAGTCCAACGCATCCAGCGCCATGATGGTGTACATCATCGCCGGATAGATCGCTCCCAGTCCCTCCGTGTAGCGCGTGCGCGCCAGGATCCAGCGCTCCGCCTCGCGGATCGCCGCGCCCCGGACGCGTTCGCTGCCACGCTTCTCCCAGACCTTGAATACCCGGTCCAGGTGATGGAAGAGCACGCTCAGCCCTTTGCGCTTCGGCAGTTCGAGGCTCACGCCCGGCAGGAGGAGTTCTTCCAGGTTGAACCCCGCTGGCGCGCGCCGGTTGCTGCCCCGCGATTGCACGATCGAAAGCGGCACCAGGATCGAGCGCGTCCACGATGACATCTCGTACAGCACGTTCCCCGGCAGCATCACGATCTCGGGCGGCACCGAAGGCACGTGCCGCCGCGGATACAGCCCGAACAGGCTGAGATTGATCTTGACGTAGCTGTTGGCGGCCTGCAGTCCGCCGAGCGCGAGAATCCGTGTCCGCGCGCGCCGCAGCGGATCTCCATCCGCGGGCAGCCCGGCGAGCTTCAGCGCGCAGTACGCCTTGACCGTGGCGCTGATTTCGGAAGGCCCGCCGGCGTAGATGTTGAAACCGCCGTCGGGCAATTGCCGTTCGACAATCGAGCGCGCCGCCTTGTCGATGCGCGGCCGGCTCGGCGGATTCCATTGCGCGCCGGAAGGCTGGTGCAGCCAGAGCTGTAGCAGAATGTAGTCGCTCTCCAGCGTGGTATCCGCCGTGAGCTCGCCGCACCAGAACCCGTCCGGCGCCTGCTGCGCGGAAAGTGCCTTCAGTGCCCGCCCGATGGCCGGCGCCGCATCCTCGCGCGACACCCTCGCCGCGTGTTCGGCCTGTCGCCGCCGGCTCGGCGCCGCCGGTTGCATCGACTCGGAAAACATCGCCAAGCTCTTCGTTAAAGATTCAGCATATCAACGTACACTGAATCATGGACTGGCAATTGGACGCCGCCGAGGTCCGCGTGCTCGGCTCTCTCATGGAAAAAGAGGCTGCCACACCGGAGTACTACCCCCTCTCCCTCAATGCCCTCGTCAACGCCTGCAATCAGAAATCCAATCGCGAGCCCATGACCTCCTACGACGACGCCACCGTCGAATCCGCGCTCGAAGGCCTCCGCGCCAAGGGCCTCGCCATGCGCGTGACCGGACGCGATAGCCGCGTGCCCAAGCACGAGCAGCGCTTCAGCGAGCGCTTCAACCTGGGACGCCGCGAAGGCGCCATCCTCTGTGTCCTCATGTTGCGCGGTCCGCAGACTGTAGGCGAGCTGCGCGGCCGCGCGGAGCGCATCTACACCTTCGATGACCTGGAAGGCGTCGAAAGCACGCTCCACAAGCTTGCCGACGCCGGGTTCGTCAGGCAGTTGCCGCGCCAGGCGGGCTACAAAGAACAGCGATGGGCACACCTGCTCTCCGGCGATGTCGACCTGTCCGAGCCGGCGCCGCCCTCCGCTCAGGATCGCGGGCCGTCCGACCGCGAGCGCATTGCCCGGCTCGAGCTGGAGCTCGCCGAGCTTCGCCGTGAATTTGAAGAGTTTCGCGCTACTTTACGATAACCGTCTTGTCGGCTTCAATCTTCACGTGCTGTTTGACCGGTGCGCCGGATGAAGGCTCGATCCGCACATCGTACTCGCCCACCGGAAGCTTCAGGCCCTGTGCGAAGTTGTTGAACTCGTCCGCGTGGCCCATGTAATGGTCGTTGACGTAGACTGCCGCGTACTTCTCCGGGCTGATCGTCCGCAGTACGCCGAACGGACCTTTCGGCGGCGGCAGTGCCTTCATGGTCTGCTTGAGCTCGGTGGTCTTGCCGGCGGTCAGCGTTACGGTCGTTTCCACATCTTCGTACCGCGGTTCCACCAGCTTCACTTTGTGCTCGCCCGGCGGGAGCGCATACTTGCGGCCGGCGCCGAAGTTGGAGGCTGGACCCAGATACTTGCCGTCCACGAAGACGCCTGCCCGTCCGGGTTCGACTTTCGTTTTGAGATACGCCTGCCCCGCCTGCTGCGCGGAAAGCGTTCCCACGGTCGCGCAGAGAAACACAACAGCAATTTGGTGACGAGTGAGATAGATCACGGTGGTTCCTCGTGTTCAGACTATCCGATCCGGTTTGCCGATGCAATCGCTCTTTAGCTTCCATAGAATCTGCCGCAGCATTCCCATCAGGACCGGCGCGTCGCGGGAGGGGATCTCCAGGCGCCGGATCAGCCGTCGGATCTTGTCCTGGGTGGAATCCGCCGTCCGTGGGTTCACATAGCCGCTTTTGGAAAGCGCCTCGAGCAGCATGGACGTGACCTGTTCGTTCTCCGCCGCCGAGGCGCGGCGGATGCGTTCCGGGCGCGCCCCCGCTGCCCGCGAATCGCGCGCCAGTTCGTAGAGGCAGAGCGCCACCGCCTGTCCCAGGTTCATCGAGAGATCCTGGCTCACCGTCGGGATTCGCATCAGCCAATGGCAGTGGCTCATGTCCTCGTTTGAGAGCCCGAACTTCTCGCTGCCGAACAGCAGGGCCGCGGGCGCCGCGGCAAGCGCGCGCAAGATCAGCCGCGCGCCGTACTCCAGCCGCCGCACGGGATGTTGCAGCTCCCGGTGCCCCACGTTTGTCGTCCCGATCACCAGGCGGCAGTCGGCCACTGCCTCGCCCACGCTCGCGCACACCTCCGCGCTCTTCAGCAGCGGTGCCGCCGCCACCGCCGAACGAGCCTCGCGGAATGCGACGTCGTACGGGTTGACCACCCGCAGCCGCGTGAATCCGAAATTGGCCATGGCCCGCGCCGACGCCCCGATATTCAGCGGATTGCGCGTGGCCACCAGAACCACTCGCAGATTGTCTTTCGATTGTGTCGCGATGTTTCGATCCTATTACGGATTCCCGCCCGCTGGCCACAATGCGTTATGCAATTGGCCGCGCATCCGGTTCCCTATCCGACCTTGAAGCCTTCCCACCGCGCGACCACCGCGCTGGCCAGGCAGTTGCCGAGCACGTTGATCGACGTTCGAGCCATATCCAGCAGTGCGTCCACGCCCAGCAGGACTGCCACGCCCTCCATCGGCAACTGGAACGTCGCCAGCGTGCCCGCCAGGATGACCAGCGCCGCCCGCGGAACGCCCGCCACGCCCTTGCTCGTCAGCATCAGCGTGAGCATCATGACCAGTTGCTCGCCGATCGACATGCGCCGGCCCGCCGCCTGCGCCACGAAGACGGAGGCCAGCGACAGGTACAACGCGCTGCCCACCAGGTTGAAGCTGTATCCGGTCGGAATCACGAACCCGACGATGTGCTTGGGCACTCCGAACAGTTCCATGTTCTCCAGGGCCAGCGGCAGCGCCGCCTCGCTGGACGCGGTCGAAAACCCGATCAGGAACGGCTCGCGCACGGCCCTGTAGAAACCTCCCACCGGAATGCGAAAGATCGGCAGGGCGGGGAAGAGCACCAGCAGCACGCACAGCACGCTCGACACGTACATCGTCAGAATGAGTGTCCCCAGCCCGAAAAGCACGCCGATGCCTTTGCTCCCGACCGTCACCGCGATCGCCGCGCCCACTCCGACCGGCGCCAGCCGCATCACGTAGCGCGTAAAGCGGAACATCACCTCCGCCAGCGACCCGCAGAACGCGATTACCGGCTCGGCTTTGGCCCCGATCGCGGCGCACGCCGCGCCGAAGAGAAACGCGAACACCACGATCTGCAGCGCGTCGTTGCGCGCCAGCGCGTCGATGATGCTCGTCGGGAAAATATGCTCCAGAATGGTTGCGAAACTGGTCTGTGTCTGCGGGATTGCCGCCTCGGCCGCCGTCTGACGGATCGGCACGCCCTCGCCCGGGCGAACCAGGTTGACTGCCGCCAGCCCCAGAAACAACGCCAAAGTGGTGACGATCTCGAAATACAGCAGCGCCTTGCCGCCGATCCGGCCCATCCGCTTCATGTCCCCGCTGCCGGCGATGCCCACCACCAGCGTCGAGAACAGCAGCGGCGCGATGATACACCGGATCAGCCGCAGAAACACGTTGCTCACCGGCGCCAGTTGTTTGGCGAAACCCGGCTGCAGCACTCCCAGCGCGACACCCACGGCCATGCCGACGAAAATCCAGGTGGTCAGCGAGATGCGCTTCATCGCTCTCCCCATTTGAGCTTCTGCCGCAGCACGTCGAAAAACATCATCCGCGGCGGCCGGATCAGGTGCAGCGCGTGATCCGAGCTCCGGCACACCACCACGTCGTTCTCCTGGATCGGACTTCCCACCTGTCCGTCGATCGTCAGGTATACGCTCTCGTCCGGGCCGCGCGAGGTCACTCGGATCACGCTCGTCTCCGGCACCAGCACCGGCCGGTTGGTCAGCATGTGCGGGCAGATCGGCGTGATGCACAGCGTCGGCACGCTGGGAAAAACGATCGGACCGCCCGCCGAGAGCGAGTACGCCGTCGAACCCGTGGGCGTGGCGATAATCAGCCCGTCCGCCTTGTACGCGCATACGAACTGATCGTCCACGTAGGTGTCCAGATCGATCATGCGCGCCAGGTCGCTCTTCGCCAGCACGGAGTCGTTCAGCGCCTCGTAGCTGGAGACCACGCGCCCGCCGCGCACCACCTCGGTGGTCATGAGCTTGCGTTTCGCCACGCGGTGCTCCCCGCGGAGCGCCCGTTCAAGTTCCGGATACAGCTCGTCCACCGTAATCGCTGTCAGGAAACCAAGCCCGCCGACGTTCACCGGAAACAGCGGGATCTCGCGGCGTCCGATGGCCCGCGCGGCGGAAAGCAGTGTCCCGTCCCCGCCCAGAACGATCACCAGGTCGCACCCTTCCGGCACATCTGTGCGCGGAATGCCGGGGCAGCCCGCATACATGCCGGTCTCCTCGTCGATGCGCGGCACGATCGACCGCTGCCGCAGCCACTCCATGAGCGGCCGCACGATCTGCTCCGCAATCTGCGAGTTGGGTTTGGAGATGATGCCCGCGGTCTTAATGATGGGCATAGAGCAGAAACTCCTTGTTGCCTTCGGCGCCGTGAATGGGGCTCTCGATGATGGCAGTCTGGAATCCCGTTTCTCGCACGGCCTGTTCGATCCGCTGGCAGGCTGCCCGGTGTACTTCGGGATCGCGCACGATGCCGCCCTTGCCCACCTGGCCCCTGCCCGCTTCAAACTGCGGTTTGATCAGTATAACCATTTGCCCGTCCGGCCGTAGCAGCGGCACGATCGCCGGCAGGATGAGGGCAACGGAAATGAAGCTGACATCGCACGCCAGAAAATCCGCGCGCTCGCCGATGTCCTCGAATCGCAGCTCGCGCGCGTTGATGCCTTCGTGCACCACCACGCGCGGATCGCTTCTCAGCTTCCAGTCGAGTTGCCCGGCGCCCACGTCCACGGCATGCACCCGCGCGGCGCCGGCCTGCAGCATCGCGTCCGTGAACCCGCCGGTCGAGGAGCCGATATCCAGGCAGGTCTTCCCCGCCAGGTCGAGCCCGAATCCTTGTAGCGCTCCGGCCAGTTTGAATCCGCCGCGGCTCACATACGGTGGGCGCGAAAGCACCTCCAGCGTCGCCGCTCCATCCACCGCCTGCCCCGGCTTCGCGGCGCGCTGCCCGTTCACCCGGACCTCGCCCGCCATGATCAGCGCCTGTGCTTTTTCGCGGGACCCGGCGAGGCCGCGATCCACCATCAGCCGGTCCAAACGCGTCCTCATGACTTGCGTTGGACGATCAGATCCGCGAGCTCGTGCAGGCGCGCGGCGCGGTCGCCGAATGGCTCCAGAACCGCGTGCGCCCGGCGGCATTCCTCCTGCGCCATGCGCCGCGATTCCGCCAGCCCGTACACCGCCGGGAAGGTGATCTTGTGCGCCGCGGCGTCCTTTCCCGCGGTCTTGCCGAGAGCTTCGCTCGATTCCTCCACGTCCAGAATGTCGTCCACGATCTGGAACGCCAGCCCCACGTGCTCGCCATAGCAGGAGAGTGCGTCGTACCCGGATTCGGCCGCCCCGGCGTAGATCGCGCCCATCCGCAGGCTGGCGCGCAGCAGCGCCCCGGTCTTCGCTCGGTGGATCGTCTCGAGCAGTTGCGCGTCCGGCGGTTTGCCCTCGCCCTCGAGGTCCGCCACCTGTCCGCCGATCATGCCTCCGACCGTGCCGCTGGCCGCCGCCAGCTCGGCGACGAGCCGCGTCTTGCGTTCGTCCGGCGCGTCGAGCTGCGCCAGCACCTGGAACGCCAGCGTCAGCAGCGAATCGCCCGCCAGAATCGCCATCGCGTCGCCGAATACTTTGTGGTTGGTCAGCTTCCCGCGCCGGTAATCGTCGTTGTCCAGCGCCGGCAGGTCGTCGTGGATCAGCGAATAGGTGTGGATCATCTCCAGCGAACAGGCCGCCGGGATCACCCCGCCGCAATCGTCCGACGCCGTGCGCGCGGCCTCGATGCAGAGGATCGGCCGGATGCGCTTGCCGCCCGCGAACAGGCTGTAGCGCATCGCCCGGTGTATCGTTTCCGGCGCTGCCGATTCCGGCGGAACCAGCCGGTCGAGCTCCGCGTCCACCACTCGCTGCTGCTGAGCGAGATAGTCGCGCAGGTTCATGAAGCCTGCTTTTCGGGCCTGAGCGGCTCCGCGGTAAGCTTGCCTTCCTTCCGCGTGAGCATTTCGACACGCGTTTCCGCGGCCTCGAGCTGCTTGCGGCACGTCTCGCTCAGCCCCATGCCGCGCTCGAAGAGCTCGAGCGAGCGCTCCAGCGGGAGATCGCCCGCTTCCAGTTCTTTGACTACTTTTTCGAGCTCGTCAAGGCAGGCTTCGAAGCTCTCCACCGGTTTGGCGTCGTTCTGGTTTTCCGCCATCGGTTCATTCTAACTTGCTTCGTTAGACATGCTCCGATGGGGTTTGGCGCTCCATCCCGCTCCGCGCCGGCCCGGAGCTACTTTGCCGTTTCGCAGGTAGGCGAGACGGAATTGATCGTTTCCGGCTTGAATACCTTCGTCGAGCCTTCCGTGCGCATCGTGCCCGTCAGCGTCACCGTCTGGTTGACGAACCGGTCGAGCTGCT
>Ga0335080_10002937_pt1 | contig 17142 bp, 18 predicted proteins | sample Lox_Sample_34_FD_206720 | JGI IMG/M metagenome (GOLD analysis project Ga0335080, IMG submission 206720) | Soil microbial communities from Loxahatchee National Wildlife Refuge, Florida, United States - Lox_Sample_3.4 | ecosystem: Environmental > Terrestrial > Soil > Wetlands | place: USA...
GAGATGGCCGCCGCGGGCTACGAGAACGAGAAGTTCCGCACCGTCATCACCGGCCGCACGCCCGTGCGCCGCTGGGCCGAGCCGAGCGAGTTCGAGGCGGTGGGCGCTTACCTGTGCGACCCGACCCTCACCTTCCACACCGGCGACCAGCTCGTGGTCGACGGCGGCTACACGATCTTCTGAGCATGACTCGGGCGGTGCTCACGGTCGCAGCGCTGTCTCTTCTGTGCGCTTGCGCTGCAGCACCTCCGCCGCTGCGCCTGCACGAGTCGGCGGCGCGATTGGATCCGGAGGCTGCGATCGGCTTCTTCACGCTGGGCCTGGACCTCAGCGGCGATCCCGGCGTCACGTTCGTCGCGAAATCGCTGTTCGTCAGCGAGACGCGGGGCGACGAGACGAAGGTCCACTCTTTCGACATCGACTCCCCCTACGATCAAACGAACGTCCGCAGCGACTCACTCGTGAGCTTCGCGCTCTCGCCCGGAGACTACGAGATCGAGAAGTTCGTGGCGGTGCACGAGGTGTTCCTGAATCCCGAGACCTACAAGATCGCGCTGCACGTGAAGATCCACCTGGAGCCCGGCCAAGTCCGCTATTTCGGCCACTTCGAAGTCGACTTGGCTCAGTGCTTCTGGGTACCCGCGGACGCCGAGCACGGTGAGCCGACGGCGGAGCGGATCAAGGAACGCATCGGCCAGGGCAGCCTCCTCCTCTCGTCGGGACCTCTCAGGTGCACGATGGAGATCCAGGATCGTTACGGAGCCGACGTGGGACTCGTCGGCGAGCGGTTCGGGCTCCCGGAGTCGGTGCAAGTGCTCGACGGCGCGGCGCCCCACCCGACGCGCGCGCCCTGAGATCGACCGGCGAGCACGGACGAGCGCTTCTGCGATAAATTCGCGGGCCGTGCCCTCCTGGATCCCGCGTCCCCGCTACCTGGTCCCGATGATCGTCGCCTGTGCGCTGTTCATGGAAAACATGGATGCCACGGTGATCGCGACCGCGCTGCCGACGATCGCGAAGGGCTTCGGCGAGAGCCCGCTGCGGCTCAACCTGGCGATCACCTGCTACCTGCTGTCGCTCGGCATCTTCCTGCCGCTGTCGGGCTGGCTCGCCGACCGGCTCGGCGCGCGCACCGTGTTCTCGTCGGCGATCGTGGTGTTCACGCTGGGCTCGATCGGCTGCTCGACGGTGGAATCGCTGCCGCAGCTCGTGCTCGCGCGCATCGTGCAGGGCATGGGCGGCGCCATGATGGTGCCCGTCGGCCGGCTCGTCGTGCTGCGCTCGATTCCGAAGGCCGAGCTCGTGGCGGCGATGGCGTATCTCACGGTGCCGGCCCTGATCGGCCCGGTGATCGGCCCGCCGCTCGGCGGGTTCATCGTCACCTACTTCTCGTGGCGCTGGATCTTCTGGATCAACATCCCGATCGGCCTGCTCGGCATCGCGCTCGCGCTGCGCTACGTGCCGAACGTGCGCGAGGCGCGCGAGGAGGCGCTCGACGGCGCCGGCTTCGGCATGGTGAGCCTCGGCCTGGCGGGCACGATGTTCGGCTTCGAGAACGTGGGCCGCGGCATCCTGTCGAACGACTCGGTGATCGCGCTGCTCCTGTTCGGCCTCGCGTTCCTCGCGGCGTACGGTTGGCACGCCGGGCGCGTCGACGCGCCGATCATCGACGTGGCGCTGCTGCGCGTGCGCACCTTCCGCGCGTCCGTGCTCGGCGGCTTCCTGTTCCGCATCGCGATCGGCGCGCTGCCGTTCCTGACGCCGCTGATGCTGCAGCTCGGCTTCGGGCTGTCGCCGTTCGCGTCGGGCATGATCACCTTCTCGGGCGCCGCCGGCGCGATGTTCATGAAGATCACCGCGCCCGCGATCCTGCGGGCGCTCGGCTTCCGCCGCGTGCTTCTGCTCAACACCATGGTGTGTGCCGTCTCGGTCGCCTGCTACGGCTTCTTCCGACCGTCGACGCCGCACGCCCTGATCATCGGCGTGCTGCTCGTCGGCGGCTTCTTCCGCTCGCTGCAGTTCACCAGCCTGAACACGCTCGCCTACGCCGACATCGACCCCCCGCGCATGAGCCGCGCCACGACGCTCTCCGCCGTGGGCCAGCAGCTGTCGCTCTCGTTCGGCGTCGGGCTGGGCGCGCTGCTGCTCCACTCGACCCTGGTCTGGAAGGGCCACGACGAGCTCGGCGCGGGCGACTTCTCGTTCGCCTACTTCTCGATCGCCGCGATCAGCCTGACCGCGCTCTCGTTCTTCTCGCGGCTCCCCGTCGACGCGGGGGCGGAGATCAGCGGCAAGAAGGAAGAGCCGCCCGAGGTCGTGACCAGCGCGCCCGCAGCGCCGGTCGAGTGACGCGCGCGCACTAGAGCGCGATCTGCACGATCACCAGGTCGAGCCAGCGGTCGAACTTGCGCCCGACCTCGCGCAGGTGCGCCGTGCGCACGAAGCCGAGCTTCTCGTGCATGCGCAGCGACGCCTCGTTGTCGGCCGCGATCCCGCCGAGACACACGTGCATGCGCTGCGCGCGCGCGAGCGGCAGGAGCGCGCTCACGAGTGCGCTGCCCAGGCCGCCGCGCCGCCGTCCCTCGCGCACGTGCACCGTGTGCTCGACGGTCTGCGCGTAGCCGGGCGCGCTGCGGAACTCGCCGTACGACGCGAAGCCGGCGATGACGCCGGCGTCGTCGGCGACGAGCACCGGGAAGCCCCGCTTCGCGCGCGCCTCGAACCACTCCGTGCGCTGCGCCAGGCTGGCGGGCTCGAACGCCCAGATGGCGGTCGAGCTCGCCACCACCTCGTTGTAGATGTCGAGGATCCCCGGCAGGTCGCGGTGCGTGGCGGCTCGAATCAACACGCTTGCCTCCCGCGCGAAGCATGTCGTATAAAGTGGACGAATGTCAACGATGATGGACGAAGCGAGGGCGAGCGAGGGCCGCCCTGAGCGAGCCCGCAAGGCGCGAAGCGCCGCGCAGCGAGCCGCAGGCGAGCGAAGTCAATCCGACCCCACGCCGCGCATCGCGCGGCGCCTGCGCGACGAGCGCGAGGCGCGCGGCTGGTCTCTCGGCGAGCTGGCCGCGCGCGCCGGCGTGTCGAAGGCGATGATCAGCAAGGTCGAGCGCGGCGAGGCGAGCCCCACCGCGACGCTGCTCGGCCGCCTGTCGGGCGCTTTCCAGCTGACGCTCGCGACGCTGCTCGCGCGCGCGGAGAGCGACGACGGCCGGCTCGTGCGCGCACGCGACCAGACGCGCTGGCGCGACCCGGAGACGCGCTACGTGCGGCGTCAGATCTTCGCGCGCGCGCGAAGCCCGCTGGAGCTGGTCGAGGTCGAGCTCCCGCCTGGCGCCGTCGTCGCGTTTCCCGCGGGCTCGTACGCGTTCATCCGGCAGCTCGTGTGGGTGCTGCGCGGCCGCGTGGTGATCCGGGAAGGCGCCGAGCTCCACGAGCTCGGCCCGGGCGACTGCCTCGAGTTCGGTGCGCCCGCAGATTCGTCGTTCCGCAACGAGTCGAAGTCGCCGTGCCGCTACCTGGTCGCGCTGGTGAAGCAGTGATCGAGACCCTCTCGGCTACACCCGAAAGTGTCGCAGCGCTCGCGGACCTGTTGATCGAGGCCACCGCGCACGGCGCGTCCGTCTCGTTCATGCACCCGCTCGCGCAGGACAAAGCCGAGGCGTACTGGCGCAAGGCGCTCGGCGACGGCCGCGTCGTGCTGGGCGCGCGCGACGGCGCGCGCCTCGTGGGCACCGTGAGCCTGGTGCTCGACCTGCCCGAGAACCAGCCGCACCGAGCCGAGATCCAGAAGGTGCTCGTCGCGGCGTCGCACCGGCGCCGGGGCATCGCGCGCGCGCTCATGCTCGCAGCCGAGCGCGAGGCCGCGAAGCGCGGCCGCTGGCTGCTCGTGCTGGACGCCGTCACCGGCGATCCGGGCGCGCGCCTGTACGAGTCACTCGCCTGGAACCGCGTGGGCGAGATCCCGGACTTCGCGCTCTACCCCGACGGCCGCCTCTGTCCGACCACGTTCTACTGGAAGCGGGTCTAGCGAGTGGGCTGGCTCACCGCGCGCGCGGCGTCGTTCGCGGGACGGCCGATGAGGCCCGACTGGGTCAGCGCGACCTCGTACTTCGCGCCCGGGGCCATGGGCAGGTACGTCGCGCTGCCATACACCGCGTCGACGAACGGCAGCCACTGCGGATGAGCTTCGGCGAGCGCCCACAGATCGACGGGCGAGCTCTCGCCCAGCGCGAACACGCTGCGCGGGGCAACGCGCTCCTGCTCGATGTCGCGGTAGCGGCCCGACACGCGCTCGAGCCGGTAGCGCGCGTCCAGGCCGAGCAGGTTCGCGTAGCCGCGCCACTTCAGCACGCGGGCGTCGAGCTGCCATTCGTCCCCCGCGAGCACGAAGGTCTCGCGCGCGCCTTCGGGCAGGCGCGTGAGCGTCGCCTCGAACTGCTGCGGGCCGCGCGCGGCGAACTCGAGCTGCGCGACCGGCCGCTCGTAGGTGAGCCGGTCGTAGCCGCGCAGCGCCATCGCGAGAAGCGCGGCGACGGCGCTGGCCGCGATCACGAGCAGCACGAAAGAAGCCGTGAACGCGCGCTTCACGTCGCGTCTCCGACCATCTCGGTCGTCACACAGTCGTGCGCGCGCGGCTCGGCTCCGGTCGCGAGAGTGACCGCGCGCTCGAGCGCGCGGAAGAAGCCCAGCGCCTCGAGCGCGCCGTTGCACCAGCCGGTGGCGATGCAGTAGTTCGCGGCGTAGGGCGCGCGGTGGTGGCGCGCGTGCGATTCGCGCGACAGGATGGCGCCGCGCCGCTGCAGCCAGGCGACCGCGCGCGGCGGCTCCGGCCGGTGCGCCCACTGGTGCACCTGGTTGGTCGGCAGCGACACCGCGCCCAGCGCGAACAGAAACGCCGCGAGCGGCGCCGGCGCGAAGAACGCGCCCAGCAGCGGCAGGCACGCGAGCAGCGCCACGTCGCCGTTGCAGTCGAGGAAGTCGCGCAGGAGCAGGTCCTCCGGGTTCGCGTGGTGCACGCGGAACGGGCGCAAGAGCCGCCGGCCGAGCACGGGCAGCGAGTCACTGCCCCACGTGTCGGCGAACCAGTGCACCAGCCCCGACGCCACGTCGGCGGCGAGAGCGCCCGCAACGAGTGCCGGCAGGAGCCACCACTCGAACGCGCCCGCCGCTGCGGCGCGCACCCCGTACGCGCCGACGAGCGCGCATGCGAGCGCGAGCGCGCCCGCCTCGAGCGCGCGCGTCCCCGTCCCCACGACGTCGTGCTTGGGCAGCGACACGGAAACCATGCCCTCCACATCGGCCCGGGCGCACGAAGTATGATGCCCCGTCGGCACGCACGCAGGGAGGGCCGCCATGCGCTTCGGGATCTTCTACGAGCACCAGCTGCCGCGTCCGTGGCAGGACCACGACGAGTACCGGCTCATGCAGAATGCGCTCGAGCAGGTCGAGCTGGCGGACCGTCTCGGCATCGAATACGTGTGGGAAGTCGAGCACCACTTCCTCGAGGAGTACTCGCACTCGAGTGCACCCGAGGTGTTTCTCGCGGCGGCGAGCCAGCGCACGCGGAACATCCGGCTCGGCCACGGGATCATCCAGACCTCGCCGCTCTACAACCACCCGGCGCGCACGGCCGAGCGCGTGGCGACGCTCGACCTGGTGTCGGGCGGCCGCGTCGAGTTCGGCTCGGGTGAGTCGGCGACGACGGGCGAGATGGGCGGCTTCAACGTCGACCCGTTCCTGAAGCGCGACCAGTGGCGCGAGGGGCTCGAAGTCGCCATTCGCTGCCTGACCGAGACGCCGTTCGGCGGCGTCGACGGCAAGTGGGTGAAGATGCCGCCGCGGAACGTCGTGCCGAAGCCGCTCCAGCGGCCGCACCCGCCGCTGTGGGTCGCGTGCTCGCGGCGCGACACGATCATGATGGCCGCGGAGCTGGGCCTCGGCTCGCTCACGTTCGCGTTCATCGACCCCGAGGAAGCGCGCGGCTGGACCGAAGCGCACGAGAAGCGCCTCGCGAAGTGCCAGCCGATCGGCGAGCTCGTGAACACCGACGTGGCGTGCGTGACTCCGATGATGGTGCACAGGGACGAGCGCGAGGCGATCCGCCGCGGGCTCGAGGGCGGCAACTTCTTCGGCTACTCGCTCGCGTTCTACGCGGCGTTCGGCAACCACGTGCCGGGCACCACCGATCTGTGGCAGGACTTCCAAGCGAAGCGGCGCGAGCGCGGCTACGACTCCGAGGTCGCGATCACGGAGCGCCAGGAGCTGGGCGCCAAGGTCGCGCAGGGCCAGACCACCGGGCTGCGCGGCGCCGTCGGCACGCCGGAGCAGCTGCGCGGCTACCTGCGCCGCTTCGAAGCGGCCGGCGTCGACCAGCTCATCTTCGTGCTGCAGGCGGGCAAGAACCGCCACGAGCACATCATGGAGGCGATCGAGCTGTTCGGTCGCGAGATCCTGCCGGAGTTCAAGGATCGCGACGAGAAGCAGCGCAAGGAGAAGGCCGCGCGGCTGGCGCCCGTCGTCGACGCCGCGCTGGAGCGCAAGGTGCGCAACGCACCGAAGATGCCGGCGGGCTACGACGTCCCCGCGGTCATGAAGCAGCTGTTCAAGCAGGCCGGCGGTGATGCGCTGCTCGAGAAGATCGCCGAGGAGTCCGCGGTCGGCGGCGAAGGGCTGCGCGACCTCGGGCCTCGCGAAGTGCCGCCGTCGGAGTAGAATGCCGCCGTCCCGTTCGGAGGGCCCGCCCGTGCGCTCGGAGCTCACTCGCCGCTGACCGCTGAAGCGCGCCCGCCCGCCTCTGCGGTCGAGCGCTGGTCCCCCTCTCTAGAGCGGAGGTGACTTCGATGGCTTTTCTGCGCAATCGCGCGGTCAACTGGCTCTATCTGCATTCGAGCATCCGGAACCTGGCCGAGGGCATGGGCAACGCGTTCGTGCTCGTGTTCCTGCTCCGCGCCGGCGTGTCCGTGCCCGCCAGCTTGTGCGCGATTGCGCTGATCGTCGCGACGCGGTTCACCGTGCGCCCCGCGGTGCTGGTCGCGGCGCGGCGTTTCGGCCTGCGCGCGCTCGTGATCGCTGGCACGGCTGGCATGGCGCTCCAGTACCCGGTCCTGGCGGACGTGCACGGCACCGACGCCGCCTTGCTCGCCTACTGTCTCGTCGCGGCGCTCGGCGGCACGTTCTACTGGACGTCGTATCACGCGTACTTCTCGCTGCTCGGCGACGCAGAGCACCGAGGGCACCAGATCGGCGCGAACGTGGCGCTCGGGGCCCTCGTCGGGATCGCGGCGCCGCTCGCCGGCGCGTGGGCGCTCCTCGAGCTGGGCGCGCGAGCGGCGTTCGGCGCAGTGGCGGCGATCCAGGTGCTCGCGGCGATCCCGCTGCTCGCCACGCCGGACGTCGGGATCTCGCCGAGCGCGCCGGGTGCGCTGCGCGCGGCGCTGCCCGGCGTCGGGCTGTTCATGGCCGACGGCTGGCTCGAAGCGAGCTACACACTCGTGTGGCAGATCGCGCTGTTCCTCTCGCTCGGCGAGAGCCTGTCGGCCTACGGCGGCGCGATGGCGCTCGCCGCGTTGGTGGGCGCGGTGGGCGGGCTCTGGCTCGGGCGCCACATCGACGCGGGCCACGGCCGGCGCGGCGTCGAGATCGCGTTCTCGGTGCTCACGCTCACGCTCGTGCTCCGCGCGCTCTCGGTCGGCACGCCGTGGCTCGCGGTCGCAGCCAACGCGGTCGGCGCGCTCACCGTCTGCCTGCTCGGCCCCGCGCAGATGGTGCCGGTCTACAACCTCGCGAAGGCGTCGCCCTGCGCGCTGCGCTTCCACGTGGCGGCCGAGGGCGGCTGGGACGTCGGCTGCGCCTCGGGCTGTCTCGTGGCCGCGTTCCTCGTCTCGCACGGAGCACCGCTCGGGAGCGTGATGCTCCTCGCGTTCGTCGGCGTGGCCGGTCAGGTGTTCCTGCTGCGGCGCACGTACGTCCGGATGGAGGCGTGGTGAGCGACTAGAAGTCGAACACCTTCGCGTCCGGTGACTCGCCGAGCAGCTCGACGGGGCTGTGCTTGTCGATGTGGCCGATGATGCCGCGGTAGAGGCCGTAACCGACCAGCTGCCGCAGCCGCGGCGAGAAACGGCGCGCGACGTCCGCCGGGATGCCGAGCTGCTGGTTCTCCTGCTGGCGCACCCAGCCGGCGCAGTAGTTCATGGCGATGCCCACGCGCACCGCGCCGCTCTGGTTCGCGCCGCCGCCGTGCCACAAGCTGCCGTGCCAGATCAGCACGCTGCCGCGTGGCATCTCGGCGGGGACGGAAGCGTGCTCCGAGCCGTACACCGGGCTCGTGTCACACTTGTGTGTAGCCGGGATGATGCGCGTGGCGCCGTTCTCCTCGGTGAAGTCGGTGAGCGCCCACATCGAGTTGCACACGGTGGCCACGTGCGGCTTCGGCAGCGGCAGGATCTGGTCGTCCGCGTGGATCGGCTGCGCCTGCTCGCCCGGGTGGATCGCGATCGACGACAGCGACGAGACCAGGCACTCGGCGTCCAGCACGCCTTCCACGATGGGCAGCACGGCCGGATGCACGGGAATCGCCTCGAAGAGCGGGCCGTGCACGAGCAGGTTGTACACGCGCTTCGTGCGGTGACCCTCGAAAGTGTTGGGGCCGAAGTCGATCGCGAGCTCGCGCTCGAGCCGCGCGACTTCGGCGAGCAGCCGGTCCGCGTGCTCCGCGGAGAAAGCGTTCTCGACGATCGTGTAGCCCTCGCGCTCGATCTGCGCGAGGTGGTCTTGCACCGAAGCCGTTCCCATGGCGGGATGATAGCCTGCCCGACGGGGGCGAGGAGCGAGGCGGTCGGGCGGCTCGTCTACTTCAGGAGAAGCCGAACGAGCGCGTCGACGTCGCGCGCGAGCTCGCGCACCAGCTCGCCCGCCGGCCGCACGCGGTCCACCGCGCCGACCGACTGACCCGCGAGGAGAGCCATCGAGTCCAGGTCTCCGCGCGCGTCGAGATTCGGCGGCACGCTCCAGAAGCGGCGCATCGGCATCTCGCGCCCGAAGAACACCGTCGTGCCCACGCTCTCCTCGTCGGCGCGCGACTCCTGGCCGCGCGCTTCCTTGCCCAGCCAAGCCTCGACGAAGCGCGTGCGCAGGGCGCGATGCGGGGCGTTCGGCCAGCCCCAGCCGAACAGGATCGTGTGCACGGTGTCTTCTTCGCTCGCCGCGACGAGCCGGCGCTTGTAGTCCGCGTGCGCGCGCGACTCTTCGCTCGCGAGGAAGCGCGTGCCGAGCACCGCCGCCTGCGCGCCGAGCGCGAGCACGGCCACCACCCCGCGCGCGTCCGCGATGCCGCCTGCCGCCGCCACGGGTGTGGGTGCCACGGCGTCGACCACGCGCGGCACGAGCGTGAGCGTCGACACCTTCCCCGCCACGTGGCCGCCCGCCTCGAAGCCCTGCGCGACGATCACGTCCGTGCCCGCCCGCGCGGAGCGCACGGCGTCGGCGACCGAGCCCACCTGATGGAACACCTTCACGCCCGCCGCATGCGCGCGCGGCACCCATGGAGTCACGTCGCCCCAGAAGAACGACACCGCGGGCACGCGCTCTTCCAGGCACACCGCGAAGTGTTCCTCGCACGGGAAGTGCAGGAGCAGGTTCACGCCGAACGGCTTCGACGTGAGCGAGCGCACGCGGCGGAGCTCCTCGCGGAAGAGCGGCGGCGGTGCGAACTGCGCCTGCAGGATGCCGAAGCCGCCCGCGTTCGAGACCGCGGCCACGAGCTCCGCGCCCGAGATGTCGGGGCCCATGGGCGCCGACACGATCGGGTGTTCGATGCCGAGTGACTCGCAGAGCGCGGTCCGCATCGCGCGCGCGTCAGCCGAGCTTCGGGAACCACTCGTTCGCGAAGCGCTCCAGCGCGTCGATCGGCGGCATGCCCAGCGCCATCACGGGCACGATCAGCCGCGACACGCCGAGGTCGCGGTACTGCTTCGCCGCGTCCGGGCCGGCCTGCGGCGCCCACATGACCGACACCTCGATCGTCTTCGGGTCGCGCCCGATCTTCGCGCACTCCTGTCCGAGCTCCTTCAGCCGCGGCGCGAGGTTCGCCGCGCTCGAGCTCGGCGCGAACCAGCCGTCGCCGTACTTCGCCACGCGCGCGAGCGCCTTGCCTTCGACGCCGCCCACGACGATCGGCACGCCGGGCTTCTGCACCGGCACCGGGTACTGCTTGAAGCCGTGCCAGTGCACGAACTCGCTCTCGTGCTCGACCACGTCGCCCCGCCACGCCTTGCGCATGGCGACGACGTAGTCGTCGAAGCGCGCGCCGCGCTTCTCGAACGGCACGCCGACGGCGTGGAACTCCTCCTTGAGCCAGCCGACCCCGAGCCCCAGCATGAAGCGCCCGTTCGACACGAAGTCGAGGCTCGCGGCCTGCTTCGCGAGGTACAGCGGGTTCCACTGCGAGAGGATGTTCACGCCCGTGCCGAGGCGGATCTTGTTCGTGCGCGCCGCGATCGCCGTCAGCGCGACGAGCGGGTCGACGAAGTTCGTCTCGGGCGTGACGGCCATCTTGCCGTCGGCGCTGTACGGGTACCGCGACTTGTAGTCGACGGGCACGATCACGTGCTCGAACGTCCAGACCGATTCGTAGCCGAGCGACTCCGCCTTCTCCGCGAGCGCGATCATGGGCTCGACGCGCGGCACGCCGATGTTCACGGGAACCAAGCCGACCTTCATGGCGATCCTCCTGCGCCGGGGAGTCTACTCCAGGGCCCGAGCTCGATTCCGATCGACCAGCTGCGGCGTGCACCGGCGGCGAGCCGGCCCGCCGTGCCGCGCGCCAGGGCTTCGGAGAGCGCGTCGGCGTCGCCGATCGACGGCTCGAGCGCCAGGTTGCGGTAGGGCGGGAGGTCCGGTCGCCCGGACCAGCGGCCGTGGTTGAGCCAGATGCCGAGGAACGGCGCGTCGAAGCGAATCCGGAGCGACTCGCGGCGATCCGCGTAGTGGAGCGCGGCCTCGCCGCGCGCGAACGGGCCGGCGAAGAGCTTCGCGGCGAAGGGCTTCGCGGCTGCGGGCGGGACGGCGAAGAGCTCGGCGCCCGCCGGCGCGCCGTGCGAGACGGCGACACGGATCGGTGTCGCTTCGGGCAGCTCGATCCTCATGCCGGGCTCGGTCGCGAAGAGCGCGTGCAGGCACCACACGAACGGCAGCTCGGCCTTGCTTCGGTTCTCGACTTCGTAGGAGAGCTCGAGGCGCGGCGCCTCGGCGTGCAGGCGCAGGCGCCGCGCGAAACGCCAGCCTTCGCCTTCGAAGGCGAGCGCCAGCTCGCGCTCGCCGTGCGCCGCGACGATCCAAGGCCGGCCGTACACTGTTCCGTGTACTTCCGGGAAGCAGTCGTCGATGCCGCCCGTGTCGTGCTTCTCGACGTACGAGTCGCCGGGCTCCGCACGCACGCGGGGCAGAGACGGATTCGTCCACAGCCACTCGCGGCCGGTGGCCCCGTTCACCAGGCTCGAAAGCTTCCCGCCGAGCTCCGGCAGCACGGCGCAGGCGAGCGCCCGGTTCTCGAGCTTCAGCGCTTGAAGCGCCACCGCGCAAGCGTCGCGCCGCCGAGCGCAAGGAGCTCGAGCGCCGCCAGTCCCGGCTCGGGCACGCGCTCGCCCTCGAAGAAGAGCGACGCACCAACGCTTACATTCGTGGTCGATCCGTCCTGTGCGAACGAGAGCTGGTCGAGCCGGAACCCAATACGATCGATTCGCATTCCCGCGAGGTCGAGCCCGCCCGTTCTAAGCGGGTCGTTCGCGAAGATCGTCGACTCAGCCTCTTCTGCGTCCGTATAGATCGTCGCTATAGCCGGCGGGAAGTACTGGTAAAAGACCGCGATTTGGGACGGGATCACCAGACCTATGCCGCCGCTCAGACCATCTGTCAGGCATCCCACGGCAGCCGAGAACTCGGGCTCACTCACAGCGTCCGCCCATCGAACGACGCCTTGGTCCGCCGGGGTCAGCTCGAGATCAGCAAACAGCAGCCCGCTGGCCTGGTGCGTCTCACCCACGAACGAAAACGTCACGAACGAGAGGCCTTTCGTGGCAACATCGTCGAGCGGTCCGACGTAGGGCCCGCTGACCTGAAGGGGCTCCGAGATCTCGAGCGCTCGCGCGCTCCCGGCGAGCAGCAACGAAACCGCACATAGCCACCGAGTCCCGTGCGACATGACTCAGCGTACCACGACTCACCCTGGCGTGGCGCGCGGCTCGAGCTTGAAGAACCAGACGGTGCCGCCGCGCGCGCTCGCGGCCTCGGGGTACTTGGCGAGCGCGACCTGGCCCAGGCTCTTGATCTGGTCGTCGTCCTTTACACGAGAAAGTGTCACGCCGTAGCGCTTGCCGTCCACGCGCACGATCGCCGCGCCGTCGGCGTCGGCCGCCTTGTACCAGCGCTTGCCGGGCGGGAAGCCGAGGTTGCACGGGATGTACGCGGTGCCTTTGTCGACCAGGATCCAGGTCGTGCGCGAGGTGTTCTCGTAGGCGAGCTGCATCTGCACTTCCTTCGCGCCCGCGGCGAAGCTCCAGTCGGACGGCAGCTGCGCGACGAGCTCGCCGGCGGCGAGCGGTCCGCCCGGGATCGGCCCGAGCGGCCCGTCGTGGAACCGGGCGGCGGCGAACAGCCCGCCGATGGCCACGGCGATGAGAGCGACGACGATCACCAGTCCGCGAACGATGCGTCCGATCATGGCCTCTCCTTGTGTGCGAGTGACTCTACGCGAGTGACTTGTACGCCTCGAAGACGATCATCGGCCCGCGCAGGTCGCCCATGACCTCCACCGCCATCTTGTTCATCGCGTACGCGATGGACATGCCCGCGTCCAGATCGATGACCGCGAGCGAGCCGCCCCAGCCGCCCCAGAACAGCGCGTTGGGGTTCGGGCTGATCGGCATGCTCGGGTGCGGCAGGCCGAAGCCCATGCCGAAGCGCGCGGGCACCTGCAGCACGCGGTCGATGCCGTTCGTCTGCTCCACCCCGATGCGCCGCACCATCGCCTCGGACAAGAGCCGCACGCCGTCGACCTCGCCGCCGCACGCCAGCGCGGAGTGGATGCGCGCGATCGAGCGCGCGTTGCCCACGCCGCCCGCGGCCGGGATCTCGGCGCGCCGCCACGCCGTGGTGCGCGGCTCCGTGCCGTCGATCGGCACGCTGCGCATGGCCCGCGCGCTCACCGAGTCCGGGTCGCCCTGCACGGCCGCGCCGAGCGCCTGCGGCGGCGGCACGAGCTCGGCCACGCGCGCGTCGTGCTCGGGCGGCAGGCCGATGTGGAAGTCGGCGCCGAGCGGGCGCGCGACCTCGTCGCGGAAGAACGCGCCGATCGTGCGCCCCGTGACGCGCCGCACGAGCTCGCCCTGCAAGTAGCCTTGCGTGAGCGCGTGATAGCCGGAGCCGTCGCCCGGCGTCCACCACGGCTTGTCGGCGGCGAGCCTGCGCACGATGCCGTCCCAATCGTAGAGCGCGGTCGGGCCGGCGAGCGGCGGATCGAAGGCCGGCAGCCCCGCGCTGTGGCTCATGACGTGGCGGACGAGCACGCCCCCCTTCCCGTTTTGCCCGAACTCGGGCCAGTAGTTCGCGACGGGGGCGTCCAGGTCCAGCAGGCCGCGGTCAGCGCACATCAGCACACAGAGCGACGCCATGGTCTTCGTGGTCGAGTACACGTTCACGATCGTGTCGCGCTGCCACGGCGCGCCGCCCTGCTTGGCCTGGCCGGCCCACAAGTCGACGACGGGAACACCGTTTCGTGTCACGGCGACGCTCGCGCCGACCTCCGCGCCGTCGCGAAAGTTGGCGAGGAACGCCTCGCGTACGGGCTCGAACCCAGCGGCGCAAAATCCCTCGGGTGTCATGGCCCGAGTCTAGCCTGTCTCGCGCGAGCCGGGTGACTGAGCGACTAGCCGACGCGGCCGGCCGAGATGTCGCTAGCGAGGCGCAGCGCGTCGGTGAGGCTGGCGCAGTCGTAAGTCGAGATTCCGCCGTCCGTGGCGCTCTTCGACCAGCGCTTCGCGCCCATGCGCGCCACCTGGCTCGCGCCGAGCACGTTCACGATGGCGCGAATGCCGTTGCGCTTGGCGAGCCCGACGGCCTTGGCCTCGATCCACGCCAGGTCGGCCTGCGTGGGCACGCCGGGGTTCTCGGTCAGGTCGACGATCCACGTCACTGCGCCGTGATTGCCCGCTTCCGCCATGGCCTTCTCGAGCGCCGTGCGGAACTCCGGGGTGTTCAACGACTGCCAGTGACCGACGAGCGCGCGCTCGGCGGGGTGGAACACGACCTCGATCGTGCCGTCGATCTCGAAGAGTGCCTGCACCGCCATGCGCATTTTCGATCGGCCGATCGAAGTCCGCGCTGGAGAGCTAGGCGCTCCGCACGTACTCGAGGTCGAGCGGCTGCGCGTTGATCTTGTGCGTCGGCGCGGCGATCCAGTTCGCGCACTGGCCGCGTTCGAGCACCGGCCCGTCCTGCAGCGCCTCGAGCCAGGCGAGGTCCGCCGCGCCGGGCAGGTGCGCCGCGACGGCCTCCGCGCTCGACGGCCGGCCGTCCGTTCCCCAATTGGAGCCCGCGAACGCGCCGATCTTCCGGTTGAAGCGCGCGCTGGGCAACGACAGCCGGTACGAGAGTCCGGCGCGCGCGAGCGCGTCGTTCCAGTGCGCGAGCGACTTCTCACACTCTCTGGTGTAGGCGTCCTGCAGCATCGCGTTGATCGCGCGCCGCTTGGGCACCGCGCGCGCTTCCACCGCCCCGCCTGCGCCGGGCGCTTCGACCGACCAGCTGCCCTCGAGCAGCCGATGGTCGTCGTAGAGGCCGGCCTTCGACTCCTGGTAGCGGCCCTTCAAGCCCGCCGCGAAGTAGCTGGCCGCATTCGACGAGTCGGGGCTGCCGAACAGGTCGAGGCTCTCGCTGTACCAGTGGTTGACGAAGCGCTGCAAGAGCGGCAGATCGATGCCGCCCTGCGCGCGCGCGTCCTCGTTCGGGTCGCGCTTCATCAGCTCGGCCGTGCGCGCCACGATGCGCCGGATGCCGCCCTCGCCCACCGACAGGTGGTGCGCTTCCTCGGTCAGCATGAAGCGGCACGTGCGCGACAGCGGATCGAAGCCCGACTCCGCGAGCGACGCGAGCTGGTACTTGCCGTCGCGGTCCGTGAACGTGGCGAAGCAGAAGAAGTCGAGCCACGTCGCGATCGGCCGGTTGAACGCGCCGAGGATGCGCGGATGGTCGGCTTCGCCGCTCTCGCGCTCGAGCAGCGCCTCGGCCTCTTCACGGCCGTCGCGGCCGAAGTGACTGAACAGGAGATACACCATCGCCCACAGGTGGCGCGCTTCTTCGACGTTCACCTGCAACAGGTTGCGCAGGTCGTAGAGCGACGGCGCGCGCGCGCCGAGCTTGCGCTGTTGCTCTACGCTGGCGGGCTCGGTGTCGCCCTGCGTGACGATCAGCCGGCGCAGCGCCGCCCGGTGCTCGCCGGGCACGCGCTGCCACGCGGGATTGCCGGCGACGTCGCCGAAGCCGACGGCGCGGCCGGGCTCGGGCGGCGCGAGGAAGATGCCCCAGCGGTAGTCGGGCATGCGCACCCAGTCGTAGTGCGCCCAGCCCTCGCGGTCGACCCCGACCGCCGTGCGCAGGTAGATCTGGTCGCGCTGCAGGCCGTCGGGTCCGCGCTCTTCCCACCAGCGCAGGAAGCTCGGTTGCCACGATTCGAGCGCGCGACGCAGCTTTGTGTCGCCCGCCAGGTCGACGTTGTTCGGGATGCGCGCGTCGAGATCCACGCTCATGTTCGCTTCCAGTCGAATTTCGGCCGCTCCGGCCGGCCGTAGGCGCGCAGTGCGCCGTCGGGCCCGGCCGCGTTCGGCCGCTGGAAGATCCAATTCTGCCACGCCGACAGGCGCGCGAAGATCTTGGTCTCGAGCGTCTCGGGCCCCGGGAAGCGCAGGCTCGCCTCGAGCCCGGTGAGCGCATCGGGCGAGAAGCTCGCGCGCTCCTCGCAGGCGACGCGCAGCGCGTCGTCCCAGTCGATGTCGTCGACGAGCTCCGTGACGAGCCCGAGCTCGTGCGCACGCTCGGGCTCGAGCGGGCCGTCGACGGCGCGCACGCGCGCGAGGGCTTCCGGGCGGCCGAAGAAGCGCGTCTCGAGCCGCGACAGGCCGTTCGCCATCGGGTACGCGCCGTGCGAGAGGGGGCCCAGCTCGAAGCGCGGCTCGGCCTCGCCGCCGCGCAGCATGTAGACGCGGTCGCACGCGAGCGCGAGCTCGGCCAGGCTGCCGGCCCAGCACGTGCCGGCGTCGACCAGCGCGAAGCCCGAGCGCGCCGAGTTGTCGAGGCGCTTGAACGTGCGCCCGAAGAGCTCGCGCACCTCGCATGCGAGCCAGTCGTTCGCCGCGAGCGCCCGGTCGAGCCGGCGCGCGCGCTCGGCGTCGCCGCGCACACGGAACAGCCACAAGCCGAGCTCGGGGTGGTGCACGCGCAGGCGCAGCAGCGCGTCGTCGAGCTCGCGCGCCAGCTCGAGCGCCGCCGTGAGCTCGGGCGCGGGGAGCTCGAGCTCGAGCATCGCCGTGCGCTGCTCGGCGTCGAGCGACACGCGCAAGTGTCGGTAGCGCAGCTCGCGCGCGCCGGCGGCGGGCTCGAGCTGCGGGAGCGTCACGCCGCGCGCCGGCCGCCCGGCCGGCGCCGCCGCGAGCGCGGCCGCGATCTCGCGGTCGACCAGCGCGCGGAACTCGCTCGGCTTCGCGATGGCGTCGACCAGGCCCCACTCGAGCGCCCGCGGCGCGCGCACGCCTTCTTCGAGCGTGCAGAACACGTCGGCGAGGTCGCGGCGCACGCGGCGCTTGTCGACGAGCCGCGTCAGCCCGCCCGTGCCGGGCAGCACGGCCAGCAGCGGCAGCTCGGGCAGGCTCACCGCCGCGCGGCGGTCGTCGACGAGCAGGATGCGGTCGCACGCCAGCGCCAGCTCGTAGCCGCCGCCGCTCGCGGTGCCCGACAGCGCGGCGATCCAGCGCTGGCCCGCGCGCGTAGCCGCTTCGAGCTCGAGCCGCGTCTCGTTCGTCAGCTTGCAGAAGTTCACCTTCAGCGGGTGCGACGCGCGCGCGAGCATGCCGATGTTGGCGCCCGCGCAGAACA
>Ga0335080_10002939_pt1 | contig 17139 bp, 15 predicted proteins | sample Lox_Sample_34_FD_206720 | JGI IMG/M metagenome (GOLD analysis project Ga0335080, IMG submission 206720) | Soil microbial communities from Loxahatchee National Wildlife Refuge, Florida, United States - Lox_Sample_3.4 | ecosystem: Environmental > Terrestrial > Soil > Wetlands | place: USA...
AGAAAGCCATCGAGGCGCGCTGCGGGGAGGCCGCCACGCACGTCTGGTACACCGCGTTCCTGGTGGGACGCGGCCGTCCGCGCGAGGCCGTGCTGATTCTGCAGCGCACGGTCGATCACTTCGGCTACTGCAACCCGACCCTGCTCGGCGATCTGGCGATGCTCCAGATGCTCGCGCGCGATTATCCCGAAGCGCGGGAAACCATCGACGCGGCCCTTGCGGCTGCGCCACAGTATTATCAGCACCACCTCAACCGTGCCATCCTCCTGGAGGCGCTCGGCGATCCCGCGGAGGCGCTGCGGGTGCTCGATCAAACGCCGCTGCGGCTCCACGAGCGGCCCGTTACGTGGGGATTGCGCGGCCTTTTCGCCGGCTTGAGCGGGCATCCCAAAACCGCCCAGCGGCGGATCTCCTGGTTTCGCGGCATCCAGCGAGCCGGCCGCTACATTCCGCCGAGCCAGCTCGCGGCATGCTGGCTCGGGGTGGGCAAGCCCGATCTTGCGGTGCGCCACCTGGAGGCCGGCGTCGAGGACCGCGACCCGCTCGCCGTCTGGTTCTTTTCGTACCCGTTTTTCCGGCACCTGCACGCCCACGCGAGTTTTCAGCGCCTCGTAGACCAGATCGGCGTGGTCCGATTTTAGTGCCGCTTCCCTTTATAATTCCGATAATCCTCGCGCAGCACGCTGCGCAAAAGATCCCGTTCTTCCGTGTACGCTGCGCAACCATATAGAGATGCCATGAAGCCCGCGGTCATGGCCAGGGGCCACCACCCGGTGGCCGCGAATCCCGCGAGCCACACCAGCGTGTACGACGTATAGAACGGATGCCGCATCCAGCGGTACGGGCCGTCGCGGATCACCGCCGGCGGGATCCGGCCCTGGAAGCACGCTGCCAGGCCGCGGCCGCGCGTGGCCCGCACCGTCCACCAGAACAGTGCGGCGCCGCCCATATATAGGACTAGCGCCGGCCGCGGCTGCGCCAGCGGCATGCCAGCCAGCGCCATCACGTGAAGCCCCGCAAAGGCCGGCGCCACGGCAGCCGTGAAGATCGTTCCCGGCCCGGTTTTTCCGGCCCTCTGAAAGTGCCGCAGCATCGCCCATCCGAAGCTCGCAAAGCACGCCGCTTCGGCGACTAAGAGTGTGAGCCTCATGATACCCTCACGCCGACAGCTTCAGTGAGTACGCCGCGACCAGTCCCGTGTACGCGCACAGGGTCATGGGAATTCCAAACGGATTCGGCACCGCGATTTCCGGGAATACATGGAACTCCACGCCACACCTGCGGCTGTTCGCTTCGTTCCACCGCACCTGCGGTTCCGGGCAGATGCTGAAGACGAGGTCCACTCCCATCGCTGCCGTGGTCCGCGCGAGGTTCCCGATCAGCCCCAGGCTGCAGCGGCGTCCGGCGGCGCAGACGGGATCGACCGCGACTCGCGAGAACTCCGCGTAGGGCTGGCTGACCAGCTTCCAGCCGGGGAACAGATCCACGAGGCGGAAACCGGGCCCCTCCATGGGCATCGCCTGCGGACGGTCCGGCCACGAAATCGTGATGCGGCCTCCCGCCATGACGCGACGGTCGAAGCCTACGACGACATGACTACGATGGTCCATCGCCTCTTCGCGGCCAAAGTGCGCGGCGAGGTGCGGGTAATGCCGGCGGTAGACGCGGCTGCGCAGCTCGAAGTACTCCGCGAGCAGCGCGTGATCTTGCGTGAGGAAGAATTGAATCGGCATGCCCGCAGAAGCGCAAAGCGGTCGGTGCCGTTGATCAAGAAATATTGGTCGCGAAATCCTGACCAAATCTCGCCGCCGCCCGCGCTTTAGAAGCGCAGGTCCGAATGTGCCCGGGCGGGTGAGACCGCGTTACTCACGCGCGTGACCGAACGTTCCTTCACTTCTCATCCGGCGTGGCGTGTTCGGATACTGAATCTGCACTCGGAGGAAAGCGATGAAAAAGTTGGTTGCCTGGCTGTCGGTCGCGGTGCCGCTGGCGCACGCGCAAAGCATTCTGGGCCCGAATCTGATTGTGAACGGAGGCGCCGAAGCAGGCCCGGCGGGAACAGGCATTACCAACATTGTTGGTAGTGTTCCCGGCTGGACCCGCACCGGCAACGCTACCGTCTTACCCTACGACCTGACGGGCTACGTGCTGTTGAGCGATCCTGCTCCGCAGGATCACGCCTTCCAGTATTTCGCCGGCGGCAGCGGCGTGTCGACGTTCGCACAGGATATCGACGTCTCTTCCGGCGCTTCTCTCATCAGCACGGGAAACATCAGATTCACGGCCTCTGCTTTTCTCGGAGGCCGCGTGGCCGGCGCGGGCGCCCCCATCCAAATGGTGGTGGCTTTCAAGAACTCCGCCGGGCAGACGTTCAGCAGCACCCAGATCGGCCCCGGGGGCTATGGCGGAGTCGGACTGTCGCAGCAGCAGGCGGTCGGACTTGTCCCATCCGGCACCACCCGGATTACGGTAACCCTGACGTCCAACAATCTCTACGGAGTTGCCGACAGTCTCTCGCTGGTTCTGGCCCAGCTCGGAACCGATCCAGGCCCTGTGCTCGGCGTCAACATGATCGCCAATGGCGATGCGGAGTCGGGTCCAAGCGCGACGCGCGCGAACAGCACGCTTTATGTGCCGGGTTGGTCAACCGCGGAAAACACGTCGGTTTGCCCTTACGGCGGGACAGGGTGGATCGCCGCCACGGATCCAGGGCCGCCGGATCGCGGCGTAAATCTCTTCTGCGGGGGAACCACCAACGCCAGCATGTATCAGGACCTGGATGTCTCGCCGGCGGCGAGCCTGACAGACGCCGGCAAGGTAACTTACACCGTCTCCGCCTGGCTTGGCGGCACCGCCGGCACATCGAGCCCCACCCTCACCTACGAGTTCTTCGATTGGTCCGGCAAACAGTTGGCTCCTACCGCGAAACTGGGCCCGTCCAGCCATACCGGCTCGGGCCTGGTCCCCGCCTCGCAGTCCGACACGCTGCCGGCAGGCACGCGGCGCGTCCACATCAGCCTGACCTTTCCCAACAGCTTCTACACCGCCGACGATATCTCGTTTACGCTCAGCGCTGCGACACCGCCCATCATCAAGTCCATCATCAGCGCCAGCGCCTTCGGAGCCTCCACTGCCATCGCGCCGGGCTCGTGGATCGAGATCTACGGAACGAATCTCGCGTCCCACTCCCGCAGTTGGACCGGCGCCGATATCGTGAACGGCGTAGCGCCCATCGCGCTCGACGGAGTCAGCGTCTCCATCGGCGGCGTGCCTGCGTTCCTCGATTACATCAGCGGCGGCCAGATCAACGCGCTGGTTGCCTCGACCGCCCCCACCGGCAACATCGCGGTAACGGTCACCAACTCCAACGGCGCCAGCAACTCCTTCCAGGTGACGGTGAACCCGACCCAGCCCGGCCTGCTGGCCCCGTCCTCCTTCACGATCGGCGGCAAGCAGTACGTCGCGGCGTTCTTCAATGACGGGCAGACGTTCGTTCTCCCGCAAGGCGCCATTGCGGGCGTCACCTCCCGTCCCGCGAAGCCGGGCGACGTCATCACCATCTATGGCGTCGGTTTCGGCCCGGTCAGCGGCGGCCTCACCGCCGGAACCGTAGTCACCCAGCTCAACTCGTTGAACACTCCGGTCCAGTTCCTCTTCGGCACGTCTCCCGCGGCCAGCCTCGCCTACGACGGTCTGGCGCCCAACAACATCGGCCTGTACCAGTTCAACATAGTGGTACCCAATGTCACCGCGGATAACGCCATGCCGTTCTCGGTGAACCTGGGCGGCGCCGCCGGGCCGCAGAAGCTCTACATCGCTGTGGGGAACTAGCTGTGACTCACGTTTCCTCACTTCCCACGGGGGATGTCCCTCCCCCATACTGTGGATCATTCATGCATCCCCAGGCGCAAACGATCACCCACCTCTTGAAGGAGGTCCGCGAGGGCAACCGGGCTGCCGCGAACCAGTTGCTCGAAGCTGTGTACGCGGACCTCCGTGGAATTGCCCGCCATTTCATGGCGGGCGAGCGGCCCGATCACACGCTACAGCCGACAGCGGTAGTTCATGAAGCGTACCTCCGGATCTTCTGCGGCGCTGAAATCGATTGGCAGAGCCGAACGCACTTCTTCGCCGTCGCCGCCGCGCAAATGCGCCGCGTGCTGGTGGATCACGGCCGCGAGTTTCGCGCCGCCAAACGAGGGCAGGGCTTGAAAGTTGTCTTGGAGGAAGGCCGCCACGCGGCGCCGTTGCCGGAGTGCGATATCGAGGCAGTCGACGAGCTGCTTGCCCGCCTGGAGAAGCTGGATCCGGCAGCGGCGCGCGTCGTAGAGCTCAAGTTCTTTTCGGGCCTCAGCGACAGCGAGGTGGCCGGAGTTCTACAGGTTTCTCATTCGACCGTGCGCCGCCATTGGACGTTTGCGCGAGCCTGGCTGCTCCGCCGGCTCGATCCTGCGCGGGAAAAAGGTGACCACATTTCGACCTGACCTTCGCCTTGGAGGCGGGTACGGAACCAACAGAGGAGGAAAAAGATGCTTAAGCAAATACTGGCAATATTCGCATTAACCGGTGTCCTGGCGGCTCAGGACAAGGCGCCTGCCGCCAAGCCCGCCGCGCCGGCAGTTAAGCCGGCCGGGACGTCCACCGCTTCGCCGGTCGATAACGTGATTCAACTTCTCAAAGAGGGGATCTCGGAACCTCTCATCATCAAGACCCTGCAGCGCGAAAACAAGCCGGTCAACCTCACCACGGCCGACATGGTGAAACTGACCAAAGCCGGAGCCTCGGAGAACATCATCAGCGTAATGATGGATCCCTCCGCGAGTGTGAAGCCGGCCGCGGGGGCGGCCACGTCGGCCGTGACACCCCCGAAAGCGGAGCTGGCTGCAACTCCATCGGGCGAAGAGACATCGTTTCCGCCGTCCATGGGTGGCACACCCGCGGGACCCCACAAGCGCCGCCTGGCTGTGAAGCCATTCGATTATTCCACGGTCAGGACCTGGGTCAACTACTGGTTCCAGAGCGACGTGAACATCGGAGATGGCATTCGCGCCATGCTCACGGCGCGCCTGGCACAATCCAAGAACATCACTCTGCTCGAGCGGGCCAAAGTGGACGACGCCCTGAAGGAGCAGGATTTCGGCGCCACCAACCGCGTGGCACAGGGGACCAAGGCCAAAATCGGAAAGGTCACCGGAGCGGACGCGATCCTCTACGGCGACATCACGATATTCGGCCGCGATGACTCCAAAAAGCGCAACGGCGTGGCGACCAATCTCCCGGGGCCATTTGGCGCGCTAGGCAACGTCCATAAGGAGGAGAAGGCGGTAGTCGCGATTGCCCTGCGCATCATCGATGCCGAGACCCTGGAAGTCGTCGAGACCGGGGAGGCGCGCGGCGAATCCAAGCGTACCAGCAACGACTGGGGCGCCCTCATGGCCGGCAAGGGCAAAGGAGGCGCCGTGAACTCGGACATGACGAGCTCCAATTTCGAGCAGACCATTATTGGCGAAGCCACCTCCGACGCGGTCTCCAAGGTCGTGGCGTGGCTTGAGCAGAAGATCCCGCAGATACCGGAGAAAGCGCGCACCGTCGAAGGCCGGGTGGCGGTCATCAGCGGAAATCAGATGACGCTCAATATCGGCGAGACTGACGGTGTGCTCGCGGGCGACCGCTTCGAGATCGACCAGATCACGGACGTCGTCCTGGACCCCGAAACCAAGCAGGAGATCGACAAGGTGACCGTCAAAGTGGGCGAGTTTGTGGTTCACCATGTTCGGCCCAAAACCGCCACGGGCGAGTACGGCGGCAAACCCGTGAGCCAGGCTTACGCCCAGACCGGCAAGGGATACGCCGCCCGCCTGATGCCGCGCTAGGAGAGGTCCCCATGGATACCGCCCGGTTCCTCCGCCTGCGCGAAGTCTTCGATCGCGCCCTCCAACTGTCCGACGGCGATCGCGACGCCTTCCTGGCCCGCGAGTGCGCCGGCGACACCGCGCTCGAAAGCGAAATTCGCGAGCTTTGGGCCGGACATCTCGCCGCGACCGCCGAAGCGGCGCGGCGCGACAGTCCGACGTCCGGCGACCCCATGGTGGGCCCCTACCGCCTCCGGGGCCGCCTGGGCGAGGGCGGTATGGGCGCCGTGTTCCTCGCCGTCCGCGACGACGGCGCGTTTCGCAAGCAGGTCGCCCTGAAGCTCCTGCGCGGCGACCAGGTTTCCCCCGAGCTGATCCAGCGCTTCAACCAGGAGCGCCAGGTGCTGGCCAACCTCGATCATCCAAACATCGCGCGCATCCTCGATGGCGGGCAGACCGCCGGGGGGCTGCCCTACTACGTCATGGAGTACGTCGATGGCTTGCCCCTCGACCGCTTCTGCGACGACCGCAAGATCGACGTCGCCGGCCGCGTGCGCATCTTCCAGCAGATCTGCTACGCCGTGCACTACCTGCACGAGCACCTCGTGGTGCATCGCGACCTCAAGCCCTCCAACATCCTGGTGACCGACGAGGGCGCGGTCAAGCTGCTCGATTTCGGCATCGCCAAGCTGCAGGTGGCCGCGGGCGAAGTGACCGTTCCCTGTAACCGCCTGATGACGCCCGGCTACGCCAGCCCCGAGCAACTCTCGGGAGCTCCTGTGACGCGGCACTCGGATGTCTACTCGCTGGGGCTCGTACTGTACCAGCTTCTCACCGGCGCCCTGCCGTATCGCGATCCGGGCGCCAAGCTCCACACCGACGCCCCGCCGCCCAGCCGGCAGATCCGCGAAGACCTCAGCCGTATGCCGGAGACCACCGCTCAGCTTCGGAAGCGTGTGGTCGGCGACATCGACAATATCGTGCTGAAATGCCTGCGCCGCGACCCGCACGAGCGCTATGACACCGCCCGGGAACTGGGCGAAGACCTGCAGCGCTTTCTCGAAGGCCGCACCGTGCTGGCGCGTCCCGGCCACCTCACTGAGCGCGCCATGAAGTTTGTCAAGCGGAACCGGCTCGCCGTGGCGGTGTGCTCTCTGGTCATGGTGCTGGGGGTGTTCGGCGCCTGGCAGGCGCTGGAAGCCAAGATTCAGACGAATCGCGCCGCCGCGCGAGAGGCGGAGATCACCCGCCTGCTTGACGAGTTAAGCCGCAGCAGCGCCCGCACTGCGCCGGCTGCGTCGCGGGCCCGCGATGTCCGCCGCCTGCGCGAGGCGATCCAAAGCCAGGCCGGGACATCGCCGCAGCGGGACGACCTGCTCAATCGAGGGCTCCAAGCCCTGGATGCACTCCGTCCCTACGCGGCACACGACCCGGCGTTGGCACGTGAGCTGGTCGCAGCGTACCAGGCGTTGGCCGCCCTTTCGGCATCCTCGAATCCCGCTCTGTCGATGGCCGCTGCCCAGAACGCGGCGGCGCTCAGCGCGCCGCCGGAACCGGGCGATTCCGCGCCGCCGCCAACTCACCCGGTCGCTCACGCGCAGCCCCGCCCGCCTCGCCCATCCGTTCCGGCCGCCGACTCTCAAGCCCCCGCTGTACCCGCCATCCAGCCCGAAACTCCGCCCGCCGGCCAGGCCGAACAGGAAAAGCTGGCCGCGCATTTGGCCGACGTCACCGCGAAGGCCGCCGGCGCCGAGGACGGCTACCGGCAGCTCAGCGACACCTCCCGCCGTCTCGGCCAGATCGTACACCCCGATACCACGGCTGCCTATACGCGCATGAAACTCGCTCTGGAGCAGGCGCAAAAGGACCTCGACGCCGGCCGCCTCGATTCCGCCCGCAAGAACCTCGATATCGCCGATGCCTGGGCCAATCGCGTGCTGGGCGCCGCCGGACGGTGATGGCTACTCCTTCGGCCCGATCCCCAGCGTCCTCATCTTCCGGTACAAGTTGCTCCGCTCGAGGCCGAGCAACTCGGCCGTCCGCGTCACGTTGCCGTTGGTCTCTTCAAGCTTCTTGAGAATGTATTCGCGCTCCGCCGCCTCCCGCACTTCCTGCAGGCTGCCGAAGCGGTCGGTGGTTCGCTCGACCTGTTTGCGGATTCCGCTAAGCGGAATATGGCGCGCATCCACGCGCACCTGAGGATTCAAGATGACGATGCGCTCGATCAGGTTCTTCAGCTCGCGCACGTTGCCCGGCCAGTGGTATTCCGCCAGCACCCGGTATGCCTCCGGCGTCAGCTCCTTGGGCTTCCGGCCATAAGCCATGGTGAACTCGCGCAGAAAGAAGTCGGCCATCAGGGGGATATCCTCGCGCCGGTCGCGCAGCGGCGGCACAAAGAAGGGAATCACGTTCAGCCGGTAGAACAGGTCCTCGCGGAAGTTCCCGCGCTCGATCTCGTCCTCCAGATTCTTGTTCGTCGACGCGATCACCCGCACGTCCACCTGTACCGACTGCGCGGCGCCCACGGGCTCGAATCGCTGCTCCTCCAGCGCGCGCAGCACCTTGCTCTGCGTGCGCAGGCTCATGTCGCCGACCTCGTCCAAAAACAGGGTCCCGCCGTCCGCCTTCTGAAACTTTCCGGTCTTGTCTTCCTGCGCGCCCGCGAGGCTGCCCCGGACGTGTCCGAACATCTCGCTCTCGATCATCTCCTCCGGGATCGCCGCGCAGTTCACTTCCACGAACTCCTGTCCGGAGCGCGGGCTCAGGGCGTGAATGGCGTGCGCCACCAGCTCCTTGCCCGTGCCGCTTTCGCCGTAGATCAGCACCCGCCCGTTGGTGCCGGCCATCAGGCTGAGCTGTTGGCGCAGCGCCTTCATCGGCACGCTCTCCCCGATGATGCGGTAGCGCGCGCTGGTGTCGGCTTTCAGCCGCGTGTTCTCGATCTCGAGCGTGCGGTGCGCCAGCGCATTCTTGGTCACCACCGTGACTTTTTCGATCGAAAGTGGCTTCTCCAGGAAATCGAAGGCTCCGAGCTTGGTGGCCTTCACCGCCGCTTCGATGCTGCCGTGCCCGCTGATCACCACCACCACCGGCCGCTCGCCGAATGGCATCTCCTGGATGCGCGCCAGCACTTCCATGCCGTCGATCCCCGGCAGCCAGATGTCCAGCAGCACCAGCTCGAATCCCGCGCCGGGAAGCGCCGACAGGCACGCCTCGCCGCTCTCCGCGGCCTCCACGGCGTACCCTTCGTCCTCCAGCACGCCGCTCAGCGATTGTCGGATTCCAGGCTCATCGTCCACCACCAGGATCCGGCGTGCTTTCATGCTTTCACCGCGGCAGGCCCAGCCGGCTCCGACGCCTCGCTCTCCGCAAGGATGGGCAGCTCTACGGTGAACCGCGCCCCCACCGGCTGGTTGTCCTCGACCCGGATCTGGCCTCCGTGTTCCGCGACGATGTGGCTCACGATAGCCAGCCCGAGGCCGGTGCCGCGATTCTTGGTGGAAAAATAGGGAAGAAAAAGTCTTTCCTTCTGATCGGGGCTGACGCCGCAGCCGGAATCGGCCACCACCAGCTCGACCGTCTCCGCGGCTCCAGCCTGGGTGGCAATGAAAAGCGACTTCACAAGCGAATCCTGCATGGCTTCGGCGGCGTTGTCCACCAGGTTAACCACGGCCCGGCGGAACTGTTCGCGGTCGAGGTTGACCGGCGGGAGGCCGCCGGAAAGACTGGTTCGGATGGCGATGCCTTCCAGGCGCCCTTCGAATATCCCCAGCGCCTCGGAGACCACCGCATTCAAGTCGCTGCGCACCAGCTGCGCCGCCGGGAAGCGCGCGAACTGGCTGAACTCGTCGACCAGCGTCTTCACCGACTCCACGCTCTTGCCGATCGTGGCCGCGCATTCCTGGATGATCCGCGCGGGTCCCGGGGGCATTTCGAGTCTGCCGAGCTGCCGGCTGATGCGCTCCGCCGAGAGTGCGATCGGCGTCAGAGGGTTCTTGATCTCGTGCGCGACGCGCCGCGCAACCTCGTGCCACGCCGCCGCCTTCTGCGCGCGCAGCAGCTCGCTGGTGTCTTCGAGCACCACGACGAAGCCCGACGTGAGCTTGCTTTCCAGCGCCGCGACTGTGATCGAGAGGTGCAGCTTGCGGGAAGCCGTGTGTAGCTCGAGCGTCTGCGACGCCGCGCCCGTGCGGCGGGCGCGCTTCATCAGGTACTTGATTTCGGCCGTATCGTCGCGCGAGAACAGGTCCTCGAGCCGCGTGGCGCGCCCCACCTGCTCGGCCGGAAAGATTTTGGAGAGCGCCGGGTTCACGCGCTGGATCGAGCCGTCCGACCCGACGGACAGCACACCCGTCGGAATGCTCTCCAGGATCGCTTCCGTGAAGCGGCTGCGCCGGTCCAGCTCCAGGGCGCTGCTCTCCAGCGCTTCCGTCATCTGGTTGAACCCGTTCACCAGCAAAGCGAGCTCGTCCTCCGCGCGCACCTGCAACCGGTGCTTCAGATTGCCGCGGCGGACCTCGCCCGCGGCCTCCAGGATCGCCGTGATCGGCACGCTAATGCGATTCGCCAGCAGCCGGGCCAGCCACGTAGCCACGAACAGCACGAACATCGTGATCAGCACCATCAGCATCAGGTCGAGATAGCGGATGCTCTTGCGCTCGCCGAGAATCTCGGCCCACTGATCGCTGTATTGCTTGATCTGCGCCATGTCCTGCGCCGCGTCGATCGGCACCGCCGCGGCCACCACCACGCTGCCGCCCGGCACGGCCTGGTTCCCGACCACCGTGCGCCCTTCCTCGGCGCGCGCCGGCCAGGGGCCGTAAACGTCGAGCGGGTTGCCGGAAGGCGAGAGGATCGCGGCGGTATCCAGCTTCTGCTGCCGCGCGAAGCCCACCAGCGCGTCATGAGACGGCGATCCGCCGGCAAGAGCACGTCCTGTCTCGGGCTGCGCGGCCAGCAGGGCGGCCTGTGCATTCAGACGGCTCTGCATTTCCCGCGCGAGCTCACGTGCGGCCCCGGTATAGATCTTGACCTGCTGGTCTACGGGATTCGTGAACCAGGCCGTCAAGTTCAGACTTAGGACCTCGTACATCCAAAGGACTAGGAAGAATACTGGAACGCAGCTCAGCAGCATGGCGCCGATTACCAGCTTGGTCCGGATCCGGGAACCGGGCTGATTCGTGCGCCGCGCCACGTAAAGCTTGATAAATTCCCGCGCCAGGATCCAGCCGACCGTGACCATCAAGACGAAGATGAGTGTCGAAACGGCCCACAGGATCAACGTTTGCGCGGGCTTTGGCATGAAGTCGCGCTGATGGAATGAGCCTTGCCACACCACGTACATCGTGCTGGCAACCAGCAGCAGGATGGCAATCCCGTACAGCAGGCGCTTTCGCATAAGAGCGAGATCCTCTCTGATTATAGTGGCCGCATAAACTTTTCGTCGCTCGAGCCGATATAGACAGCATGAGAACGAACGAGCTGAGCCGTCTCCAACGGCTCGTCGGGATATCGGCAATTCTGGCTGTGGTCGCGGCCACCCTGGCCGCGCAGGAGCCCAGGAAGGTGACCAAGGTGGAGGGCCTGAATAACGCCATGACAAAGGTACAGCCGGAATATCCGTCCATGGCCCGGCAATTAAAGATCGAAGGCCCCGTGGAATTGGAAGCGGTGGTGAGCGAGGCGGGGGCAGTCGAAAAGGTCAACATCGTGAGCGGCAATCCCCTCCTGACCCGGCCAGCCGCGGAAGCGGTCAAGAAATGGAAGTTCGCTCCCTTTACTGCAGAAGGCAAGGCTGTGAAGGCCCTGGTGCCGGTAAGCATGAATTTCAAGCTTTGAGTGTTTTGCGGGTCTACGGAACCTACGAGAAGGAAACCAAAAATGAGTTTGAGCCGAAAGCTTCTGGGCAGTTTCGGCGTCATGATGGCGCTGATTCTGCTTCTCAGCGTGGGCGGAATGTTCGTGTTGCACGACCTGAACGCCGAGCTGGACCGGGCCGTAAATGTTGCGGCGCGCCAGCAGTACCTCGCGGGGCAGATCGAGGCCGCGACTGCGGAGCTGACCAGCCTCGAGCGCGGAGGCGTTTTGGGCGCCATGCTGAGTGAAGAACCGGCACGTCTCGACGAATATCAGCAGCAGTTCCGCGTGCGCGGTGAAGCACTGCAAAAAGCGCTGTCCGGGCTGGCGCGCCTCGCCGGCTCGGCTGAGGCGGCATCGCGCATTCGGAGTCTGGAACAGCAGGCCAGTCTCGTCCTGCAGGGCCACGACGAGCTGCGCCAGGCCACTTCGAACCAGCAGATGGACGCGGGGCTCGCGATCTTCGCGCAAAAGGTGCAACCGAATCTGGAGCAGATCGGCCGTCAGGCCGCGGAGCTGGTAGAGCGGCAAACCCACGACCTGGCGGACACCTCGGCCGCTTCGGCCGCCCGTTCCACCCGCACCAGCGCGCTCGCCATCCTGCTGACCCTGGTGGCGCTCGCGGTCGGCGCCGGCGTTTTCTGGGCCGTGCACAAAGCCAATGCGGCCCTGAAGGGACTCTCCTCCCGCATGCTGGAAAGCGCCGAGCGGGTCTCGGTCGCCGCTTCCCAGGTCTGTAAGACCAGCGAATCGCTGGCGGATGGCGCTTCCAGGCAGGCTGCCGCCCTCGAAGAGACGTCGGCATCCACCGAGGAGATCCTGTCCATCACCAGAAAAAATGCGGACCACGCCTTGCAGGTGGCCGAGTTGATGCAACAATCCGCTGACGGCGCGGGAGAAGTGAACCAGTCGCTCGATCGGATGGTCGCTCAGATGAAGGAAATCGACACATCCAGCAAAAAGATTGCGCGCATTATCAAGGTAATCGATGAGATTGCCTTCCAGACCAACATCCTGGCCCTCAATGCCGCCGTCGAAGCCGCGCGGGCAGGCGAAGCAGGCTTGGGATTCGCCGTCGTCGCCGACGAAGTCCGGAACCTCGCGCAGCGCTGCACCCAGGCCGCGCGCGATACCACGGGGCTAATCGAGGAGTCCATCGAAACCTCCCGCGACGGGAACTCGCGCCTCGACCAGATGGCCGGGTCGGTCCGGGCGATGACGGACAACGCCGGCCAGGTGAAATGCCTCGTGGATGAAGTCAACCTCGGAAGCCAGGAGCAGGCACGCGGCATGGAACAAATCGCCCACGCTGTTCTTCAGATGCAGGAACTGACCCAGTCGACGGCAGGCAATTCGCAGGATGGAGCTTCGGCAGGTAAGGATCTTAATGGCCATGCGGACGCGCTCCGCCGGCTCGTGCACGAAATGCGGGAGATGGTAGGGACTGATTAAACTACGAGGTGTGGAGCGGGCCGGCTCGCGCGGCCGGCCCGGGCGCCTTAAATCTTGACGTCGTCGACCGTGATGGTGTCGCCGGCCATCTTTCCAGTCAGGGTCACCTTGTGGCCGGCGTGTGCGGTCACTTTATCCTGATTGGCAATCTTGTATACTTTGCCATCCGGATCGACCAGAACCGCAGCCGCTCCGCCCTTGATGCAGCGTTCGGCGCAACCGGCATGCGCGTCGCTCGCCGCCTTGGCCCCCTGCTTCCCGGCGCAGCTCGCGTCCACAATATAGCCTGTCCACTCTGCGGCCATCGCGCTCATCGCTACAAATGTAAACACTGCAAGTACTTTCACAGACTCCTCCTCAAACGAAGATTACCCGGTTCAGAGCAACTATACTTCAGTACGGCAGGGCGCGCAACCTTGGATGGCGGTTTTTGCCGCGGTTCTCCGCTCGCGCGTACTCAATAGAACAGGTACTTCCGCCACTGAGCGTCGCCCTTGCCGAGCATGCGCATCAGGTGGCGGCTCGTATGCAGACTGAACGGCCGCGGCGGCCGCAACAGCCGCATTCCGGCCTCGTCCGGTGTCCGATTGCCCTTCCGGTTGTTACAGGGGTTGCAGCAGGCAACCAGGTTTTCCCACGCCGACTCGCCTGCCCGTGACCGCGGGACGACATGATCCAGTGTCAGCTCGGCCGAAGGCAGCGTTTTGTGGCAGTACTGGCAGGTATACCGATCGCGCATGAGGATGTTCTTCCGGGAGAGCGCGCGCGTCTGCCGTGGAATGCGCCGGTACTCCAGCAGCCGGATCACGCTCGGCAGCCGCACGACGCTGCGCGCCGAATGAACCGCGCTCAACGATTCCTCCTCGGCGGAGGCCACGCCCTTCAGCACCAGAACCAGGGCGCGCCGCGCACCACAGATGTTGATCGGCTCGTAGCTGGCGTTCAGCACCAGCACGGGTTTCTGCAGTCGGTCACTGGCCATTCTCGCTACTCTCCCCCCACCTCGAAATCTGGCAAAGCCGCATCCGACCCAGCCAGGCCCATGCCGCGAAGCCGCCGGTCGGCTCGACCCACTGTCAGCACCCCAACCCGCGCCGCGCCTGCACGTTTGAGAGCCAGCGCGCAGGCCGCCGCGGTGGACCCGGTCGTCATGACATCGTCAATCAATAGCATGCGCTTGCCGCCCACCGGTCGGGCGCGAAATGCGCGCGTCACGTTCCGCCGCCTCGCGTGATTGCTCAGCCCCGCCTGGACCCGCGTGGCCTGCGTCCGCCGCAGCGCCTTCACTATCGGGATGCCCGTGCGGCGCGAAAGCGCGCGCGCCAGCAGCTCGGATTGGTTGAATCCGCGCTTCCACCGCCGCAGCCAGTGGAGCGGCACCGGCACAATGGCATCGAACGGTTCATCGAGCGGCATCGCGCGCGCCAGCAGGTTCGCCAGCGGGCCGGCCAGGGTCTTGATGCGCGCGTATTTGTAGAGATGGATCAGTTGCCGCAGCACGCCTTCGTAAGCCCCGAAGCTGTAGGCGGCATCGAAGCCGCGCGCGCCGCTGCGGCACAAGGCGCAGCGCCCTTCGGCATCCAACGGGAAAGCGTTTTGGAAAGGCGTCCGGCAGCTCACGCAGAAAAACTCTGCTGCCAGCGGCTCGGGGGACGTCACGCAGCGCCGGCAGACCGGATACCGGAATACCTCGCGCAAATCGTCGCCGCAGATCCGGCACGTGTCGGGGAAGAAGAGGGAAAAAAGGGCGTAGGAGGCGGACCGTACTGCTGAGGTACTCGAATTCGAAACTACAGATGGCCTGCTACTCGAGAAGACTCACCTCGCTAAGTCCAATTCTAGCCGATTTTGTTCCCGGTGGAAATGGCCTTCTGCGTCTTCCGCGGTCCGCTCACGAGTGCAACGCAGTACAATACGGGCAAGGTTCGGCTCATGTCGTGCGCCCGGCGGTTTCTCATGCTCGCGATGGCTTCGCTTTTGCTGGCGCGCGGGCAGTCGGCGCCGCAAACGCAGTCGCAGCCGCGCCCCAAACTCGGCGCCTCCGCGGAGGTGCGACGGCCCGCCGCCAACCTGCGCGTGGACGCCAACCTCGTGCTCGTGCCTGTCACCGTCTGCGATCCTTTGAACCGTCCCGTAACCGGCCTCGAGAAGGAGCATTTCCGCGTATTCGACGACAAGGTCGAGCAGACCATCACCCAATTCGCCATGGACGACGAGCCCGTCGCCGTAGGCCTCGTCTTCGATATCAGCGGCAGCATGGGGCCTAAGCTCCAGAAGGCTCGTCTGGCCGCCGCTTCCTTCTTCAAGACCGCCAACACCGAAGATGAGTTCTTCCTGGTCGAATTCAACGACACTCCCAAGCTCGAAGTGCCGCTCACCCGCGACGTCGAGGACATCCAGAACCACCTCACCTTCGCCCAGTCCAAGGGCCGGACCGCTTTGCTCGATGCGATCTTCCTGGCCATGCACGAGCTGAAAAAATCCAAGAAGAATCGCAAGGCCCTGCTCATCATCTCCGATGGCGGCGATAACAGCAGCCGCTACAGCGAAGCCGAAGTGCGCAACCTCGTCCGCGAAGCCGACGTCCTCATCTACGCCATCGGCGTCTTCGAGCCCTATGGCCTGCGCAGCCGCACGCCCGAGGAAGCCGCTGGTCCCGGGCTTCTAAACGATCTCTGCGAACAGACCGGCGGGCGTCACCTTCCCGCCGATGTCAACGAGCTGCCCGACATCGCCGCCAAGATCGGCGTCGAGCTGCGTAACCGCTACGTGCTCGGCTACTCGCCAACCAACCAGACCCGCGACGGCCGCTATCATACGGTCCAGGTGAAGGTGATTACGCCGAGGGAGCTCAAGCTGCCGGTCCTTCGGGCGTACTTCCGTCACGGTTACTACGCTCCGGCGCAGTAGCGTCCACCCCATTCGGCCTTGCGCGCGGCGCGGAACGCCGGCCGGTCGCGCCTGGCAATCCGCTTCGCCTCCACGCCATGCGGTGTGCACAACTCCAGCTCGATTAGCCCGGGATGGTGCCGCGGGCGCCGCAGCACGCGCGCCCAGCCGGGCGGCGCCTGGTTGCGCGCGAGCGCTACGTAGCTGTACTTCTCGTCTTCGTACCCGAGCGCGCCGTCCTTCACCCGCCGGTGCAGGCTCGATCGTTCCACGCGCTCCGCGAAGTGGCACCAGTCGGGCTCCGCGAGCGGACACGGCATGGCGGCCGGGCACGGCGCGATCATGTGCGCCCCCGCTGCCAGCAACTCCTCGCGCACCGACCGGATCAGCGCCGCGCCGCGCGGTGTGCCCGGCTCGATGACGACGAGCGCGACGCGCGCGGCGTCCCAAAGCCGCGCCGCGATGTTCCCGGACAACTCTCCCAGCGACCACGCGGCCACAACCAGGTCGTGCGGCGGAAACTCCGTCATCCGACTCAGGTCCGCGTGAATGGCCGCGGCGCCCGGCAGGAACAGGAGCGCCGTTTCCGCCAGCGACGGGTCGCGCTCGATCAGCGTGATCTGCGACGCGCCGGGAAACAGCTCGCGCGCTGCCAGCGCCGCCGCTCCGGTGCCCGCGCCGATATCCAGCATGCTGGCGATCTCCATACCGCGCAACTCGCCCAGCACCGCGCGCGCCGCCGCGTACGTGGCAGGCATCCGCGTCACCAGGTACGCCGCGATCGCCTCGTCGCTCGCCAGACGCGCGGTCCTGCCTTCGCGATAGGCTTCGGAAAGCGCGGTTGCCGCGCGCTTGACGGCGGGAAAACCCACATCATCTGCGCGTTCCTCGATCGCCCGGCGCACGCTTGGCGGCAGCTGCACCTCTTCATCATAAGAGGAACGCGCGTGGAACTTCCCCGCTAAGGCTGGTGTCTACTCGGGTGGAGGTTGAAGGCCATGCCGACAACCGGACAAACCCGCTGAGCGAATCCCCCTCCCGCCATCACGAGAGGGGTGGTGTGTCTGTACAACCCGAAACGAAAGGAGAA
>Ga0335080_10002940_pt1 | contig 17137 bp, 18 predicted proteins | sample Lox_Sample_34_FD_206720 | JGI IMG/M metagenome (GOLD analysis project Ga0335080, IMG submission 206720) | Soil microbial communities from Loxahatchee National Wildlife Refuge, Florida, United States - Lox_Sample_3.4 | ecosystem: Environmental > Terrestrial > Soil > Wetlands | place: USA...
TCACGCCGACCATGCAACCGACGCCGATCATCATGATCGGCTCGATGATGCTGGTGAGCGAGCCGACGGCCGCGTCGACCTCGTCCTCGTAGAAGTCCGCGATCTTCGAGAGCATCTTCTCGAGCTCTCCCGTCTCCTCGCCGATCTTCACCATCTGGCTGACCATCGGCGGGAAGATGTCGTTCTCGATGAGCTGCTGCGCGATCGGGATACCCTCGTGCACCGCGGTGCGCACCTTGTCGAGCGCGTCCTCGATCACCCAGTTGCCGGCGGTCTGGCCGGTGATCTCGAGCGCCTTGATGATGTCGACGCCGGCGGCGACGAGGGTCGAGAGCGTCCGCGCGAACCGCGCCATCGTCACCTTCAGCACCGTGTCGCCGATCTTCATCGGGATCTTCAGCTTGACGCGGTCCCAGATCTTGCGACCGCTCTCCGTCGACTTCCACTTCTTGAAGATGAACGGCGCTGAGATCAGCGAGGGAATCACGATCCACCAGTAGTCGCGCAGGAAGTTCGACGCGTACATGACGTACTGGGTCAGCGTCGGCAGCTGGCCGCCGAGCGAAGCGAAGATGTGGACGAAGATCGGAACGAGGAACATCAGCATCCCGATCAGCACGAGCGTCGCGAAGATGAGCACCATCGTCGGGTAGACCATCGCGCCCTTGACGCGGCGCCGGATCGCCTCCTGCTTCTCGATCTGGTATGCGACGCGGTCGAGGACGATGTCGAGGATGCCCGCCGCCTCGCCGGCCTCGACCATCGAGACGTAGAGCCGGGAGAACACCTTCGGATGCTGCGCCATCGCCTCGGAGAGGAGCAGACCGCCTTCGACGTCGCGCCGCAGCGCCGAGATCACCTCCTGGAGCACGGCGTCCGTCGTCTGGTTCTCGAGGATGACGAGCGCGCCGACGACGTTCAGGCCCGCCTCGATCATCGTCGCGAACTGGCGCGAGAAGATCTGGAGCGACTTCGGCTTGACGACCTTGCCGAACGAGATGCTCGTCGAGCCGATGCCGCCGCCCTCGCTGACCTCCTTCAGCGTCCGCGCGAGCAGGCCGCGGCCGCGCAGGACCTCGCGCGCGGCAGGCAGATCGGCCGCGCTGATGACGCCGTCGAACTCGGCGCCCTCGGCGTTGATCGCGGTGTAGGCGAAGGAGGCCATGCGCTACGGCGACGTCGGCGTCGTCGGGGTGCTGGGCGTGGTCGGCGTCGACGAGCCGCTGCTTCCGCTGCTGCTGCTGCTGCTGCTGGACGTGGCCGACCCCTGCGGGAGCAGGATCAGCGTGTACTTCGTGCCGTCGGCGGTGTTCACGAGCGACACGGGGTCGTTCACCTTGAGCGTCACCGTCGCCTGGCCGCTCGAGTACGAGCCGCCCGCGATCGCGACCTTCGCGCTCGTCGAGGACACCGAGACGAGCTGGAAGAGCGGGTTCGCCGCCGGGAACGTCGATCCGGCATCGACCGTCTCCGCGGTCCCGTTGACCGAGATCACGGCCGAGGTCGCGGGTGCCGAGGGAGGCGCCGGAGGAGTCTTCGGCGTCGAGCCGCCGCCTCCGGAGCCGCTGCCCGAGCCGGAGCCGGAGCCGGAGCCCGAGCCCGAGCTCTTCTTGCTGGGGCCGCTCGGGTCGAACGGGTCCTTGCTCGTGAACTGGCTGAACGACTGGAGCTGGCCGGTGTCCATCGGCGGCGTGACGACCGCGACGAGGCCGGAGGTGTCCTGCGGCGTCGTCGTCGTGCTGTCCGACGTGCCGGTCGAGGACGTCGTCGGCGTGCCGGAGCCCGAGAGGGTCGGCGCCGTCGTCGGCGTCGTGCTCGGCGTCGTCGACGCCGGCGTCGTGGACGTCGCGTCGGTCGACGCGGCGACCGGCTTCGCACCGCCGCCGCCGTTCATGCCCATCATCGTCTTCGCCGCGTAGCCGATCGCGAGAACGAACACAACGGAGAGGATGATCACCATCTTCTTCTGCTTCGCCTGCTTGGCCTTGGCCGCGTCGGCGATCTTGTTCTTAGCCACTGCTGCTCCTTTCGTGCCGACTAGGGGGCCACGTCAGACGACGCGGAGGTGGTGGTGGACGAGGTGGTGCTGCCCGTCGTGCCGGTCGACGTCGACGTCGACGTCGCCGGCGTCGTCGTGCCGGCGGTCGCGGCTGCCGGCGCGTAGACGTACGCGCTGATCGTGATCGTCGTGTTGAGCGCCGTGCCGACGTACGGGGTCATTCCGATCATGTCGACGGCGAGCAGCCGTCCCGACGTCACGAGCTGCCCGTTCTCGACCGCGACGAGCGTGCGCAGCCGATAGAGGAGGTCGGTCAGCTGGTAGTAGTCGCCGTAGAAGGTGAGCTGGATCTCGACCGAGCTGTACGGCTGCCCGGTCACGGCCGTCAGCTGGCTCGGCGTGATCGCGCCGACGATGACGCCCGCCGCGCGCGCGATCTGGTCGATCTCGAGCAGCAGATCCGGCATGTCGGTCGTCGACGGCATCGCCTTCGCGAGCTGGTAGAGGTTCGCCGTCCGGATCGCCGGCTGCTTCGGGAACACGGGGTGCTGTGCCTGCTGGATCGCCTTCTGCGCCTCGACGATCTGGCTCTGCGCGGCCTGCGTCGCCTTCGCGATGGAGGCGGCGCTGCTGCGCTGCGGCGAGACGAGCAGGACCCAGCCGAGGACGAGCAGCAGGATGTCGCCGCCGACGATGAGCGCGATGGTCGCGGTGCGGTTGAGCTTCGTCGTCTTCATCAGCTGGACCCCGAGGTCGTGTCGGTGCCCACTTCGGTCGGCGGCGGCGGGAGGATGGGCGGCGGCGCGCCCTTCACGTTCGCGATGACCGAGAACGTCACCTTCCCGCTCGACGGGTCGGCCGAGCTGCTCGAGAGCGTCACGTCCGACAGGTCGGGGACCAGCATCAGCCGCGACAGCAGGCGCGCGACGCTGTCGTGGGAGAACGTCGTGCCCGAGAGCGCGAGCCCCGTCGGTGCGCCCGCATTGGGGTCGGTGCCCGCGGGCACCGGTGCGTTCGACGGTGCGGTCAGGGTGAGCGAGGTGACGGTGATGTCGTCGGGCACGACGAGCGACATCTCGCGGAGGATCCTGTCCCACGCGATGCGCGTCGACATCGCCGACGAGACCGCCGTCATGAGCGCGGACTCCTCGCCCGTGACGGCCGGCACCGCGATGATCGGACGCGTCTGCTTCGGGACGTGGACGACGGGCTTCTTGACGAGCGAGAGCTTCCCGAGCTGGAGCCGCGCGGCGTCGAGCTCCCGCTGCTGCTGGCCGGCGTTGTGGTGCGCCATGTAGAACGCCCCGCTCAGCGCGATGATCACGACGAGGCCGAGCGCCGAGCCGATGACGACGGCCGGGTCCTCGTTCTTGATGCTCTTCGCATTGAGGTCGTCCTTCGGGAGGAGGTTGACGGCACGCATCAGTGGCCCCTCAGTCCTCGATCCCGAGTCCGATTGCGACGGCCAGCGACCCGACCGCCTGCGGCTGCGCGGCGACGCGCTTCGCGACCTTCAGGCGCGCGAGCGGGTTGCCGACGCGCACCGACACGCCGATCACGCGCTGCAGCTCCTCCGCGATGCCGGGCATCTGCGCGGTGCCGCCGGTGATCACGATCTCGCCGATCGCAAGGCTTCCGGACTGGTTCTGGTAGAACTGGAGCGATCCGACGAGCTGTCCCGCGAACGAATGGAGCTCGCGCTTGACGACGTCGACCGCCAGCGCGATCGTCTCCGCCGGGACTCCGTCGGGCACGACGCTGCCGTCGAGCGAGATCGCGCACTTCAGCGCCTCGACCTCGGACGGCGACGAGTTGAACGCGTCGGCGAGCTTCGTGTTCAGCGACCAGCCGCCCCAGTCGACCACGCGCGTGAAGTCGCAGGTGCGGCCGTCGGTGACGGCGAACGTCGAGCGGTCGAAGCCGATCGCGACGGCGACCGTGCCGCCGCCGCCGCCGCCGGGCTCGGTCGGAGCGCCGAGCGCGCGCAGCATCGCGAACGCCTCGAGGTCGACCCCGGCGAGCGAGATGCCGGCCTTACGGCACGCGTCGACGTAGCGGTCGACGAGGTCGCGGTACGCGGCGACGAGCATGACCTTCTTCGTCGTCACGCCCTCGGCGTCGACGCTCTCGTCGACGACCTGCCAGTCGATCACGGCCTCGTCGAGCGGGATGTTGAGCAGGCTCTGCGCCTGGTACTCCATCGCGTTCGCGATCTTCTTGTCGTCGTCCGCCTGGCCCGGGTAGATGCGGACGCCGATGCGGTTCGCGTTGGCGATGCCGAGCCGCACGCCCTTCTTCGGCAGCTTGTTCTTCGCGAAGAAGACCTTGAGCGCCTCGGAGAGCGCGTCGGGGTCGCGGAGCTCGCCGCCGACGACGATCCCCATCGGGAGCGGCTGGCGCGCGACCTGCTCGAGCTCGGCGACGCCGTTGTTCGAGATGCGCGCGGCGGCGATCTGCGATGCGCCGATCTTCAGGCCGACGAGCTTCTGGCCCTTCAGCGACTTGCCGGAGCCGCCGCCGCCCTTGCCGCGCGAGAGCGCGGGCATCGAGAGCGTGAAGACGGGCTTCTTCCAGAAGGGCTCGGACGGCGCGTCCGGATCCGGGAGAGCGGAGAAATCGGTCGCGTCGGCGGCGTCCTTCTTCTTGCCGCCGAGCTGCATCTTGTACCAGGGCGTCTTCGCGGCGGGCGCGGCCGCGTCGACCGCGACGGCAGTCGCGGCGCCGGCGGCGGCGCCGAGCGCGGCGGCCTGCTTCTTCTTGCCGCCGCCGAGCTCCTTCTTGTACCAGGGCGTTTTCGGCTCGACGGGCGCGAGCGCCGCCACGTCGACCGCACCGGGCACGACGGCCGCGGCCGCGACCTCCGGCTGCGTGTCCTTCTTCTTGCCGCCGAGCTCCTTCTTGTACCAGGGCGTCTTCTTTTGCGTCGCGGCGGCCGCGAGCACGGCTGCGTCCATCGCGTCGAAGTCGGCCTTCGCCTTCTTCGAGCCGCCGATCTCCTTCTTGTACCAGGGCGTCTTCTTCTCGACGACCGGCGCGAGGGCGGCGGCGGGGACGGGCGGGAACACCGTGCGCTGGGCCGGCACGTCGACGGAGGCGGGCGCGGGCGCGGCGGGCGCGGGCGCGGCAGCGGGCTCCGGCGCGGCCGGCGTCGCGAGCTCCGGCTCCGGCGCGGGCGCGGGCTTCGCGGCGAGCGCGGCCGCCGCCGGAAGGGCCACGGGAGCCTCCGGCTCCGGGGGGAGCTCGGGCGAGGCGAGCCACGAGTCCGGCTCGGGCGCGGCGACGGGCTCCGGCGCGTCCGGCGCGTCGTCGGCCGCGGCGGACGCGGCGAGGATCGCGGGCGAGAGGCCGACATACGGGGCGGCCGGCCCGGGCGCGGGCTCCGGCTCGGGCTCCGGCTCGGGGTCCGGCACGGCCGCGACCGGCTCGGCCGGCGCAGGCGGCTCGGGGTCGGCGGCGTGGTCGACCGCGGCGACCGCGGCGAGCCCGACCGGCAGCTCGGGCACGGGGACGGGCGCGTCGTCGTCGGCGGCCGGCGCGTCCGGGGCCGGGTCGGAATCGACGGGCGTCGGCTCGTCCGGCACGGCCTCGAGCGCAACGGGCGCGACAGCCTCGACGGGCGCAACAGGCTCGACGGGCGCAACAGGCTCAACCGGGGCCGGCGGCTCGGCCATCGCCGCGACCGCGGCCTCGGCGACGAGCGTCGGCGGCACCTCGGGCGCCGGCACCGGCGCGACCGACGGCGGCGCGAACTCCGGCGAGACCGCCTGCGCCGCCTCGAGCGCCATCACGTCGACCTCGCTCGGGCCCTTCTTCTTCCCGAACGAGATCTCCTTCTTCCAGACCGGCACCTTCTGCTTCGGCTCGGCCGCGTCCCACTCGACCTTCTGCTTGCGGCTGAGCGAGATCTCCTTCTTCCACATCGACTTCTCCTCGGCCGCGGGCGCTGCAGGCGCGGCCGCGACGGGATCGACGGGAAGCTCGGGCGCGGGCGCCGCGTCCTTCGACTTCTTCTTCGGGCCGATCTCCTTCTTCCAGAACGACTGCTTCGGCTCGGCGGGCGCGGCCGGCTCGACCGGGGCAGCCGGCTCGACCGGCGCTGCGTCGACCTCGGGCGCCTCGGCACTCTCGCCCTTCGGCTTCTTGCCGAAGGAGAGCTCCTTCTTCCAGAACGAGTCGGCCACGGCTAGACCGCCGTCCGGAGGCCGCCGCCGGCGGGCTGGCCGTGGCCGCCCGACCCGTTCTGCAGCATCGTCTCGACCGGCATCCCGGCGCGCTCGAGGATCCCGATCAGCTGGTCGGACCGGCTCGAGCGCGAGATCGCGTCGTCGAGGTTGACGACGCGGCGCAGCGCGAGATCGGCAAGGGCCTGCTCCATCGTCTGCATGCCGCGCGCGGTATTCGTCTGCATCACGGAGTAGACCTGCTCGATCTTCGACTGGCGGATCAGGTTCCGCACGGCGTCGTCGGGCAGGAGGATCTCGAGCGCCGCGACACGGCCGTTGCCGTCCGCGGTCGGCAGCAGCGACTGCGTCACGACCGCCTGGAGGGAGTTGGCGATCATGATCCGCACCTGCTCCTGCTGCTCGGGCGGGAAGACGTCGATGATGCGGTCGATCGTCGAGGGCGCGCTCTGCGTATGCAGCGTGCCGAACACGAGGTGGCCCGTCTCGGCCGCCGTGAGCGCGGTCGAGATCGTCTCGAGGTCGCGCATCTCGCCGACGAGGATCACGTCCGGGTCCTGGCGGAGAGCGGCCTTGAGGGCGAGGCCGAAGCTCGTGGCGTCGGGGCCGATCTCGCGCTGGTTGACGATGCACTTCTTGTGGCGGTGCACGAACTCGATCGGGTCCTCGACGGTGAGGATGTGCTCCGACCGTGTCCTGTTGATCTCGTCGATCACCGCGGCGAGAGTCGTGGACTTGCCGGAGCCGGTCGGCCCGGTCACGAGGACGAGGCCGCGCGGGTACTCCGCCAGCTGGTGGAGCACCGGCGGGAGACTCAGCTCCTCGAGCGACTTGATCTCCTGCGGAATGAGGCGGAAGGCCGCGCCGACCGCCTCGCGCTGGAAATAGACGTTGACGCGGAAGCGGGCCAGGCCCGGCATCGAGTACGCGAAGTCGAGCTGGCGATTCAGCTCGAAGTGCTTCTGCTGCTCGCTCGAGAGGATGCGATAGAGGGTCGAGCGCGTGTCGTCGGCGTCGAACGGCTCGAAGCCCTCGGCGCGCTGGATGTGGCCGCGCACGCGGAATGCAGGCGGGCTCCCGACCGTGATGTGCAGGTCGGAAGCTCCGATCTGCACCATCTGCTCCAGCAGATCATCGATTGAAGTCAGTTGCGGCATCGTCCCTCGGATGGGCTATCGGCAGTGCCGCCCATGCCCTTGAGAGCGGCTTTGGACGCCCGCCCTGGGGGATCGAAATCCCCCATTGGGGGTCACCAAACCGGGTCGTCGAGTCGATACCGGAGGTGCCATCCCCCGTCATGGAAGGAGAAGCACGTCAGATGATCCACCGCGTGAAGAGGCGGCTGGAGACCGAGCAGGGTTTCACCCTGATCGAGCTCCTTGTCGTCATCATCATCCTCGGCATCCTGCTCGCGATCGCGGTGCCGTCGTACCTCAGCTTCAAGGATCGCGCCAACAAGACCGCCGCCGCGGCGAACGTCCGCTCGCTCATCCCGAGCGTCGAGTCGTACAACGCGGACAACGTCCCGTCCGGTGCCAACGACCCGGACACCAGCACGACCGACAGCGGCTACACCGGCATGACGATCGCCCTGCTCCAGTCCCACTACGACCAGGCGATCCCGGGCAGCGACTTCGTCAACGGCAGCGGCACCGAGGGCGGCAGTGTGACCTCCCACGTGACGCCGGCCGCGTCGGCGTACTGCGTCTACTCGATCGTCGGCAACTGGTACGCCTGGAAGGACGGCCCCTCGGGGACCATCCAGCAGTCGACCGACCCGACGGCGGTCTGCAACCCGTAGGTCTGAGCCTTCGGCTCGACCGTGACTGGGGGCGCGGGCTACCCGCGCCCCCAGCACGGGCCCTTCACGGAGCTAAAGCGCATGCAGACCTATCCCGATAAGGAGAGGAAGATGACTCCCCGGATCAGCCACCTCGTCTCCCGCGTGCAGCGTCGCCTCGACGGCGAAGAGGGTTTCACGCTCGTCGAGCTCACGATCGTCATGCTGATCTTCGGGATCATCCTCACCATCGCCCTTCCGTCCTACCTCAGCCTCGAGGACCGCGCGAACAAGACGGCTGCGAGGCAGGACGTCGCCCAGGCGATGAAGGCCGTGATCGCCTACGGGAACGACAACTACAACCAGAGCCCGGCGGACCCCGATCCCGCCGTGAGCACGACGGACAACGGCTACCAGAACATCTCGCTGTCCGCGCTCGCGACGAAGTACGACGCGTCGATCTCGACCACCGCGGGCGCGCCCTTCGTGCTGAACCCCGCGGGCTACACCGGTAGCTCCGCCACCGATTTCTGCCTCACCGCAGCCGTCGGCCGCTGGATCGCCGTCCAGCACGGCGTGGCCGGCGGCATCAACGTCGGCACGCTCTTCACCCCCGGCACCTGCACCGTCAGCTGAGGCCCGGCTCCGCCGTCGCCGCAGACGAGGAAACGACGTGACCTTCGAAGTCAGCACTCCGATCAAGATCGCGGCGGCGCTGGGCCTCGTGCTCATCGTGGTCGCGGGCGCCGGCTCGATGCTCCTCGGCCGCTCGGCCGGGAAGACGGCGACGCAGACGCCGCCGCTTCGGCACACCGTCCACAAGACGACGGTCACGAAGACGAAGCACGGGACGAGCGCGACGAAGACGACGGTCACGAAGGGCAAGCACTCGACGACCGTCCACAAGACGACGACCACGAAGACCGCGCACGGGACGAAGACGGCCACGAAGACGGCGACCGTCACGCACACGCACAAGCACGTCCACAAGGCGGTCGCTCGCGGCAACCTCGTCAACGCCGACCTCCCGGCGCCGCTCCAGTGGCAGCTCGCGCAGCATCACATCGTCGTCGTGAGCATGTACGACCCGAATTCGGACGTCGACTCGATCGCGGTCGCCGAGGCGCACGCCGGCGCCCTCCAGGCGGGCGCGGGCTTCCTGCTCGTGAACGTCCTCAACAACGCGCTCGCCGGCCCGTTGACGGCGCTGCTGCCCGGCGGCGGGCTTCTCCCCGACCCGGGCATCCTCGTCTACCGCGCGCCCGGCACCGTCGCGTACCGGATCGACGGGTTCGCCGACCGCGACGCGGTCGCGCAGGCTGTCTCGAACGCATTCGCGGGCGAGAACGGCACGACCGTGTCCTCGAGCTCGACGACCGCGGCCGCCGCGACGACACCGTGAACGCGATCGCCGGCACGCAACTCTGGCTCCGCCACGTGAAGCTCGACGACCGCTCCGTCGCGATCCTGCGTGCGATCGACACGGGCGACGGCTGCACCGTGCAGGCCGAGGTCTACCCGTCGACCGGCGCCGACCCGATCGAGCCGGGCCCGTACGTCTTCCCGGACGCCGGGCAGGCGACCGCGTTCGTCACCGAAGCGGTCAACAGCCTGATGCACCTGGGCTGCGAAGTCTTCGCCGAGTAAGGCGTAGGGGAACCCAGGGTTCCCCTACGGGACCCCTCCTTTCGGCTCCGGTGGCGTTTCGCGCTGACGCTCCCGCCGGGAGCGCGGTCCCGGCTCCGCGGGCCATTCGCGGCGAACCCAGAGCGATCTCGGCGAACTGGCTCCCCCGCGCGCCGCGTGGCGGCCGTCGGCCGTCCCGCACCGCTGGTCCGCCTCCGTCGAACGCGCCTTCGGCAGCGTCAGCCTCCGGGCGTCGGTCGCGCGCTTGCCGTGACGGTTCGGACAACAGGACGCTCGCGCAGGGGAATGTCCGCCCCACGGCCAAGAATGGTGGGCCTGGCGACTGAGGCGACCGATCGGCTGAGTGACGCAATCGGAGCGCGATTCGAAGCACTCGGCTACAGGCTCGCCGGCCCTCCGGGCGCCGAGGCATGGCCCGTGGCCGCCGGTCGTCTGCAGTGGACGGCGACGACCGAGCGCCGACTGACTCCGGGCATCACCACCCGCTTTCTCGTCGAAGCTGTGCTTGCAGTCGCCGTGCAGCCTTTGAGCGAACACGACGTACACGAGCTTGTCGGTGCTGCGGGCCGAATAGTCCAAGCGCAGGGGGCCGGCGATCCTCGCGACGTAGGAAAAGCCGCGATCCCGATCATCCTCTGCGAACAGGTCAGCGGCGCAGAGCCACACCTGGGACGCAAGAACTGGCATCCGTTCCCCTACACCTTCGTCGCGCCCGCCCTCGTCGATGTCGAGAAGGCCGAAACCTACTTCGCAAGCGGCTGGACCATGGCCCCCGCGGTTCGTGTTCCTCTCGCCAGGATCATCCGCACGACAGTCGCGGACGCGGTCGCAGCGAGCGCAGCGGCTCGGCCGCCCGGGTGACATTCCCGAATGCTGGCCAGGCGATTCGTCCGCAGCCCGTAAGCTCCGAGTCTGTGAACGGGAAGCCTCGGCCCACTGGGCCAGGTCGGATGTGGCGCGACTGGTCGTACACCATCGGGCTCACTGGGATCAGCGTCGGGTTGTGCGTCGTCGGGCTGATCGAGAGCAACTGGACAATTGCCGGTCTAGGCGGCGCTGGGGCGGCGATCTGCCTCGGAGCCTTGTGGCGTCGCTGGCGGGATCCGACGATTAGACCCTGGTCCGAGCGGATCAACCGCCGATGACGAAGACCGCCTTCGGGTGATATTCCGGAACGGTCGCGCAGGCGAAGCTGCCGACGCCTGGCAAGCCCTCGAATGGGTACGTGTTGGGTCGCGTGATCCGTCGTAGGCTGATCATATGAGGCTCGTCAACGCGCGCAGTGCTGCAATGCTCTCCATGGCGGTTCTACTGACCTACACCGCCGCTCTCTTTGGCACGACGGCCGCTTCAGCGTCGCCGCAGACAGCGATCGTCGCCAATGTGACGCCGTTCACTGCCGATGGGCACCTGCGCAGCGGTCTACACGTCGTGCGGGCGGTGAGTGGCAGCTGCGAACCCGGCTCGGACAGCCTCCCGAACAACGTCTATCGCTGCTTCTTCGGCCACACCGTGGTCGATCCGTGCTGGCGTGACTGGCGCGCATCCGCGCCAGCGGTCGTCTGCCTCGAAGAACCCTGGGCGCAAACGGTGATCCGGCTTCGACTGGCCGCTCCTCCGACACCTTCGAGCGGCCACGATGATCCGAACGTCGAGCCGTGGGGGATCACGCTCCGCTCCGGCACACGCTGCCTCGCCTTCCAGGGCGCACACGACACCCTCACCGGCAAGGAAGGAGCGCCGGTCATCGACTACTACTGCGGCAAGACAGTCGCTCTCGTCCGAGGCATCGACCGCAGCTCCGCTACCTGGACCATCCGCGCCGCCCGGATCACGCACGAGCTGGCGCATCCCTACGCCCTGATCGGCCGAGTCGCAATCCAGACCGCGTGGTACGGAGGAAACAACCCCCTCTCGCACCGGCCTTGATACGGCTGTCATGTGACATTTGCGGACGCTGGCACAGGCGACCGCTAGCTGACTTGAGCGCCCCAGCCGTCGAATTTGCAGCGACCCTTAGCGGCTCCAGCAGCAACCATCCACTCAACCCATTGATTGAGCTTGGCGAGGTCGAGCGTCGTCGGCTGGGTGGAACCGGCAACGGAGTTCTCCTTGGCACTGACCTCATAGTCCCTCTGCTCGTGCAGGAACGCGACCAGTTCGTCGGCCGCACTACGGCTCGGAGCGTCATAGACGAAGTCCAGCCGAAGCTCGGACGCCGGCGTTACTCCGTGAGACTGCAGCGCAACCCACGTCTGCTCATTCATGGCGATCTGCCTCGCGAGGACATCGCCTGCATCCCAGCTGTTGCCGTCATTGCGTCCCCACATGGCTGTCGTCAATATCGGCAACCGTGCTATCCCTCTTGAGCACATTCCGCATCTGGTGTCATTCCCGGACGCTGGCGCAGGCGAGCGGCAGCTACGGAAGCGCCGACTCCGAGGCCCGAGAGCAAATCTCCAATACGGTGCTCTGGGGTGTTAGCGCCGACGTATCCAGCCACAGCCCTAGACGCTCGGTCTCCTCGGCGAAGATCCGATAGAGGCTGCTGACTGTCCAGTTGTCGTAGCCCTTCTCCAGTCGATCTGCCTCGCGGCGGGTGATCGCATTCTCGTCCGGAAGAAGCACGACAAGATGCAGCGGACGGTGGGCGAACAGTCCGACGAACTCGCCAAGCAGTCTGCCCGCGACCACGTCTTCGACAACGACTGTGTATCCCGCACTCGCGTACTGCTCGGCAACCTTCGCCGTCAGCCGGTAGCGAAGACGCAACTGTGCGATCGCGTCGTCGCTCGGCTCTGAAGTCATCTCAATGCGGCCCGCGACAATGGAGCGGCGGAACACGTCGCCCTCGACGTGCACACCTTTCGGGAACGTCGCAGCGAGCGCGTTGGCGATCGTGGACTTTCCCGCGGCCATCGGCCCAGTCACCAAAACGATCGAGCCTTCGAGGCGGGACGAATCGCTAGCGATTTCGCTGATCGTAAGCCCGCGCTCGGGGGACATTCCCGCACACTGGCGCATAACATGAGCCTGATGGCAGAGCCGGGGGCCTGGCGGACCGTCTCGTTAGCCGAAGACGACCTCATCTTGAGGCCGTGGCGAACCGGCGACCAGGAGTTGATGGGTACCACTATTCACGCCCCCGAGATCGCGCGCTACTTCGGTCGCCGTCTTGATGTTCCTGACGGCGAGCCTCTCCCGGAAGACCCCGACGCGCCAATGTTCGCCATCACCGAGGGCGGAGCCGTTGTTGGAGTGATCTGGTTCGGCCGAGGCATCAGGCCATTTGAGGTGGGCTACTACCTCCATCCGGCGGCATGCGGGCGGGGCGTCGCGACTCGCTCCCTGAAGCTGGTCACCGATTGGATGCTCGACGGCCTCAACCAGGAGTGCGTCGTGCTCCATACCCATCCGGAGAACGCACGATCTCAGGCAGTCGCGCTACGAGCGGGCTATTCGCCGGACGGCGAGGTCGCGCGGTATGCCGCATTCAAGGACGGGACGACACGCGCTCTGCGCTACCGCGCGGCGAAGCAGTAGAGACGAGCGCCACAGTCAGGCGACATTCGCGGACGTCGGCGCAGGCGAGAGATCTTCACCCGAGCACGAAGCGGAGTCATGATCTGCGGATGCCGCGGAGCGTTGACGAGGAGCTGGCCATCTTCCACGTCCGCGATGGGGAAGTCGCCGACGCGGGATCGTGGATATATGCGTGGCTCCACGTCGAGGGGGATCGACGCGTCGTTTACGTCGGCGCAACAGGCCTGCCACCAGGTACCCGCGTCTGGCTGCATCTTCACGATCCGAACCCGGACATCGGCCGACTCGCCGCGCGGTACCCGGCAGCAAGGAACAGGCCTCTTGATGTCGTCGCAGCGCGGCTACCTGACGACGTGTCGCGTAAAGAAGCAAAGAGCAACCTCGCGGCACGACTCGCTACGGAGGGCCTGCTCTCAGAACACTACGTTGGAGATCCTCCGGATGCAGCGGCCATCACTTCCGCCGGGGAGCAGGAGGTAGAGCGAATCCTCAGCCATGTTCGCGAGCACGTGTCGCGCTAGAAGCCGGTCGTCATCCAGACGCTGACTGCTGCGGTGGAATCCTCTGGCGTCATTCCCGAACGGTGGCGCAGGCAAGCGTGGCCGAGCCGGGTCGAGGTACGCGTCTCTTCAGGCGGGTGGTGTCCCGTCGCGCAGCCAGCGCACGTCCTCGGCGATCTCTTCGATCGGGTCGCGGCCGAGATGGCCGGCGTCGTCGATCTTCACGACGCAGCCCGGGACGTGCGTCGCGAGCCACGCGCCGTGGCCCGGCGGGACGAGGACGTCCGAGGCGCCGTATCGGATCAGCACCGGAACGGTGATCTCCGAGACGTCGAAACCCCAGGCGCCGGTGAGCGCGAGCATGTCGTCCACCCAGCCGTGGACGCCGTTCACCGCATGCTCGAGGATCGACTCGCGGAGAATCTGCGTGATCTCCGGCCGCGCCATCTGTGCACGGTCGGACTCGCTGATGTCGTAGTCCTCGAGGAAGTTCGAGTCGTCGGCGGCGACCCGGGCTTCGAACCGCGCCTGCATGTCCTCCAAGAACGGGACGAGCGCTTCCTCCCCCTCGAGCGCGGTCTCGAACTCCTTGACGTTCGCGGGGTCCATCCCGGCGAACCAGGCGTTGCGGTCGAGCCCCGGCGGCCCGTACGGCGCGGTCCCGACCGCGCAGGTCGCTCTGACCACGCGGTCCGGGAGACGGGCGGCGCAGGCGAGCGCATGCGAACCGCCGCCCGACCCGCCGGCCACCCCGAAGCGCTCGAAGCGGAGCGCGTCCGCGATCAGGCGCACGTCGTCGACGTCGTCGACGACCCGTCGTCCTCGCAGTCTCGAGGAGCGGCCATAGCCGGCCCGGTCGTGGGTCACGACGCAGACGCCGAGGCGTCCGTAGACCCCCTCGTCCGGCCAGCGCCCGAGCCGGCAGCCGGGCGTCCCGTGCAACCGCAGCACCGGGAACCCCGCCGGATCGCCCCAGACCGCGAACGCGACCTCGCGTCCGTCCGGTGCAGACACGACTCGAAGCCGGTCGGCGACGACGGCCATCGCCGCCGATTTAACGCCTCGGAGCCGGCGGCCGCAAGAGTGTGACCCGATGCTCGTCGCCGCGGCTCTCATGTCGACGACCGTCGCGGCGGCGGGTCGTTCGGGACACGTAGCGCGCGCCCGTCGTGCCCCGCTACGCCGGCGCGTGGAACACGGCCTCGACGTTGTTGCCGTCGGGGTCGAGGACGAACGCGGCGTAGTAGCGGCCCGTGTACTCGGGGCGCAGGCCGGGTGCGCCGATGTCCGTGCCGCCGTTGCGCACGGCGGCGTCGTGCCAGCGGTCGACCGCGTCAGCGTCGGGCGCCGGGAACGCGATGTGCGCGCCGGTCGTCACGCGGTCGCGGCCGGGCTTCGTGCCGACCGAATGGAGCGAGAAGTCGTCGCTCTCGCCGCGGCCGAAGACGACGTACGCGTCGCCCTCGAACGTCCCCTCCGACAGCACGGCGAAACCGAGCTCGGCAAGCGCCGCCTCGTAGAGCGCGCGGCTCGCCGCGACGTCGGAGACGCGGATGCCGACGTGGTCGATGACCTCGCTCATGGCGGAAACCTAGCGGCGCACGACGGATAGGCTCGGATCGTGACCGCGGCCGCGCCCGACGTCCAGCGCGCGCGCCGCGCGACCGCCGCCGTCTTCGCTGTGCACGGCTGCGTCACCGGGAGCTTCGCGGCGCGGATCCCGTGGATCGCCTCGCACGTCGGCGTCGGCGTCGGCCACCTCGGCCTCGCGCTGATCATGCCCGGGATCGGCGCGCTCCTCGCGATGCCGTTCTCCGGACGTCTCGCCCACCGCTTCGCGCTCCGCCCGTTCGTCACCGTGACGATCGTCGCGTGGTGTGCGTGCCTCGTCCTGCCGGCGCTGCCGTCGACGCTCGCCGCTCTCTGCGTCGTCCTGCTGGTGTTCGGCGCCGTCGCGGGGCTCGCCGACATGGCGATGAACGCCGAGGGCGTGCTCGTCGAGAAGCTCATCGACCGGTCCGTGATGTCCGGCTTCCACGGCTTCTGGAGCGTCGGCGTCCTCGTCGGATCGGCGATCTCGGCGCTTGCGTCGCACGCCGGCATCGACGCGCGCGCACAGTTCGCCGTCGAGGCGCTCGTTCTCGCGGCGGCCGGCGCGGCCGTCGCGCGACTCCTGATCGACGACCCGACGACGAGCGACGCGCCGGCGCCGCCGCACTTCGCGCTCCCGACGCGGCCCGTCCTTCTGATCGGGCTCGTCGGCCTCTGCGCCGTCTTCGCCGAGCAGGCAGGGACGGACTGGTCGGCGTTCTACATCCGGAACGAGCTCGGCGGCTCGGCGAGCGTCGCGGCGCTCGCGGTGTCCGCGTTCGCGGTCTCGATGGCGGCTGTGCGGCTGCTCGGCGACCGCGTCGTCCGCAGCCTCGGGCCGGTGCGGACGGTCCGGCTCTCGGGCGCGTGCGCCACCGTCGGCGCGGTCACCGTCGTGCTCGCGCCCGGGCTCGCCGTCGGCCTCGTCGGCTTCGCGCTGCTCGGGATCGGCGTCGCCGTCGTCGTCCCGCTCGTGTTCGCAGCGGCCGGGCGCGTCGGCCCGCATCCGGCGCGCAGCATCGCGGGCGTCGCCGTCGTCGCCTACGCGAGCGGGCTCGTCGCGCCGGGCGTGATCGGCGGCATCGCGTCCGCGTCGTCGCTGACGGTGTCGTTCTGCCTCGTCGCGGTGCTCGTCTCGATCGTCGCACTCGCGGCGGGCGTGCTCGGCCGCAACGCGTAAGGGGCCCGAGCTACCGCGGCGGGAGCTTGGTACCCCCGGTTCCCTACACCGTGACCCGCATCAGCTCTTCGATGTCGGTGAGCCCCTGCGCGATCTTCGCGATGCCGTCGTCCCACAGGGTGCGCATGCCGCCCGCCATCGCGGCGCGGTCGATGTCCTCGCGCGTCGCCTTCGCCGCGGCGAGCGAGGCGAGCTCCTCCGTCATCACGAGCAGCTGGTAGACGCCGATCCGGCCCTTGTAGCCGGTCTGGCCGCACCGCGGGCAGCCGACGTGCCGGTAGAACATGAGCCCGTCGTTCGCGGCGGCGACGTCCGGCGAGAGCCGCGCCTTCAGCAGGTCCTCCGCGTTCGGCTTGTACATCTGACAGCAGCTCTGGCAGAGCTTCCGCGCGAGACGCTGCGCGAGCACGCCGGTGACGGCCGCGCCGGTGAGGAACGGCTCGACGCCCATCTCGTTGAGACGCGTCAGCGCGCTCGGCGCGTCGTTCGTGTGCAGCGTCGAGAGCACGAGGTGACCGGTGAGGGCGGCCTCGATCGAGATCTTGGCCGTCTCGCCGTCGCGGATCTCGCCCACCATCACCACGTCCGGGTCGGAGCGGAGGATCGAGCGGAGCGCCGCCGCGAACGTGAGGCCCGCGCGCGCGTTGATCTGCACCTGGTTGATCCCGCTCAGCCGGTACTCGACCGGGTCCTCGACGGTGATGATGTTGATCTCGG
>Ga0335080_10002943_pt1 | contig 17131 bp, 10 predicted proteins | sample Lox_Sample_34_FD_206720 | JGI IMG/M metagenome (GOLD analysis project Ga0335080, IMG submission 206720) | Soil microbial communities from Loxahatchee National Wildlife Refuge, Florida, United States - Lox_Sample_3.4 | ecosystem: Environmental > Terrestrial > Soil > Wetlands | place: USA...
GGCGACGGCGATTTTCTTGATGATGCGGCCGACGCTGCGGGTGGTGAGGCGGCCGCCGCGCTGATTGATGAGCAGGGCGGGGGTGCTTTTGCGAGTTTCAGCCAGAAGACGCTGGCGCGCCGGCAGATAGGCCGCGAGCGCAGCGCGGGCCGATTCGCCAAAGGGCACGTAGCGCTCTTTCTTGCCCTTGCCCCGGATCAGGATGGCGGCCGCGCTCAGGCGAATGTCATCGAGATTGATGCCGACCAGCTCCGAATTGCGGATGCCGCAGCCGTAGAGCAGTTCGAGCATGAGCTTGTCGCGTTCAGGAAAAGAGGCAACCTGGGGCATGGGGTCATCGAGGATGCTATTCATCTCTTCGATGGTGGGCACGCGGGGCAGTTTCTTGGGCAACCTGGGCGTGGAGACCAGCGCGGCCGGGTTCTGCTCAAGCACGCCTTCCTGCGCCAGCCAGCGATAGAGCGACCGCACCGCGGCCAGCGCGCGCGCCACCGAAGTCTTGCTCAGGCCTTTTTGGTAGAGATGAGAAAGGAATCCGCGGATGGTCACATGGTCAATGGCCGGCCAATCGCGCGCGCCGACATAGGCGGAAAACTCCGCCAGATCGCCGCGGTAAGCCTTGATGGTATGCAGCGAGGCGTTGCGCTGGCGCAGGGAGCGGAGGAAGTTGGCGATGGCCCGGGCGGCAGCGGTCCGCGAGGGGTTTGGGGTTTTGGTTGTGTTTCCGGCGGCTTGCGATTCGGCCATGGCTACCTCGCCTTCGCCCTGGGATGATGCTTCTCATACACGCTCTTGAGCCGGTCGAGGGCAAGATGGGTGTACACCTGGGTGGTGGAAATATCGGCGTGGCCGAGAATGGTCTGTACCGTGCGCAGGTCGGCGCCGTTTTCCACCATGTGGGTGGCGCAACTGTGGCGCAGCATGTGCGGACTGGCATGGCGTCCGGCATTCGCCGAAGCCGCCCCCACCATCTGCCAGATGCGTTGCCGGGTGAGCTTCTTTCCGCCAACTCCCAAGAACAAGAGCGGAAGGCTCTTGCCTTTTGTCAGCGCCGGGCGGGCATTCTTCAGATATTCGCCGAGGGCCTCTTGCGCCGAGCGGCCGAGGGGAACGATGCGCTCCTTGTCTCCCTTGCCGCGCACCAGCACATAGCCGAGATCGAGTTTCAGGTCTTCCAGTTTGGCATTGACGATTTCTGAGACGCGCAGCGCTCCGGCGTAGAACATCTCCAGCATGGCGCGATCACGAAGGGCGAGGGCTTCTGCGGTCTTGCGCGGCGAAGCCGACTTCGGGCCGCGCAGCACCGCCTCAATTTCATCGCGCGCCAGCGACTTGGGCAGGACCTTCCACTGCCTGGGAGAATCAATGTTCAGGGTAGGGTCGTGCGCAATGACCTTATCGAGCAGCAAATACTTGTAAAGATGGCGCAGGGCGGAGAGCTTGCGCCCGACCGAGCGGCCATCCACCGAGTGGGCGAACAGCTCCTGAATGAAGTCGCGCACGTGGTTGCGGCGGGCGGTGACCAGGGTGCGGCGTTTGCCTAGAAATCCGGCGAACTGAACGATGTCGGTGGTGTAGGCGGCGATGGTGAGCGGGGCGAGGCCCTTCTCGATTTTCAGGTAGTCGAGAAAGCGGGAGAGAAGCTGAGGATTGGGCTGGGTGGACACGCCTTGAGTATGCGCGTGACCGGAGATTCCAGGAAGTTGAAAACCGCATGGCGAACCACGGAGAACACAGCCGAAACCGAGATTCTTGTTGTCGGTATTCCTCCGTCTCCCTGGGGTCAAGTCCTTTCCGCCGCAACCTCGCGCAAGATTTCCACCGCGGAGAGCGCTCCTTCCGGCGTTTCTTCATGTTTGAAGTAAGCGAAGACGTCGCGGCCTTCGCGCAAGTGCTCGCCGATCCGCTTCACCATGGCGCGGCGCTCCTCGGGCGTATAGCTCGGCTTGCGATAGCGGTAATAGCAGAAACCGGCGGTGACCTGGTCGGGCGTGGTGCGCTCTTCGGTTTCGGCGATGCACAGGGCGCGTTGGTGCTTTTTCAGCAGGGTGAAGATTTCGCCGCTGAACCAGGAATCGTGGCGGAACTCAAAGGCCGCGGGCAGGGCGCGCGGAAGTGTGGCCAGAAATTCTTCGAGCAGGGCAGCGTCGGCCTTGAGATTGGGCGGCAACTGAAACAGCACCGGCCCCAGCTTGCCGGCGGCGGCCAGGGGCTCAAGGGTGGAGAGAAAACGGGGAACGAAGTCCTGCGTGTTTTTCAGCCGCTTGATGTGCGTGATCACCTGGTGGGCTTTGACGCCGAAGCGGAAGCCGGCGGGGGTTTCGGCGATCCACTTCTGGATGGTGGTTTCCTTGACCAGCTGGCGGAAGGTGAAATTGACCTCGACGGTGTTGAGCCGGGTGGCGTAATGCTGCAGGAATTTTGTCTGGGCGAGCTTGGCGGGATAGAAATCCGGCTTCCAGCTCGGATACGCCCATCCCGATGTGCCGGCATAAAGTTGCGCCATAGAAGGATCTTTGACCCCATGAACTCGGCGGCCCCGCGGCTTTCTTAGTGGTTAAGAACCCTTGATCTTGCCGGCGCCAAAGCCCTTAATCGCAGAGTTCGCAGAGAGAAAGCCGCAGAGATCGTCGAGAAAATGGAAGAGGAATTATATCGTCTTGCGTTTACGCCCGTTCGCGGCCTTACGCGGCGAGGCTTTCGACCTGGGCTTGCCGCGCTGCCTGCCATCTTCCGCCTGCGCCGCGATTTCCAGGCCTGCTTCTCTCTCTTCGGCGTGGCCGGTTGCCGCAAGCTTGGGCAGCTTCTGCTTGAGCGCGAGCACGGGCGCGAACAAATCGCCCATCTTCTCCACCCGCTGCAAAACCTGCTCCGATTCGAAGACCAGCAGCGTGGCGTCTTTCTTGCTCAGCGCGCGCTCCACTTCTTCCCATTTGAGCGGAGTCGAAACCGTGGGCCGCTCGCGCGCCCGCAGCGAATAAACCCCAATCGTGGTCTTGTGCTGATCGTTCTGGCTCCAATCCACCAGCACCTTGCCCTGGCGCAGCGATTTTTTCATATCCGAGACCACCAGTTCGGGATGCTCCTGCTCCAGCAATCGCGCCAGGGCATGGGCCAGGGGCTTGGTGCTGTCGTAGGTGACGGCAGTGTTCAGGGGAACGTAAATCTGCAATCCCTTGGAGCCGGAGGTTTTGGGAAAGCTTTTCAGCCCGAAGTGCTCGAAAATCTCCCGCAGCCAGAGGCCGACCTGGCAGCACTGCACGATGTTGGCCGGAGGGCCGGGGTCGAGATCGAAGGCCAGCACGGTAGGGTTCGAGATGTTCTTCGCCAGCGAGAGCGAAGGATGCAGCTCCAGCGCCGCCAGATTGGCCACCCAGACCAGTGTGGGCAGGTCGCCGGCGAGAATGTAGTTCACATTGCGGCGGTTGCCCTCGCTCCAGATGGGCGCGGTCTTTACCCAATCCGGGCGGTGGGTGGTGGCGTTTTTTTCGAAGAAAGGCTGGCCCTCCACTCCATCGGGGTAGCGTTTGAGGGTGAGCGGGCGCCCGGCGAGGTGCGGGACCATCACCGGCGCAATGCGGGCGTAGTAATCAATCACCTGGCCCTTGGTGAAGCCCGCTGCGGGATAGAGGACCTTGTCTAAATTCGACAGCTTCAGGTGCCGCCCCTGTATTTCAACCACTGTGGATTCGCTCGCCATGCTCAACCCCTGGTGGATTGCCAGCATACTCGGACGCGAGGCGTTGGAAAAGGGATGCAATTGCCTAAGCTCGCGAGGAGCGGTCAACCGCCGCGCGGAGCGTCCCGAAGGGCCTTTCCCGTTTGCCAAGCTCCCTTTGCTCCACGTAACATCAAAGCCTGCCTGCATGCCTTTTGCGCCGATCCCGCGTCTAACCCTGTTCGGAGGCCGAATGAAATCCCCCGCCACAAGAATGAAATTCTTTGCCGTAAAGTCGCTGGCCTTGCTCCTGCTGCTTTCCGCGCTGGCGGCGGCGCAAGACCTGGCGTCGTTTGAGAAGCGGGTCACGGTGAAGAAGCTGGCCAACGGACTGACCGTAATCCTCTGCGAGCGGCCGGAGGCGCCGGTGTTTTCCTTCTACACCAATGTGGACGCCGGCTCGGCCCAGGACCCGCAGGGCGAGACCGGGCTGGCGCACATGTTCGAGCACATGGCTTTCAAGGGCACGGATCAGATCGGAACCACGAACTATCCGGCGGAGAAAGTTGCCCTGGCCAAGGTCGAGACCGCTTATGCCGCCTACATTCACGAACGCGATAAGCCGTTCGGGCGCGATGACAAGAAGGTGGAAGCACTGCGGCAGGCCTGGCAGGACGACATCAAGGCGGCGCAAAAGTACGTGATCCCCGAGCAGTTCACCGAAATTCTGGAGCGCAACGGCGGCGAGGACATCAACGCCTCCACCAATGACGACGAGACCAATTATTTCTACTCGCTTCCCGCGAATCGCCTGGAACTGTGGGCCTACCTGGAGTCCGAACGTTTTCTGCACCCGGTGATGCGCGAGTTCTACAAAGAACGCGACGTGGTGACCGAAGAGCGCCGCATGCGCACCGACAGCAATCCCATCGGGAGGCTGATTGAGCAATTCATCACTGCGGCTTTTCAGGCCAGCGAGTATCACCGGCCCACGGTGGGCTGGATGTCTGACCTCAACACTTTTTCCGCCACCGACGCCATCCACTTCTTCCATCGTTATTACATTCCGTCGAACATGGTGATTGCGGTGGTGGGAGACGTAAAGCCGGAGCAGGCGGAGCCGCTGATTGAGAAGTACTTCGGGCGCATTCCCTCCGGGCCGAAGCCGGATGAACGCATCACCACCGAGCCGGCGCAAAACTCCGAGCGCCGCGTGGTGCTCTACGAGAACGCGCAGCCACTGTATCTGGAGGGCTACCACCGCCCCAGTTTTCACAGCCCCGATGATGCGGTTTACGATGCGATTGCCGATCTGATGTCTGACGGCCGGACTTCGCGCCTTTACCGCGCCCTGGTGCGCGACAAGAAGATCGCCTCGTACTCGGCCGGGTTCACCGGCTTTCCGGGCACCAAGTACCCGCATCTGTTCGCGTTCTACGCTTTCATGCTGCCCGGCCATAAACCAGAGGAGGCCGAGGCGGCGATCCACGAAGAGCTGGAGCGGTTGAAGTCCCAGGACATCAGTGATGACGAGCTGAAGATGATCAAGACCCGGGCCAAGGCCAGCCTGATCCGCGGACTGGATGACAACCAGGGCCTGGCCTTTCATCTGGGCCTGTACCAGGCGCGCTATGGCGACTGGCGCGAGCTGTTCCGCCAGGTGGACCGCATAGACAAGGTGAGCAAGGCGGACATTCGGCGGGTTGCCCAGGAGACTTTCATTCCCACCAACCGGATTGTGGGAATCATAGAGACGGCCGCGCCGGCAGCGGCCAACAAGGGAGGCCAACAATGAAGCGCCCCTCGCTGGTTCGTGCCGGGCTGGTGGCGGTGCTGGCCGGCGTTCTTGCTCCGGTTGTTGCCGTGGCGCAAGCCACCAGCTGGAAACAGGTCCCCATTCCTCCCCTGCCGGCGTTCCACCCGCAGGAGCCGAAGCGCATTGTGCTGCCCAACGGCATGATCATCTTTTTGCAGGAAGATCACGAGCTGCCGCTGATTGATGCCGTGGCGCGCATTCGCGGCGGCTCGCGCTCCGAGCCCGCCGAAAAAGCCGGCCTTCTCGATATTTACGGCGAGGTCTGGCGCACGGGCGGCAGCAAGACGGAGACCGGCGACCAACTGGACGACTACCTGGAGCTCCGCGCCGCGAAAGTGGAAACCGATGACAACGAAGACTCGACTGTCATCTCGATGTCGTGCCTGAAGGGCGATTTCGAGGATGTGTTCAAGGTCTTCACCGATCTGTTGCGCAATCCTGAATTCCGCCAAGACAAGATTGATCTGGCCAAGGGCGAGATGGATGACGCCATCTCCCGCCGTAACGACCAGGCCAGCCAGATTGCGGTGCGCGAATCCATCAAGCTGGCCTATGGCGCGAATAATCCTTATGCGCGCCAGGCCGAGTATGCCACCGTGGCCGCGGTCACGCGCCAGGACCTGCTGGAGTGGCACGCCGCTCACGTTCACCCCAATGACATCATCGTGGGGGTGGACGGTGATTTTGATTCGACTGAGATGGAAGCCAGACTGCGGGCAGCGTTTGGCGATTGGGAAAAGGGCCCTTACGTAAAGACCCCGCAGATCAAGTTCACCCCAGCCCCGCACGGCTATTACCTGGTAAACAAGAGCGACGTGAACCAGAGCAACATCCGCATGGTGGAGTTGGGCACGGAGCGCAACAGCACCGACTACTATCCCATTGAAGTTTTCAATGAGGCTTTCGGCGGGAGTTCCTCGTCGCGCCTGTTCGAGAACATTCGCACGGCGAAGGGCCTGGGGTATTCCGTAGGCGGCGGCATCGGGACCGACTTCGATCACCCGGGAATTCTGCGGCTTGCCATGGGCACCAAAAGCGGCACCACGGTGGAAGCCATCCAGGCACTCTACCAGCAGATTGACGAGCTCAAGACCAAACCCCTGACTGAGGCCGAGATCAAGCGGGCCAAGGACTCGATCCTGAATTCCTTTGTCTTCAACTTCGACTCGCCCGATAAAGTGCTGCGCGAGCGCATGGCCTATGAGTTTTACGGCTATCCGGCTGACTTTCTGGAGCAATACCGCGCGGGAATTGAGAAGGTCACTCCGGCCGATGTGAAAGACGTTGCCGCCAAGTATCTACACAAGGACCAGCTGGCGGTGCTGGTGGTGGGCAACAGCGCCCAGTTTGACAAGCCACTGTCTTCGCTCGGGACGGTGACGGATATAGATATCGCTATTCCTCCGCCTCCGGGAGCGGCCAAAGAAGAGTCAAATGCTCCGACCGCCTCGAATGCGGAGGGCAAGGCTCTCATCGCCAAAGTCGTAGAAGGCATGGGTGGCGAAGCCAGGCTGCAATCTATTAAGGCGTTGGAGTTGGAGATCAACTCCACCCAAAAAACTCCGCAGGGCGACTTGCCCATGAGCATGACGACCACGCTGGTGTTTCCCGACCGCATTCACGTTGCCGCCAAAGGCCCCATGGGAGAATTCACTATGGCGGCCTCACCCCAGGCGGCGTTTGTTTCGGCTGCGGGCATGGGGGTGCAGGACCTGCCGCCCTCGCGCGCGAAAGAAACTCTGGCACAGGTGAAGCGCGATCTGGTTTATATCGGCCAGCACGCCGAGGACCCGGCATACGTGTTCGCGGCTGCGGGCGAGGAGAAAATTGGCGACGTGCAGGCCAAGATCCTCGACGTAAGCGGCGAGGGCATTCACATGCGCTGCTACGTTGACCCGCAAAGCGGTCATGTACTGCGCGAAGACTACCAGACGACGGGGCGCTCCGGGCCGGTTGAGAGCGAGACTGATTTTTCCGACTGGAAGACCGCCGATGGCCTGACGCTCTCTTACCTGCACAAGAACAAACAGAACGGAGAGGAATCGGGCACGGTGCAATACACCGCGGTTCACATCAACCCCACGCTCGATCCGAAAATGTTCGAGAAGCCGGCGGCCGAGGCCAAGCAGTAGCCGCAACCGGTAAACTGGGACCGCTCGCCATTCTTAGGGTGTATCTTTCCCCGCCCGCGCGATTTTCTCTGCGTGTTAATGTAGCCGCGTAGCCGCACCCCCATGAATCACGTCGTCCTGATAGATCCGGTCACGTTGCTCATCCGCCTCGCAATTCTGGCGCTGCTGGCGGCGGGAATGCTCGCCGGTTGCTATCTGTTCGTTCATGGCTTCGCTTTGTTGCAGCGCAAGCGGCTGATTCTCAATACGCCGCGCTCGACAGTGCGCGGCGCGGCCATCGGCCTGGTGGAGGTCAGCGGCCAGGCGGCCGCGCCATACACGCTCATCTCGCCGCTTTCCCAGGCCGATTGCGTTTACTACCGCGCTTTGGCCTGGCAGGCTTCGGGCGAGCAGAAGCGCTGGCGCAAAGTCGCCGACGAAAAGCTGTACGCCCCTTTCTTTATTGAAGACGAAACCGGGCTGCTGCTGGTGGACCTGCGCGCCGTCCAGGTGGAAGTGCCGCCCGCATTCGCAGAGGACCTATTGCCCGGCGACGGGCTCGAGTATATGCGGCACTTTCTGAACCGCCACGGCGTTTCGGAGGAGTTTCCGGTCAAGCTGGAAGAGCGCTGCATCTGCCCGGGGGATAAATTATTTGTGCTGGGAACTTTGCAGGAGAACCCCAAAGAGGGTGCAGAGCTTACGAGCTGGCGCCAGGCCGAGCCGGCGCCCGTGAGCGAAGAGGCAGCCGATCTGCAACGGCAGGGCGCCATCGAAGCGCTGCATCTTTCGGCGGAAGAGCTGGCCAATCGCCGCCCTCCGCGGCGCGACCCCGGCAGCTTCGATCTGCACCCGCCTGCCGTTCTGGGCAAGGGGCCGCATGATCCTTTCATCATTTCCAGCCGCAGCCAGCGCGAAGTGGCGCTAGACCTGGCGCGGCAGTCGGTCCTCTACATTTGGAGCGGGCCGGTTCTGGCACTGGTATGTTTGTGGATTTTTATCTCCCGCCTGGCCTGAGCTTGAGCGTTTCACCCTCCGCTTGCAATTACCTCGGTAATTTGGAGGCTTTCCGGCTTACGCCTCACCATAGACCATCCGCAAGTGTCGCACCCCCAGGTGAAGGTAGCCGGCAGTTTTTCCGATGGGGGAAACGTGCGCAAAGCCAATCCTGAGTTGTGGCTGCTGTTGTTTCTGGTGGTGATCGCCGCCCTGCTGAATTTTCTGGTGGCCTCGCAGCCCATGGCGCTGATGTTTTACTTCCTGCCGACGCTCTATTCCGCCTATCGCTTCGGCCGCCGCCATGCCACTCTGACCGCCTGCATGAGCGTGGTGCTGGTGGTGGTGCTGATGAAGCTGAATCCTGCCATGTTCAGCAAGCAGACTAACCTGCCCTTCGACGGCCGCTGGTTCGACCTGACGGTGTGGGGCGGCATTCTGGTGGTGGCGAGCTACGCCATGGGCACGCTCTACGAGCGCAATGAAAAGAACCTGCGCGAATTGCGCGATGGCTACGACGGCATGCTGGTTATCCTGCAGCAATTCCTGACCAACCAGAAATACAGCGAGGCCCACTCTTACCGCGCGGCGATGTATGCCACGCAGATCGCTGAGGCGCTCGGGCTCGATGCCGGCAGCACCGAGGACGTCCGCACCGCGGCCTTACTGCGGAACGTCAACGAGCTGGGCATCAGCAACGAGATTCTCTACAAGGCGGCCAATCTTTCCCAGGAAGATTTGGAAAAAGGTCTCAGCCAGAAGGGAAAAAGCGCCAAGGATGCGCACAGCATGGGAGGAACACTGCGAAGGGCAATCCCCATTCTGGCGGAAGAGCAACGGCTGGTGAAGGGCGGCAACGTCAATGCCGATGCGCCCATTGAAGTGCAGGTGCTGGCCATGGCCGAGAATTACGAGAATCTGGTGAATGACTCGCACCGCAAGCTTTCTCCTGCCCAGGCGCAGGAGATCATCGTCAAGAGCTCGGGCAAGAAATACGACTCCATGATCGTGGATGCCTTCGTGAAGGCCTTCGGGCAGAAGACGGAAGGCGCTGGAGCGTAGCCCCTGAGGCAGGCTTACCGTTGCTGCCGCAACTCTTCCCACATTTTCACCACGCGCGCTTTCACCTCGGCGGTCAGTTTTGCATAGGCCTCTTCCGAAGCCTGTGACTCTGGCGGCGGGCTGATCGCTTCGCCGAACGCGATCTTCAGCGGCACGAACTTCTGGAAGGCCTGGCCGCGCGGCCAGGCGTCGTGAAAGCCCTCAATCGCCACCGGAACCACCGGCGCCTGCAGGTGGATGGAGAGAATGGCAGCGCCTTTTTTAAAGATTCGCGGGGTACCGTCAATGCTGCGCTCGCCCTCGGGATAGAGAATCAAAATGCGGCCATGGCGCAGGCCGAAGGCGCCGGCGCGCATCGCCGAGACAAGATTGGCGTCCGGGTCCACCACCACCACGCGCAACCAGCGCGCCAGCCGCCGCATGAAGCCCGAGCCGAAAATTTCGCTGGTACCCACCGCAAACGAATTGCGAAACACCGCCCAGGGGAGAACACTTCCCAGAATTGCAGGGTCCAGATAGCTCTGATGGTTCGAGGAGATGATGTACGGCCCCTGCGCGGGAAGGTTTTCAATTCCCGTGACCTGCAAGTGAAAGCGGTCATCGGCGAAAATCCGCAGCAGGCGGCTGAAGCCGAACCAGAGCATTTCAGCCACCGGCCGCGGGCGCACTAACTCAAGCACCTCGGGGTCTTTCGTTTCCGCTTCGAACAACGTTTTCCACCCCGCGAGCTGCGCCCGGGCCGAAGGAGACTTGCCGGCGGCCGCGCTTTGCCGCACCGCCTCAACCAGATCGCGCACGGTGTAGATTTCCGCCAGGCGCGATTCTTCTACATCGCCGCCCAACTCCTGCTCGAGTGCAACCAGCAATTCCACCCGTTGCATGGAATCGAGGCCGAGATCGAGCTCCAGATTGTCGCCGGGGCGAATCAGCTGCGGGCGAGTTCGAGAGGCTTCGCGAATAATGCCGAGAGCGCGCTGAACCTGCGGCTGATGAAGCCAGGCTGAGTCTTCCGCGCTCAGGGGCCTCGCGCCCGGCAATTCGGCGTCGGCTTTCGCCTTGCCCTGCGCCTCGCGTACGCGCTTCTCGATTTCAAAGCGCTTCAGCTTGCGGGTAGTCGTCCGTGGCAGAGCATCTTGCCAAATTTCGTAGCTGCCGATTCGCTTGGTTGAAGCCAGGTGCGCGGAAAGCCCCTCGACATCGAACCGGATCACTTCTTTCGCATTGACGATCTTGCGTTCCTTAAGGACGTCGAAATCAGGAACTACGACCGCGTGCAATCTCTCGGATGAGGGATCGCCGGGCCGGCCCTCCAGCCCCATCACTGCGATTTCCTTGATGTAGGGCGATTTCAGGTAGTGCGCTTCGATCTCTTCGGGATAAACATTTTTTCCATTGCTGAGGATGATGACTTCTTTCTGCCGCCCGGTGATGAACAGATTGCCGCGTCCATCGAAGTAGCCGAGATCGCCGGTGTAGAGCCAGCCGTCTTTTAGGGCGGCGGTGGTGGCATCCGGGCGGTTCCAGTAACCCTTCATCACGATGGCGCCGCGAATCAGAATTTCGCCAACGGCTGGGCCGGTTTCCTGCGGCTGCGGATTGGCGATCTTCGCCTCCACGCCCTTAAGCGCCTTGCCTACCGAGCCGATCACATTGTCATCCGGCGGTGTGGCGAAGGCGGCGGCCGAGGTTTCCGTCAGCCCGTAGGCCTGAAGTACATCAATGCCCAGGGCATAGAAATCGCACGCGATCTGCGGATCGAAGCGCGAGCCGCCGGTGACCAGATAGCGCATGCGCTCGCCGAAGGTGGCATGAACTTTGCCGAAGAATGTGCGCCCGGCGTTCAAGCCCAGCTTGCGCAGCAGGGAATTGAGCCGCATCAGCAAGCGCAGGGCCTTTTCGGCAAGAGCCCCGCGCTTAGCCGCTTCTTTGAAGATGCGCTCATGAATCAGATAGAAAAATTGCGGCACCACGGCGAATGCGGTGATTTGCCGCTCGCGCAACGCGCGCAGAAGCTCGGTGGTGTTGAGGGTTTCGAGGTGGACCACGCGGGCGCCCTTGACCAGCGGCAGCAAAAGGTTGGCCATCTGCGAGAGCACGTGAAACAGGGGCAGGACGCCAAGTACGGCATCCTGGGGCCCGATATCGGCCCAACTGAAGACTGCTTCCACCTCGCCCAGCAGGTTGGCATGGGTGAGCATGACGCCCTTCGGGTCGGCGGTCGTGCCCGAGGTATAAAGCAGCGAAGCCATGCTGTCGGCGGGGGATTCTATTGGCCGAAAGCCGCCCGCCCCGGCGGCAAAAATGTTATCCAGCGCGGCGAAGTGCGCGGGTTGCGGATCTCCGCCGGCGTCGTCGTTCGTATCGGTAAGAACAATGCGAAGATCAAGCCCAGTTGCCGCTTCTGTGCCCAGGCTCAGATTTCTGTGGTCGCAGAAAAGAAGCGTCGCGCCGCTGTCGCGCAGCAGTTTGCCAATCTGATCGGCGTGCAGGGCGGTATCGAGCGGCACCGCCGCGCAGCCCGCGGCGATGGTTCCCAGGTAGGCAATCACCCAGCGGGGGTGGTTGGCCGCCAGAATCGCACAACGGGCCCCGGGCTGGAAGCCTGAATCCGCGAGCCACCGGCCGACCGACTCCGCCATGCGCCGCACTTCCGCATAGGTATAGCTTTCGAGGCCGCTGCTGCGTTGGATTTCGAGCGCCACATTGCCGGGCCAGCGCTGCGCACACTCGCGAAAACGGTCATAGAAGGTGGGCATCGGGTCGCGGAGAATATACCTGAAAAAAGCCGAGCATGGCGCGGGCGCCCTCGCCCGCGCAGGCGGCTTGCGTTCCATCTGGGAAGAAATGGTGACTGCCAGGGATGACGCCGAGCGTTACCCAGGCCTGGTGCAGCCTGGTCCGCTCATGCATCTAATATGCTAGGCTTCTAGAGAGTACTTTGGGGTTTTTCTACCTATCGAAGGGATTCAACTTTGTTCCAGGCAATTGAAACCGGCTTCGCCAAGGTCTTTGGCACCAGGAACGAGCGCGAAATCAAGCGCATGATGCCGTGCGTGCAGGCCATCGCGGCGCTCGAGCCCGAGGTGCAAAAGCTTTCTGACGACGAGCTGCGCGCCAAGACCGAAGACTTCCGCCGCAAGATTGAGGAACGGCTCGCCAGGTTTGCTGCCGAGCCTGAGGCCGACCCGGACCGCCAGAAGCAGATTGAGAAAGAGCGCGACGAAGCGTTGAAAGAGGTTCTCGATGAGATTTTGATCGAGGCGTTTGCCGTGGTCCGCGAAGCCGGCCGGCGGGTGCTCAACATGCGCCATTTCGATGTGCAGATGATCGGCGGCATGGTGCTGCACCAGGGGCGCATCGCCGAGATGAAGACCGGCGAAGGCAAGACTCTGGTCGCCACTCTTCCGGTTTATCTCAACGCGCTCAGCGGGCGCGGGGTGCATGTGGTCACGGTCAACGACTACCTGGCCAAGCGCGACTCGGAATGGATGGGCAAGCTCTATCGCTTCCTCGGCCTGACCGTCGGCGTCATCGTTCACGATCTGGACGACGCCGAACGCAAAGAGGCCTACGCCGCCGACGTCACCTATGGCACCAACAACGAGTTCGGCTTCGACTACCTGCGCGACAATATGAAGTTCGACCTCAAGGACTGCGTGCAGCGCCGCCACAACTTCGCCATCGTGGACGAGGTGGACTCCATCCTGATTGACGAAGCGCGCACGCCGCTCATCATCTCTGGCGCCAGCGAAGAATCCACCGACAAGTACGCCCGCGTGAACCGCATTATCCCCAAGCTGGAAAAGGGCGAGGAGATTGAAGGCCCTCCGGGCGAACCTGCCACCCTGACCGGCGACTTCGTCGTGGATGAGAAGCACAAGAACATCACGGTCACCGACGAGGGCTGGGAGAAGGTCGAGCAGATGCTGGGCATCGGCAACATCGCCGATCCTGAGAACTGGGACCTGAAGCATCACGTGGAAGTGGCCGTTAAGGCGCACGCGCTCTACCACCGCGACGTGGAGTACGTGGTGAAAGAGGGCGAAGTCATCATTGTGGATGAGTTCACCGGCCGCCTGATGCCCGGACGCCGCTGGTCTGATGGCCTGCACCAGGCGGTCGAAGCCAAAGAGGGGGTGAAGATCGAGCGCGAAAATCAGACCCTGGCGACGATCACCTTCCAGAATTATTTCCGCATGTACAGGAAGCTGGCGGGCATGACCGGTACGGCGGACACCGAGGCGGCTGAATTCGGCAAGATCTACAACCTCGATGTGATGGTCATTCCCACCAACAAGCCGCTGCTGCGCCTGGAAAACCCCGACGTGGTGTACCGCACGGAAAAAGAGAAGTACTACGCCGCCGCCGATGAAATTCAGAAGCTGAATGCAACCGGGCAGCCGGTGCTGGTGGGCACCACGTCCATTGAAAAATCGGAGAGGCTTTCCGATCTGCTCAAGAAAAAAGGCGTGAAGCATTACGTGCTGAACGCCAAGCAGCACGAGCGCGAGGCAGAAATCGTGGCCCAGGCCGGGCGCAAGGGCATGGTCACCATCGCCACTAACATGGCGGGCCGGGGCACCGACATTCTGCTGGGCGGCAATCCGGAGTTCATGGCCAAGCGCGAGTGCCTGAAAAAGGGCTTGGCCCAGCCGCTGCGCGCCGCCCAGGGCAAGATCCAGACCGACGTGGACGATAGCAATATGACCGTCTGGTACTACGAAGGCAAGGAATACGTCGTCCCGACCGACCGCTGGATCGAGATCTTCAACAAATACAAACAGGAAACCGACGGCGAGCACGACGATGTCATTGCCGCCGGCGGCCTGCACATCTTCGGCACCGAGCGCCATGAGGCCCGCCGTATTGACAATCAGCTGCGCGGCCGCGCCGGCCGCCAGGGCGATCCTGGCTCTTCACGCTTCTATCTCTCGCTCGAAGATGACCTGATGCGCATCTTCGCCAAGGAGTGGGTGTCAAAGCTGCTGCAGCGGCTGGGCATGGAAGAGGGCATCCCCATCGAGTCTCGCCTCATCAGCCGCCGCATCGAAAAAGCGCAGGAGGCGGTGGAGGCGCAGCACTTCGAGGCCCGCAAGCATCTGCTCGAATACGACGATGTAATGAACAAGCAGCGCGAGGCCGTGTATGGCCTGCGCCACCAGCTGCTTGAGGGCGTGGACCAGAAAGAGCTGATCCTCGAAGACTACGTCGCCGGCATACTCAGCGATCTGATGGATGAGCACTGTGCCGTGAAAGTCCATCCTGAGGATTGGGACATCAAGGCGCTCAAAGACGCCATCTTCACCCGCTTCGGGGTGGATATTCTGGCCGAGGGCATCAAGCCCGAAAACCTGAACCGCCAGGAACTGGGCGACGCCATCTTCGAGAAGCTGAAAGAGCGCTATGACGCCAAGGAAAAGTTGATCGGTCCCGACGCCATGCGCTACCACGAGCGCATGATCATGCTCAGCGTGCTCGACGCGCAGTGGAAAGACCACCTCCTCAATATGGACCACCTGAAGGAGGGCATCGGCCTGCGCGGCTACGGCCAGCATGATCCCCTGGTCGAGTACAAGCGCGAATCCTTCGACATGTTCGAAGCCATGATGCAGCGCTTTCAAGAAGAGACCGTCCGCTATCTCTACCTCATGCAGATTCTGGAACGCCCGCCGGAGACCGGGGCCTTCGGTGCTCAGGGCGGCGGGCCGGAAGGTCAGGGCCCGGAAGCCGGCGTCTCGGCGATGAGATCGGGCGGTGGAACCGACGGCAACGGCCGCCGTCCGCCGCGCGCCGTCGCCACTTCTGTAGATGATCTTGAAGAGGCCTTCCAGCGCCGCAAGCGCCGCGAGCTCGAATCGGCGCGCATGGCCGGCGCGGGCGAGCGCCAGGCGGTGCAACAGGTGGTGCGGAGCGCAGCCAAGGTTGGCCGCAATGATCTTTGCCCCTGCGGCTCGGGTAAGAAGTATAAGAAGTGCTGCGGCGCCAAAGGCTAATCTGCAGCATCTCTTTGCGGAGAACGGCGCAATTCCAACAGGCTTGCGCGTAGGCTTCGCGAGAGTTCCCTGTGACCCCGATCACGGCAACGGCCTGTCTAACGTGCTATCTAAAAGACAGGTGGCAGTCACTCGCCTGCCCAAGGAGGACGCCATGATTGCTCTTCGGCTGGTCCGCCTGATCGAAGCTCACTCCGAGCAGCTGTCTTCCAGTTTGCTGAAAAAATTACAGGCCTCTCCTCGCACCCAGGGGCTGCGCCAGGTACCGGCAGGAGAGTTGCATGATCGCACGCATGAGGTCTATCGCAACCTCAGTGACTGGCTCCTGCACATGAAAGAGCGCGATATCGAGCGCTGCTATTTTGATCTGGGGATGCGCCGCGCCCTGCAGGGGGTGCCCTTGACCGATCTGTGCTGGGTGCTGGTGCTGACCAAAGAACATCTCTGGCATTTTCTCGAGGAGCAGGGGTTCCTGAGATCCTCTATGGAGATTCTGGGTGAATTGGAATTGCTGCGCCTGCTTGATCAGTTCTTCGATCATGCTATTTGTTTTGCCGCGATGGGATATCAGCACGCGACCATGGCCGCAGCGGCATAAGACCGATTCAGGAGAAGGACGCGCCCGCGGCCGGTTGGGGAGCCACCGACGCCATCGCTTCGATCACGGAATCGGCAAACTCTGAGGTCCCCGCCTGACCGCCTATATCGCGGGTCAGCTTTTCGCGGTGGCGATAGACTGCCTCGAGTGCCGCGCCGATTTTGCGCTCGGCTTCGTGCTCGCCCAGGTGCCGCAGCATCAGCAGCGCCGAGCGAATCACCGCTGTGGGATTAGCAATGTTCCTGCCTGCAATGTCAGGCGCCGAGCCGTGCACCGCCTCGAAGATGGCGCAGTGTTCGCCGATATTGGCTCCCGGCACAAATCCCAGCCCGCCTACAAAAGCCGCGCAGAGGTCCGAGATAATATCCCCATACAGGTTCTCCATCACCAAAATGTCGTACTGGTAGGGATTCATGACCAGCTGCATGCAAGTATTGTCCACGATGTGCTCGCCGTACGTAATCTCGGGATAATCCTTGGCTACGTTACGCGCGCAGCGCAGAAACAGGCCGTCCGAAAGCTTCATGATGTTGGCCTTGTGGATAGCATGAACCTTTTTGCGCTGGTTTTTGCGCGCATACTCGAAGGCAAATCGCGCGATTCGAGTCGAGGCTTTCTCAGTAATGATTTTCAGGCTCTCGACCACCCCGGGCACCACTTCGTGCTCCAGGCCGGAATAAAGGCTCTCCGTATTCTCGCGCACGATGATCAGGTCTACATCGGGATAGCGCGTCGGGATATGCGGCAGATTGTGAATCGGGCGGAAGTTGGCGTAGAGATCGAACTTCTTGCGCAGAGCCACGTTGATGGAAGCGAAGCCGCCGCCCACCGGCGTGGTCACCGGACCTTTGAGGGCGACGTGGGTGCGCTCCACCGACTCAATCAATTCTTTGGGAA
>Ga0335080_10002944_pt1 | contig 17130 bp, 13 predicted proteins | sample Lox_Sample_34_FD_206720 | JGI IMG/M metagenome (GOLD analysis project Ga0335080, IMG submission 206720) | Soil microbial communities from Loxahatchee National Wildlife Refuge, Florida, United States - Lox_Sample_3.4 | ecosystem: Environmental > Terrestrial > Soil > Wetlands | place: USA...
ATGAACATGCGATCGAGTTATTGCGAGAAGAGCTCGCCAAGAACCCGGATGATCCGGACATGAGGGCAACCCTCGCAACCTATCTGGTCAAGACGGGAGATAAGGCGGCTGCGCTACGGGAGCTGGATGCGGTCGTCAAGGCGAAACCCAGGGAGGCGCTCACTTATTTTCGAATGTCCGTGGCTTATGAGTTGTGTGGCGATCGCAACCGGGCGCTGGATGCGTTGGCCGCCTCAGTTAAAGCCGGGCAAGGTCTGAATGACGTAAAGAACGAACCGGAACTGGTTTCTCTCCGCGCCGATCCCCGCTATCATCTGCAAGTCTTGAGCCTGGCAAAAGCAGGCGCGCCCGCGAAATGAACCGGCAACTTCCGGTTGTGTCTCTGACCAAGGGGACGCCAAAAATTGTGACCGGGCGTTAGATAAGTGGATCGAGTCCTCGGTCAGGCGAAGTAAGTCTGCCCGCCACGGGTCTTCCACTCCCAAAGAAGGAACCCTAGTCAGGCGTAGGACCCGAAGTATCTTATAGAGTACTTGACTTTCGATGGTGCAGCGTCTACCGTGCGGTCTCCTGCACAACTTCCCCCCAGGGTCTCAATCGTTCCATCGACAAGGAGCGGAATCTATGAGTGTCTACCTATTGAACCTGGGTTTCTCGCCGAGTTCCTCGGGCAACGGCAACTTCGATCCATTTAGTGGGAGCAGTACGGGGTTGAATCAGTCGTGTGCCTGGTACCAGTATGGAGGATCAGGAATCAGTCTGAACGACGACTTCTATTTGCTCAACCAGAACTTGAACGCCAGCGATTGGACTTCTTTGGGAAGCGACGCTAACGCGCTGAGCGTCGAGACGGGCGATTATTTTCTGGTAAGGGTATTCGCCAGTGGTTCGATGGGCCCGAATTACCGGGTGCGCTTTAGCGCGATCTTTGGGCGGGGCAGTCCGAACGCGCTTTCTACGTCCATCTCTCTGCAATCTCCCTTACAGCTCGTGCAGAGCGGGAACGCCACGGCTCGTCCTGTGGCTGATAGCGAGGTGACGGCAGCGAGCGGTTGGCCAGTCTCCCCAACCAGCAACAATGTCTGGACGTATTGCCTGGGCATGATTTATGGCCAGGACAATACTTACGGGGTCAGCGTGGGGGTCAGCGTCTTGAATCCCGGCACGCAACTGCTGGCGCTATACGGTCACGACCCGACCATGAAAGTGGGTGGGGGATAATCGATGAGGAGGGCGGGTAGGCGGACTCAGCCGGGTTGGATACAATCTAGCTTCGTCCTTTTGCACCAATTGTTTACAATAGAAGGGCTTTAGCCTCCGATTGGAGAGAGCCCCCGGTCCTTGGTGTCAAGAGGACGAAGAATAGAATTGGAGCCGCCAAACCACAATTCAGGGTCCGCCGGCCCTCCCCCCGGTGTGTACTGGCGCCTGGAAGGCAGCCTGCTGAACGTGTCTACGGTTCGGCCGGTGGCGTTTTTTACCTGGAACGCACAGACCTTTCTGGAGCGCTGGATCCGCCGCGGGTTGGTTTTCCTTATGGCGGCGCTGCGCCCGGTTCTCTATGCCACGAACCGGGTTTTCGCCACCAGGGTAGTGCATACTGTGCTGCGCGGGATAAGCCAGGATCGCCTGGATTTGTTGGGCGAGGAATACTTTCAATACAAACTCAGACCCCATCTGAAGCCGGAAGGTGTCGCCCAGCTTCAGCGCCTGCTCGCGTCCGGAGCACGAGTGATATTGGTGAGCCAAGGTTTGGAGCAGGTGATGCGTCCTCTGGCGCGGCACCTCGGAGTGAAGTGGCTGGTGGCAAACCGGCTGGAATTTCGTAACCGGATAGCCACGGGACGCCTGCTCGATCCCGTAATCCGACCGCGGGGCCTCTTCGCCCGCCTGGTCGCGGCGGGTCCGGACGGTACCCGAGCTCCGGAGCGTCTGGTGCGCGATCTTGCCCTCTCAAGCGTCGAGACCCTCGATTCTGCGGTGGTTTCTGCGGAGCGGAAGATTGCCACTCCGGAGCGGCCGATCGTGCACTTCGATCAACGGCGGCAAACCCGGCCCCTATCGGTGCGAAAGGCTTTGGCGGGGAAACACATTCTCCTGATTGGAGTGACCGGTTTTATCGGCAAGGTATGGCTTGTCAATCTACTGACCGACTTGCCCGAAATCGGACGTATCTACCTTCTAGTGCGCCGGCAGAAATCGAATCCAGCGCTTCAGCGTTTCGAGAAGATGGTCGAGGAATCGCCGGTATTCGACCCGCTCTATGAGCGGTACGGCGACGACCTGGCGCAGTTTCTGGCGGAACGAGTGCAGGTCGTGGAAGGCGACGTTACTCAAAGCGGGCTCGGCTTAGCCCCGGAGATGGCGGACCACCTGCGCTCCCGCCTGGATCTAGTAGTCAATAGCTCGGGCCTGACCGACTTCAATCCCGACCTGCGCGACGCCCTGGCAACCAATGTAGACGCCGCGGTCAACATTGTGGAGTTCGTCCGCCAGTCCGATCACGCAGGGTTGCTTCACCTCTCCACCTGCTACGTTGCCGGCGAGCGCGATGGGCGAGTCGGCGAAGATTTGAGGCCGAATTACGCACCCATGCGCCGGCCTGATTTTGACGCGGAGCGCGAGCGCGAGGCGTTGCAAGAGTTGATCCGCAACGCCGAACGACTGGCAGAGAGTGCAGAGGTTACTCAGCGACTGACGCAGCAGGCCGTCGATAAGGAACATGCGGCCAAGGGACTGAGCGGCGCGGCGCTGGAAAATCAGATTCGCAAGAACCGAATCCGCTGGCTACGGAACTATTTGACCGAGGCTGGGAGCAAGCGGGCGCAGGAGTTGGGTTGGCCGAACACCTATACCCTCACCAAGAGCCTGGCGGAGTCTCTGATTCACAAGTACGGCGGAGGCTTGCCGATCGCGGTCGTGCGCCCCGCCATCGTGGAGACCTCGCTGGAGAAGCCTTTTGTTGGCTGGAATGAAGGCATCAATACTTCGGCGTCTTTGTCGTATTTGCTGGGGACTTATTTCCGCCAGCTTCCCACGAATGAACGCAAGCGGCTGGACATCATTCCGGTGGACTCGGTCTGCCAAGGCATGACGCTCATTGCGGCCGCGATTGTCGAGCGGCGCAATGAACGGATGTACCAACTGGCGACCTCGGTGACCAATCCCTGCGACATGCGGCGCTCGATCGAGCTGACTTCACTGGCTCATCGCAAACACTATCGCGCGCAGGAGGGGCTGGAATACTGGCTCCGGCTGCGGTTCGATGCCATTCCGGTGTCGAAGCAGCGATACGACCGGATGTCGGCTCCGGCACAGAAGGCGGTAATCAAGTCCATCCAGCGGATCATGTCGCCTTTGCCGCTCAGGCGGACACCGCTGGCTCGAGCAGAACGCAGCTTGGAGAAGGTCGAAAAGCTGATCGGATTATTTGAGCCATTTATTCTGCACAACGAGCACGATTTCGTAGCGGAGAATGTGGAGAAGCTTTCCCGAGCGCTGGTGCCGGAAGAGCGCAAGCAATTCGGATACGATACCCGTGGAATTGACTGGTGGGCATATTGGATTGATATTCATATCCCCGCGCTACGCCGCTGGACGTATCCTCTGATCGAAGGCCGGCCGCTCGAAGCCCGGCCGCCGCGGCATTTTCAGTTGCAGAACGGGGAAACCGTCAAGACAGGGACAAACGGAGCATCGTGGCGATATTCCTGACCGGTTCTACTGGATACATTGGCGCGCACGTCGCTGCCAACCTTCTGGAGGGATCGAACGAACCCCTGAACCTCCTGATCCGCGCCCGCGACGCGCACGAGGCCGAAGTGCGCCTGTGGAATGCCCTGCAACTCCACCTGGAGTTCCCCAAGTTCCATGATTATCTGCGATCGCGAGTGGTTATTTTTCGCGGGGATCTGACCGGCGCGCACTTCGGACTATTGGAGGATGACTACCGCCGTTTAATGCAGACGACAGACTCCGTTATTCACTGTGCCGCGTCGCTGAACCGCAAGTCGGAGAAGAGTTGTCTCAACGTCAATCTGCGCGGGACGCTGGAGGTGGTGCAATTAGCGGCGCGGGCCCGAGAGCATCACGGATTGCGCCGCTTCAGCCACGTCAGCACGGTGGCGGTGGCCGGCAAGCGCAGCAGCGAAGTGGTCACCGAGGACGCATCGATCGACTGGGACCGCTCGGACTACGATCCCTATGCCCGCACCAAGAAATTCTGCGAACACATGATCCACCAGCTTCTGCCCGATGTGCCCCGGACCATCTTCCGCCCGAGCATCGTTCTGGGCGACAGCCGGTATGCCGAGACCACACAGTTCGATATGGTCAAAGCCTTTGTCTTCCTTGCCGGACTGCCGGCTCTGCCATTCCGGCCGCATGACAAGATCGATATCGTGAATGTGGATTTCGTCGCCGACGCCATTGCCACCCTGCATCTGAAAGAAAAGCCACAGTTCGACACGTATCATCTTTCTTCGGGGACCCAGTCCCAGAGCTTCCGGGAACTCACGGGCGCGCTGGCGGCGGCGCAGAACAAGCGGGGTCCGGTCTTCCTGCCAAGCTTCGAGAAGCCATTTGGCTCGATTGTCGATCGTATGGCAAAGCGCAAAGGCGTGCTGGGTTCCGGCGCGTCCTTGATGAAGGTCTTCCTGCCCTATCTGGTCTGGAACACGGTATTCGACAACACCCGTGTGACCTCGGAGTTGGCCCGTAAGCCGATTCCATTTTCGAAGTACAGTTACCCTCTCCTGAAATTCAGCCGCGACAATCATTTCACTTACAAATACCGGGGATGGCCGGTCGCAGGAGGGTCCGCGGCATGATGGACTTCGTTCTGGAAACGTGGGTCAGCAGCATCATTGAGAGCTGCAAACTTCGCTGGATGCTGGGCCAAGGCAAAGGCTGGCAACCAGGCGAGAAGCTGAAGCTTCTATTTGCAGGCTACAACGGTACCCGAAATACCGGATCGGACGTTCGTGTGGAGGAGATGTTGCGGCAGGTCCGGCACATCCTGCGTCCAGAACATGCCGACCTCAGCGTGATGAGTCAGAACTTTCAGCTCTCCCGCGGTTATTTTGAGGGGACAGCCCAGGTCCATTTACCGGACATTTTCCCGCCATTTCTCTCCGAGGAAGTGCCAAAGCATCATGGCGTGGTGGCCTGCGAAGGGTCGATGTTCAAAAGCAAGTTCGCGAATGCTCTGACCACAATGATGATCGGGTCGCTGGGAATCGCCGCGGCCCAGAACAAGCTTTCCATAGGCTACGGCGCCGAAGCCGGGCATATGGATCCGTTGGTGGCAAAGATGTGTGGCCGCTATTGTCAGGACTCACTGATCATTACGCGCAACGAAGAATCCCGTGGAGTGCTGAGCCAACTGGGCGTACCCAGCGAACTTGGTACCGATACTGCCTGGACCTTTGAACCGTATCCTGCGGAGTACGGCAATAAGGCCCTGCGCGAGGCGGGCTGGGACGGCAGCCTGCCAGTGTTGGTCGTGTGTCCGATCAATCCGTTCTGGTGGCCGGTGAAAGCGTCGGTGGGGAAGTTCGCGTTGCATGGGTTGACCGGCGCATACAGGGACAGCCACTACCGTTCGGTTTACTTTCACAATGCCGGGGCGGAGGTGGAGCGCGCGTACGCGCACTATCTGACGGCCATCGCCAATGCGGTGGACGCCTTTCGCAAACAGCGCCGCGTGTTCGTGATCCTGGTAGCGACCGAGAGGCTGGACGCGCGCGCCTGCCACCGCATCGCCGAGAAACTTGGGGGTGCGCCCGTACTGACCTCCGATGAATACAACATGTACCAGCTGGTCAGTATCCTGCGCGCTTGCCATATGATGGTTTCGTCACGCTACCACGGCATTGTGACCTGCATGCCGGCGCTGGTGCCTTCGGCGGGAATTACCATGGACGAACGCATCCGCAACCTGATGCACGAACGGGGACATTCCGACCTGCTGATGAACGTCGACGATCCCGACCTCGAATCCCGGACGCTTGCCGCCCTCGACAAGCTATGCAAGGAGCGGGAGTCGATTGCCGCTGGTATTGGCCGGACGGTGGTGAGGAATCTGAAGGTAATGGCCCGCATGGGCGTTTATTTTGAAGAAGAAGTGCGGCATCGTTATCCTGAATTCCCGGTAAGAACCGGAGAATTAAGTTGGGAAGACTACTTGCCGCCGATGGGGCCGGATCTACAGCGGTTGGCGGAAACGTACAACTAAACGCCCCGAGTCTGCTTTGCGCCGCTTCGATGAGTTTCCTGGACGACATTTTCGCGCAGCTGGAGATGGGCGCCCCGGTGTTGCAGGAATTCCGGGATGGCAAACTGGTGTCGGTCACCGGTGGTGAATTGCTCGAGTTGGTAGCCATCGCACGTGAGTTTCTTGCTCAAAAAGGCTTCAAACGGGGTGACCGCTGTGCCTTGCTGGCGCACAACAGCGCTCGCTGGATCGCGATGGACCTGGCGATTATGGCCCAGGGCCTGGTCGTGGTGCCTTTATATGCCCGGCAGGCGCCGTCCGAACTGGTCGCCATGATGAAAGATTGCTCGCCCGCTCTCATCTGTTGCGGCGACCAGACGCTGCGGAAAGCAATTGCGGAGATTTGGCCGCAGGCTCCGGCCCAAGCGGTGTTCGACGATATCTTTTCCGGGGAAGAACCCACCACGAGCGAGAAGCCGCGCTATCTTGATTCCGACCCGGTGACAATCATCTATACCTCCGGCACGTCAGGTGAGGCCAAGGGAGTGATGCTCAATGCAGCCAACATTCACCACATGCTGGGCTGCACGTCGGGCCGACTCGATCTCCTGATGGGAAGTCATACCGGGGAAGACCGGGTCTTCCATTACCTGCCATTTTGCTTTGCCGGCTCCTGGATCATGCTGCTGACCTGCCTACTGCGACGCAGCCTGCTCACCTTGAATTCCGATCTCGGCAAGTTGTCGGGCGAGATGCGAGCCGCGGCCCCCGATTACTTCCTGAATGTCCCGCAATTGCTGGAACGCATACGGCGCGCGGTCGACGACCAGTTATGGCAGGCGGGCGGCATGGTGCAGACGATTTACGGACGGGCCAAAACTGCGTGGACCCGAAAGCATGACAAAAAAGACAGGCTCTCCGATGCGTTCTGGCTGGCGCTTGCCAACGCCATCGTGTTTCCTGCCATTCGGAAGAAAATGATTGGGCCGCACCTTAAGGCATTGATCTGTGGTTCGGCTCCGTTGAATGTGGAGACGCAGATCTACTTTTCAATGCTGGGAATTCCCGTATTACAAGTCTACGGGCTGACCGAGACAACTGCGATCTGCACCATGGATCATCCCCATCGCGTCGAAGCAGGACGCGTTGGTCCGGCAATCGAAGGCGTGGAAATGAAACTGGGGGAGAACGAAGAGATTCTGGTGCGTGGCCCCAACGTCTTTCCGGGCTACTGGGATCGGCCTAAAGAGAGCGCGGAGGCGCTGCGCGACGGGTGGTTCCATACCGGCGACCAGGGTGAGGTCAACGGGGAAGGGAACTGGCGCATCATCGGACGGGTCAAGAACCTCATCATTCTCGGATCGGGACACAACATTGCGCCCGAACCGATCGAAGAGGACTTGCTGCGACATCTGAGCGGAGCGCAGCAGGTCGTGCTTATGGGCAACGGGCGGGGATATCTGTCCGCCATCATCACCGGCAGCCTCGATCGCGAAAGGATCCAGCTTGCGGTAGATGTCGTAAACTCGCGCCTGCCGCACTACAAGCAGATTCGGGCGTGGCATATCCAGCCGGAGTCATTCTCCGTCGAGAACGGGCTCTTGACGGCGAATGGCAAATTGAAGAGAGACGCAATCGCGGCCCGTCTGAAGTCCGATATCGATGCCATGTATCAGGTGAAGCAGGCGGGCTGAGACACATGAACAGCTTTCAGGGCCAAAGCCTTTCGTGGGAATTGCGGGACGGCGTGGTGGAACTGGCGCTGCATCGCGCTCCCTGCAATGAGATCGGTTCCCTGACGCTGGTGGAACTGGAGAGGTTTGCGGAATCGCTGGAGGAACTCGGTAGACTCGGGCACGCGCTCATCGTTTACAGCCAGCTGCCTTCGGGGTTTTCGGCGGGGGCCGACTTGCGGGAACTCTACTATGGGCAACGGGAGACGGAGAAAAAAGCCGCCCTGCAGCGCGTCAGAAACTTCCTCGAGCGCATCCATCATGTGCTCAACACGATTGACGCCTCGGCCCTGACCACGATTGCGGCGGTCCATGGTGTGACTTTTGGCGGGGGTCTGGAGCTGGCACTAGTGTGCGATCTGATCATCGCCGACAAGATGGCGCGCTTCTGTTTCCCCGAATTGCGTTTGGGGCTGATCCCCGGGTTCGGCGGCATTCCGCGTCTGAAACGGGATTTGGGCAATGCTGTGGTGCGAGACCTGCTCCTGACCGGGCGCAGCTTCAACGCGACCAAAGCTCAGCAGTGCGGGCTGGTCAGCCAAGTGGTGGCCGAAGGGGAAGCGCTCAAAGTGGCCCGGGCCACAGCGGCGCAAATCGGCAAGTTCGACCGGCGTACTGCGATCGCCGCCAAGCAGTTCGTCAAACCGATCCCTTTCGAGGAATTGCGGCGGGAAATTGATATTTTCTGTGATCTGTTTGCGGAACCGGCTGTGGAAGAAGGACTGCGGAAGTTTGTGGAGAGTACGGACGCGCAGCCGTATCTGCCGTAAGGCACGGTTAGAATGTGATTATGCATAGCACGGATCAAACCCTGGAAGAAATTCTCACCCTCGCTTCCACTCACTTCAAAGTGCCACGCGAGAAACTTGCTGCCGACGATGACTTCTTCAAAACCCTCGGCATCGACAGCCTGCAGACGCTTGAACTGCTCACGCGGCTGGAACACCACTTCCACGTTGAATTGCCGGACTACGAGTTGCAAGGCGTGTCCGATTTCCGCACCCTGGCAGGCAAGATCCAGGCCAGATTGTAGACTTCAGCAACGCGCCGAGAAATTGCAGACGATATCCGCGGCTGCTGGTTGGACGCTTGTAATCAGGTAATGAACTGATAAACAGGGGTTTTCTCCGGGTCCCGGCGCCGCTGTGGTGAAATAGCTCTTTGATGCTTGATTTAGACCAATATCCATCTCTAGGAGCGGCGCTTCGGGACGCGCTGGACCGCTGGCCCAATGAGATCTGCCTGATCGAGGCCGATCGTGACCGCGAGAAGACGCGGCTTACGTACTCGGATTTTCGCGAGAGCGCACTGCCCCTGGCGCGCGCCATTGAGGACGCGGAATTCAAGCCGGGCGACCGTGCGGCCATCGTCATGACCAACCAGTCGAAGTGGTTGATCTCGGCCTATGCCCTGCTCTACAGCGGCGGCGTTCTGGTTCCACTGGACTACAAACTGACGGCCGGCGAGCAGTTGCAGTTGCTCATGCATTCCAAGGCTAAGGTTCTGATCGTCGAGTATTACTTGTGGCGGGCGATCATGCAGGCGCCCGAGTTCAGGAATCTGAAGGTCGCTACTGTGCTGGTGACCGAGGCGCCTCCCGGAGAAAATATCGGCAAGGCGTTTCGCTGGGAAGACTTCAGGCGCAAGGGTGATCCGGTCTTCGAGCCACGCAGGCGCGACGATACGGCCTGCATCGTTTATTCCTCGGGCACGGGCGGGCGTCCCAAGGGGTGCGTGCTCACTCACGAGAATTATCTTGAGCAGTGCAAGGCGCTGACGGCTTGGTATCCGTTCTGGCCGGGCGTGCGCTATCTGAGTATTCTGCCCACCAATCACGCGATCGATTTCATGGTGGGCTTCATCGGACCCTTCGTCTGCGGTGCTTGCGTCGTCCACCTGCGGACGTTGCGGCCGGAGTACGTGCGCGATGCTTTCGTACGCTACAAGATCACCTACATGAGCCTGGTGCCGATGGTGCTCAAGAATCTGGAACGCGGACTCCGCGCTAAGTTCGATGCTCTGCCAGCCGCGAAGCGATTTCTGCTGAACCGCCTCATCGCCGTCAACAAGGCGATGACGCTGCGGCGGCCGAACGTGAGGCTAAGCCGAATGCTGCTGGGCCAGGTACATCGCGCGTTTGGAGGAGAGCTTCTGGCCTTGTTTACCGGCGGCGCATTCATGGAACCATCCACCCTGGAGTTTTTCTACGATCTGGGAATTCCCGTGGGCAATGGTTATGGACTCACCGAGGCGGGAACCGTACTCACGCTGAACGATTTCAAGCCATTTCGCGCCGATACGGTCGGCAAACCCCTCCCGGGGATCGAACTGCGTATTCTCAATCCAGACGCGGACGGCATCGGCGAAGTCGCTGTGCGCAGCAATACCGTGATGTCGCACTACCTGGATGATCCGGAACTAACCGCAGAAACCATCGTTGATGGCTGGCTGCTGACCGGCGATCTTGGACGCTTCGACGGTAGCGGACATTTGCAGCTTTTCGGGCGCAAGAAAAACATGATCGTCACGGAAGGGGGAAAGAACATCTACCCGGAGGACATCGAAAGTGCCTTCGAAGGGCTGCCGGTCAAGGAACAGTGCGTGTTTTCGGCAAACTACATTTGGCCGGCGAAGACCCTGGGAAACGAAATGCTGGTGATCGTCCTGCGTCTGGAGCCCAATCAGGAATTCAATGAGGAACTGCGGGAAGAGATCGTTGCCCGGAACCGCCGACTGCCCGATTTCAAGCGGGTGCGGGGCTACATTCTTGTCGATAAGGACTTTCCGCGCACGGCGTCCATGAAGATCAAACGTACGGTACTGGCGGCAGAGATCGGCAAGAATCTCGATCGCGCCACCGCGGTGGCCGAGCTGTGAACGATGTGTTCCTGGCGGTCGTCAATCCCGCTGCCGGTGGCGGACGCTGCCGCAAACTGGTGGGACCTGCCCTGGAGAGCCTGCGGGCTGGTGGGGTGAAGCTCGAAGTGGTTGAGACCAGGGCTCGTGGGCACGCCGTGGAACTGGCCCGCGATGGCTATGCGCGGGGATATAGACGCTTTATTGCAGTGGGGGGCGACGGCACATCCTACGAAATCGTGAATGGACTGTTTCCTGCGGCATCGCATGACGAGCCGCCTACGCTGGGGTTTCTGCCGCTGGGTACCGGGAACTCATTCTTGCGCGACTTCAGCGATCGTGGAGCAGAGTATGCCACGCAAGCACTCCTGGCAGGGCGTTCACGCCCATGCGATGTCTTGCGGATGACCCATCGCGGGGGCGTGATCTATTACATCAACTTGCTGAGCATGGGGTTTGCCGCAGATGTGGCGGCGATGCGGGCGCGCCGTTTCAGCGGGTGGGGTGAACCTGGCTATCAGCTGGCAATCTTCATTTGCCTGGCGCGCCTGGCGAGGCGTCCCTTTCCCTTGCGGGTGGACCCCTCCTGTCCGCTCGATCAGCGTCGCTGTCTCTTTCTTACCTTCAATAACAGCAAGTTCACCGGAGGCACGATGATGATTGCGCCCAGGGCTGAGGTGGACGATGGGCTGATCGAATATGTACGCTGGGGACCGATCGGACGCCTGGGGCTGATCCGGAATCTGTCGACGCTGTACGATGGCACTCATATCCAGCATCCGCTTGCAGAACGGCAAGCCGTGAAGCGGGTCGATTTCCAGCTCCAAGCCCCAGTGGATGTGATGGTCGATGGCGAGGTTCTCACCCTGCATTGTGAGACGCTTGATGTTCTGCCCTCGGCGCTGAAGGTGGTAGCTTAGGAAATTCGGCGAGTTGAAACGATCAAAGTCTTCAAATTGCAAAATTACCAACATCCCTCAATGACACAATTTTCTTATGTCTGAAGAGCGCAGAAAACGGCAGCAGGAGCGGGAAGACAGGGAGCCTGGGCCAACCGTGTGGCGAAGGGTTGCCGTGGCCATTGCTGTGCTTGCCGCCTTCGCCGGTGCGTACTATCTGGGACAACGCAAGCGTGTCAGCACGCTGGACGCCTTCGCGCAGTGTGTGGCTGGCAAAGGCGCCAAAATGTATGGGCTCTTCTGGTGCGAACACTGCGCCGAGCAGAAGGAGATGTTCGGATCCTCGTTCCAGTACATCCCGTACGTTGAATGTGGAGTCAAAGGGTCTCACCAGGAGGAGGCTAACTGCGCTGCGGCCGGTCTCAAAAACTTTCCCACCTGGCAATTTGCCGATGGAGAACGTAAGGAAGGTCCGCAGAGTATGCAGTTTCTCAGCCAAAAAACCGGATGCAAGCTGCCGTGAGTCGCGGCCAAGCGGCCATTGGGGTAATCATTTCGCTGCTGTCCCTGGCGGGGGTGGCCGTTTCTGGGCTTGCGCTCCATCATCACTACGGCAGGTCGCCGTCGTCGTTCTGTAGTTTCGGCGCGAACTTCAACTGCGACATGGTGAATCGCAGTATTTACTCCGCGTTCCTGGGTATCCCGGTGGCCTTGATCGGAATCATCGGCTACCTCGTGATCCTGGTGCTGGCGAACCTCAGCAGGAATATGAAGCGGGCACCCGCTATGCTGCTGGCGGCCTCAGTCGGCGGACTCGGCTTCGCTCTGTATTTGACGTACATCGAAGCGTTCGTATTGGCGGTGTGGTGCGTCCTGTGTTTGTCGTCTCTGGGCATCATGCTGACGATCACGCTGCTGGCGCTGGCACGCCTAATATGGTCGCCGGGGCCTCTCGATAACTCTTCCCAATAGCGATGGCCGATCCCACTCCAAAGAGCAGCGCTCCCGAATCACCGGTCAACCCTCCCAACCCCTCCGTGGCCGGAGACTTGCGCCTGCATGAATTCACCAGCCGGGTTTTCCGTAACAGCCGCATGCTGCGGGTCTGGTTGCCCCAGGGTTACGACGATCCGGAAAGTGCCAATACGCTTTACCCGGTTTTCTATCTCAACGATGGCCAGAACCTGTTCGATCGGGCCACGTCTTTTGCGGGTGAGTGGGAGGTGGACGAAACCGCCGACCGGCTGATTCGGGAAGGCCTGGTTCCGCCACTGATTGTGGTGGGTATCGACAATGCGCAGGGTGAGCGCACGCGCGAATACGTACCTTACCGGTCATTGAATCCGCCCATCATGCGCGTCCAGGGGCGCCAATATCCTGATTTCCTGATGTTCGAAGTCATGCCATTCGTACGGAAGAAGTACCGGGTTGCCCTGGGAGCGGAGAACACCGGTCTGGGCGGATCCTCGCTCGGGGCGCTGATCGCACTGTACACGGTCATGGCCCGGCCGGGCGTTTTCGGGCGAGTCTTGCTGGAAAGTCCTTCACTGTTTCTTACGCAGCGCCGGTTGCTTAAGGAGACCCGTGGACGGGCGCGGTGGCCAGAGCGTATCTACGTCGGAATCGGAACCAGGGAGTCTGGCCGCGAGGATCGTGACCGGGCGTTCGTGGAGGATGTCCGAACCTTGGAGCGAAATCTGCAGCATGCGGGGTTGGATCAGCAACATCTCCGCGTGGTGATTGACGAGGGTGCAACCCATAACGAAGTGCATTGGGCCAGGCGTTTTCCCCATGCCTTGCGATTCCTGTTTGGATCGGATGCCGGAAAGTAGGCCGTCAGCCGGGCTCGGGCAGGTCACGGACAGAGTTCCTTCCTCGCTCATCCCCAGATTCGCCTGCCTGGTTCGCAATGCGGGAGGCAATCCAGAAGATGGCGATCATTGCCAAAACGGATAACTGAACATGAGTCGTTTGGGCCCAGGGGCCAATCAGAAAAAGCGGATAACAGAGATAGAGGAGAATCTTCAGCGATGGCTGTAGCGGGTGACCTCGATGTTGAACCGCCCAATCCGCAAGGATCAGAAAGGCCGGAGCAAGAATCACCAGATCGTAGACTGTCAGGTGTGGCGATACCAGTACCGTGGCGAATAATAGGACAGAGTAACGAATCGGCAAGGAACCGGAAGCCTTCCAGGCACGCCAGGCGACGAGCAGCACGCCTGAGGCGGTGATGACATAGAACCCGAGCGCCAGATGCGGAGCGCGCAGCAGCATCGACCAGAAAGTCTTCAGGCAGTGGGTCTGGTAGGGGCGCGGCTCAAGCAGCGTTAATTGTCCATTGACTCGTAACAGGGCGCTCGCGTATTGCCGCATCACGTCTGTGCCATACGCGATCCAGCCGGCGGCAAGTTGAGCCAGTGCGGTTCCGGCTGCGGCCAACAAGATTCTTCCTTCACGAGCCAGCACCAGTACGAGGGCTGCGGCCAGAGCCAGTTGCGGCTTGAAAGCCAGGCCACCGAGGGCGAGCCCGGCAAGCCATAATTTCCTTGCCTGTAGGGCAAGAAACGCGAAAGTAAAGCAGAGTAATGCCAGACCCGACGTCTGACCCCACGCGACTAGATGAACGAATCCCGGGAAAGCAGCGGCCGCGATCATAACCGTCCCCTTCTGTGTTTGCAGATTCGCGCACCTGTTCCACGCCAGCCAACAGCAGGCGAAGTAAATGGAGACGTTCAACACCATCCAGAGCAGAAATGCCCAGCCATACGGCAACAAAGCCAGGGGCGCAAAGCACAACGATACCTGGGGCCCATAAAGCGGGAGAAACAGAGTGCCGGCCGATCCCGGCACGAGTTGTGCGGCCAGGGCGGATTGAGCCTGCATGTTGAACAGCCAATCCCCGCGGCTCCGCAGCGCCGTCGCCCCCAGCGTGTAGAAGTGCAGAAAATCGGTCCCCTTGATCAGTCCGTTCCGGTCACGCAGGCCTGGGGTGGCCATATCGTATGCATAGATGGTCCACAAGCAGATGGCCAGAATCGTAGCGTGCACGCGGACGCGCCGGCTGGTTAACCACGATGACAGCTTGAGCAGCACAGGAAACACATGGGCATCATAAGCCCTGGGTGAGCCGGGACGGGAAGACACTGACCGTCGTCACAGGTATGGGCTCCCTGGGATTACGTTCCTCTTCGCTTGCAACGACAAAGAGTAGTAGTAAGATGTCTGGTTCCCCACACAGGAGGGATTTTTCTTATGAGCCGCCGCTACAGTTTCGCCGTGGTTTTTGCCTGCTTGATCTTGGTCGTGACGATGGCCTTCGCTCAAGACTTCAGCGGTGACCTGTTCAAAGGTATGAAGTGGCGCTTGATCGGCCCCTATCGCGGAGGGCGCGTGCTGGCGGTGAGCGGCGTTCCTGGCGATCCCTACACCTTTTACTTCGGCGGTGTGGCTGGTGGGGTATGGCGCACCATCGACGGCGGCAACAGCTGGACTCCGCTGACGGACAAGGAACCGATTGCCTCGATCGGCGCAATCGCCGTCGCTGAATCCAACCCGAACGTGATCTACGTCGGAACCGGAGAATCCTGCATCCGCGGCAACATCTCGTATGGCGATGGAATGTACAAGACCACCGACGGCGGCAAGACTTGGACCCACATTGGTCTCAACACTACCGAGCACATCGCGGCAGTGGTGGTAAATCCGCGTAATCCGGATCTTGTCTACGTGGCGGCTTTGGGACATGCCTATGGTCCGAATCCGGATCGCGGTATCTACCGCTCTGCCGACGGCGGGAAGACATGGGACAAGGTCCTTTACAAAGACGACAAGACGGGTGGCATCGATGTGGTGTTCGATCCTCACAATCCCAACGTTTTGTTCGCCGCGCTTTACCAGGTGCAGCGCAGGCCATGGAGTCTGGAAAGCGGAGGGCCGGGAAGCGGCCTGTACCGCTCGGGCGACGGTGGGAGTACGTGGAAGCCGCTTGAGGGCAAAGGCCTGCCGTCAGGCATCCTGGGCAGGATCGGAGTGTCGGTTTCCGGCGCGGATTCCAACCGGGTTTACGCTTTGATTGAGGCCAAAGAAGGGGGATTGTTTCGCTCGGACGATGGCGGGGACAGCTGGACGAAAGTGAACGATGACCAGCGCATGACGCAGCGTGCGTGGTATTTCACGCACATCTTTGCCGATCCCAAGAGCCTCGATACGCTGTACGTGCTTAACACCGGCATGTTCCGCTCCACGGATGGGGGCAAGAGCTTGTCGCTGCTGCCGGCGCCGCATGGCGACCATCACGGGCTATGGATCGATCCGGTGAATCCCAAGCGGATGATCAATGGCAATGACGGCGGCGCTACCATCACTGTCGATGGCGGCAAGAGCTGGAGCACGGAATACAACCAGCCGACAGCGCAGTTCTACCATGTCGCTGCCGATAACCGTTTTCTGTATTACGTGTACGGGGCGCAGCAGGATAACAGCACGGTGGCGATTGCCAGCCGCACCGACGAGGGCTACATCGGGCGCCAGCACTGGTATGACGCGGGTGGGGGCGAGAGCGGCTACGTGGTCCCTGATCCGCGCGACGCCAACATCGTTTATGCGGGTTCCGGCGGAGGCCTGATTACCCGCCTGGATAAACGCACCGAACAGGAACGGGACATCACCACCTGGCCGGTGGATTCCAGCGGGCACGGGGCGGGCGACATGAAGTATCGACTGGGATGGACTCAGCCCATCGTGCTTTCCCCGCATGACCCCGATGTCATCTATACCAGTGCGCAGGTCGTCTTCAAGAGCACGGATCATGGCAACAGTTGGAGCGTGATCAGTCCTGACCTCACCCGCAACGACAAGAGCAAGCAGCAATCCTCCGGCGGGCCCATCACCAAAGACAATACGACGGTTGAGTTCTATGACACGGTGTTCACCATCGCCGAATCGCCGGTGCAGAAAGACCTGCTCTGGGCGGGAACCGACGATGGCCTGATCCACCTGACCCGGGACGGCGGCAAGAACTGGAGCAATGTCACTCCCAAAGGTATGCCCGAATGGAGCCTGGTCAGCCTGATTGAGGCCTCGCCCCATGACGCCGGAACGGCTTATGCGGCTATCGATTGTCACAAGCTGGATGATCTGAAGCCTTACATCTACAAGACCAGCGACTACGGCAAGACGTGGACGAAGATCACCACGGGCATCCCGGATGGCGCCTATGCGCACGCAGTGCGCGAAGATCCCGGCCGGAAGGGACTTCTCTACGCCGCGACTGAGACTGGAGTTTACGTCTCGTTCGACGATGGGGCTCATTGGCAGACCCTGCGGTTAAATCTGCCGCAGAGCCCGATTCATGACCTGATCATAAAGAACGATGACCTGGTCGCGGCCACGCACGGAAGATCGTTCTGGATCTTGGACGACATCTCAC
>Ga0335080_10002948_pt1 | contig 17121 bp, 20 predicted proteins | sample Lox_Sample_34_FD_206720 | JGI IMG/M metagenome (GOLD analysis project Ga0335080, IMG submission 206720) | Soil microbial communities from Loxahatchee National Wildlife Refuge, Florida, United States - Lox_Sample_3.4 | ecosystem: Environmental > Terrestrial > Soil > Wetlands | place: USA...
CTGCACTTGAATCTCCTGCACCGCGTTCACGCCCTCCCGCACGAACGCCACCATCACGAACAACACGGGAACGATTAGGATCAGCGTGACCCCCGCCGTGCACGCCAGCGCCGCCCGCGTCGCTCCCCACCTTCGCTCGAGAAACTCATACCCCGGATACGACACCACCACCAGCACCGCCGCCCACGCCACCGGCACCAGGAACGGCGCGAAAATCCGGTAGCCCAGATACGCCAGCAGGATTGCGATGCCGTACAGCATCGCCGTTCCCAGCTGCTTCCGCGGACTCAGCTCCATCGCCCTAGCCCCTTGCGCAACAGCACCCTGATAGTTTCATCTCTCGCGTTTGTCAACCGAAGGGTTTCCCTCGAATCGCCGGTGCTATACTTCGATGGTTCTGGCAGGATTTTGGCCATGACCACACCCGCTTGCCCACACCAGCGAACTCAGATCATCGCGAAGGACAACGACGCGCAGTACGTCGAATGCCTCGACTGCGGCGAGATCCTTGAAGCGGCCGAGATGGAGGAGTCCGAAAAGAAGGATCCCGCCTCCGTCGACGGCTCCCTCTCCGACGCCTGACCTGCTCTCGTCACGAGTTTAGCTGGCATATACGTAGACGTTGAGTTACCCTCGGCCTCAATCCTCCATCTCCTATCGAGGTGCGGCATGGCTTTCCAAAACCCTCCGGTCGCCAAAGATCCCGTCGTCCTTTCCTACTTGGCTCTGCGCAAATTCGTGGGTATCGTCGCCTTCCTGCTTCCGCTCGCTGTGGCCATCCCATGGTTCATCCTGCATCACCGCATCGAGACTTCCATCAGCGCCTACTTTTACACCGGCATGCGCACCGTTTTCACCGGCAGTCTCTGCGCCATCGCCATGTTCATGCTCGGCGCTCGCGGTTACGACGCCGCGGACGAAATCTTCAGCATCTTCTCGGCGCTCTGCGCCATCGGTGTCGCCCTGTTTCCCACCTCGCCCGCCGTACCCACCTGCCATCAGGTTGATGTCAGCTACGTTCACTACACCTTTGCTGCAACGCTGTTCATCATTCTGGCGATCTTCTGCCTCTTCCTGTTCACCATGAGCGCGGGCAACCGCGCGCCGACGCCGCGCAAAATCGTCCGCAACTGCATCTACAGAATCTGCGGCGGCATCATCGTCGCATCGCTCATCCTCCTTCCCATTTTCGTGAAAATCGTGCACTGGAAGTACGGCGGAATCACCTTCGAATCGACTTCCCTGTGGGCCTTTGGTCTTGCCTGGATGGTCAAGGGCGAAATGTTCCTCAAGGACCACGACCGCGCGCCCGCGGTCACGCGCACCACCGATGACCACACTTTCATCGGTGATCCGCACCCGGAGTGACCGCGCCGCTCGCTCGGCGCCCCGGCCCCGCTAGGCGCCTCGAGTTTAGCTGGCAAATACGTTCGTTTTGAGTTACGCTCGGCCCCCTAAACGTTAGGCGTACCGACTGTCTGACTAAAATGCTGTTCAAGACCTTCAGCGCCGCCGTCTTCGGTATCGACGCCTACCTCGTCGAAGTCGAGGTCGATATCGGCCCCGGCCAGCCCGGCATCTTCAACGTCGTAGGCCTTCCCGACAACGCCGTCCGCGAAAGCCGCGAACGCATCAAGGCCGCGCTTCGTAATTGCGGCTTCGACTATCCCTCCTACCAGGTTGTGACCGTCAATCTGGCGCCGGCCGACATCCGCAAGGAAGGCTCCGCCTTCGATCTTCCCATGGCGCTAGGACTGCTCGGCAGCCAGGGTACGTTCTTCGGCAAGCAGCTCGACCAGTACGTTTTCCTCGGCGAACTTTCGCTCGATGGCGGCGTGCGTTCCGTGCGCGGCGCGCTCTCCGCGGCGCTCGCGGCGCGCGAACGTGGCATCCAGAATCTCGTGGTGCCCGAAGCCAACGCCCGCGAAGCCGCCGTCGTGGAAGGCACGCGCGTCTTCGGCGTGAAATCCCTGCCGCAGGCCGTCGACCTGATGAACGCGCCCGAATCCTTCCAGCCCATCCAGGTCGATACGTCCCAGATGCTCGCCGAGGCCAGTCAATACTCCGTCGATCTGCGCGACGTTCGCGGCCAGATGTCCGCCAAGCGCGCCCTGGAAGTCGCCTGCGCGGGCAGCCACAACATCCTGCTGATCGGCCCGCCCGGCGCCGGAAAGACCATGCTCGCCAAGCGCATACCCACCATCCTGCCGCCGCTCTCGCTCGCCGAAGCCATCGAAACCACGCGCATTCACAGCGTCGCCGGCGTGCTCGAAGAATCCCGCGGCCTCGTCGGCACGCGCCCGTTCCGCTCGCCGCACCACACCATCAGCGACGCCGGATTGATCGGCGGCGGCGCTGTTCCGCGGCCCGGCGAAGTTTCGCTGGGCCACAACGGCGTGCTCTTCCTCGACGAGCTGCCTGAATTCCAGCGCAACGTTCTTGAAGTGATGCGCCAGCCGCTTGAGGACGGCTGCGTCACCATCGCCCGCGCCTCCACTTCCGTCAGCTTCCCCTCGCGCTTCATGCTCGCCGCGGCCATGAACCCCTGCCCCTGCGGGTTCTTCGGCGACCCCACGCGCGATTGCCAATGCTCGCCTCCTCAAATCCAGCGCTACGTCTCGAAAATCTCCGGCCCCCTGCTCGACCGCATCGACATCCACATCGAGGTTCCCGCCGTGAAGTACAAGGAGCTGCGCGGTGATGCCGAAATCGAGTGCTCGGAATGCGTTCGCAAGCGCGTCCTGCGCGCGCGCGACATCCAGAGCGGGCGCTACCAGTCCGAAAAGGGCCTCTACGCCAACGCGCAGATGCCCCCGAAACTCATCCGCAAGCACTGCGCCCTCAGCGCGGAGAGCGAAAAGCTCCTCGAAACCGCCATCCAGCGCCTCGGCCTTTCCGCCCGCGCCCACGACCGCATCCTCAAAGTTTCCCGCACCATCGCCGACCTCGAGGGGTCGCCGGGTATCGAGCCCAAGCATCTCAGTGAAGCGATACAGTACCGCACCCTCGACCGCACCTACTGGGCGTAAGGCGCGCTAGGGTTTTGCCCTAATTGACTGCCCTGCGGCGGCTGTGATACCCATACTGGGTATTGCTCGGGGCTATCCTCTCGGCCACATGGCGGCGCCAACCCAACGCTTGGAGGTCACTCTCGACACGCAGCTCGAGAGTGTCGACCTTGCAGAGAACATCGTAACCAAGGTCGCCGAAGCGGCGGGCTTCGGTGAAGAAGACCTGCACAAGCTCGGCATGGCCGTGCGCGAGGGCGTGATCAACGCCTACAACTACGGCAACTGCCAGGACCAGCGCAAGAAGATCCACCTCGCGCTCGAGCTCCAGCCCGAAATGATGGTCGTCCACATCGTCGACGAGGGCTGCGGCTTCGAGCTTTCCGAAGTGGAAGACCCCCTCGCCGAGGAAAACCTGCTCCGCACTTCCGGCCGCGGCCTTTTCCTGATGCGCGCTTTCATGGACGATCTGGCCGTTCGCCGCGGGCCCACCGGCGGCGCCGATCTGGTGCTCTCCAAGAAATTGCCCCACCCAGTTTCCGGCAACGGAAAATCCCAAACGTAGTAGAATCGTCGCGTTCTTTCAAAAGGGGTTAGGCGCCGTGTCATTGCGTGGTACATGCCGGGAAGTAGGCGACGTCGCCATCGTCGATTTCAGCGGAAAAATCACGCTGGGCGAAGGGAGCGCCACCCTGCGGCAGACCGTCAAGGAACTCGTCGGCCAGGGCAAGAAGAAGATTCTGCTGAACCTGGGAGATGTGGACTACATCGACAGCTCCGGCATCGGCGAGCTTGTGGGCGCCTACACGCACGTCCGCAGCGCCAGTGGTGAATTGAAACTGATGCAGCTCACCAAGCGCGTCCGCGACCTCATCCAGATCACGCGCCTGTTCACCGTCTTCGACGTGCAGGTGGATGAAAACGCCGCGATCGTCGCCTTCCGCAAGTAGCGCCCTCGCTTCTGGACACCGTATCTCGTTTATGACATTATCCCGCCGCCGGAGGCGGTCTTTCCGTGCCTGAGTAGCGAATCGAGCGTTGCGCGCCGCTGGCTTCGCGTCATCCGGGAATCGCGGGGACCTGAATCGGACATCACTTGCAGAGGAGTCGCGACATTGGCTCGAGAACAGGGTGTCGTCAAGTGGTTCAATGCGTCGAAGGGTTTCGGTTTCATCCAGCGCCAGTCGGGAGACGATGTCTTCGTGCATTTCTCCGCGATCCAGATGGACGGATACAAATCCCTGAATGAAGGCCAGCTCGTCGAATTCGAAGTGAAGCAGGGCCCCAAAGGCTTTCAGGCCGAAAACGTCACAAAAGTCTAGGGCCAACAAGACCGAACGGCCCCGTTTCCCCGTCGAAACGGGGCTTTTTCTCTCTCGAACTTCGGACGCCCGCCCCCTTTCCCGGTCCGCGAGAATTCGCGCTTGCGGCGGATTGTGATACGATTTTGCGAACCGATTCAGCTTCAGGAGACGCGTTTTGGCTCAGCATATTTCCCGCAGGGACCTGAAAAAGGACGAGGTCCGCGACACGTTCGAGCGTGGCGCCGAGGCGGTCCTTTCGCATCAACAGCTCACGTTCTACCTTTTGCTCGCCGCCATCGTGGTCGCCGTCGCCATCTTCGGCTGGCGCACCTACTCCGAGCGTCAGACCGTGAAGGCCTTCGCCGCGTACGACGACGCCCAGAGAATTTTCCAGGCGCCCGTCGGCGTGCCGCCTGCACCCGGCGAACCCAACTACACCGACAACGTCAAGAAATTCACCGACGCGCAGGGGAAGTTCGCCGATCTCGCCAAGAAGTATCCGCGCACGCGCGCCGCGCTGCTCGCGCGTTACTACTCCGCGCTGTGTTTCGAGAAACTGGAAAAGAACGCCCAGGCCAAGGAAGCGCTTCAGGGACTGACCGGCGCGAGCGACGCGGAAGTCGCCGCCATGGCGAAATTCGAACTCGCCGGCCTCGACGACCGCCTCGGCCAGCCGGACGACGCCGCGAAGCTCTACCAGGACCTGATCGCCAAACCGAGCGTGATCGTCCCCAAGGGGTTCGTCATGCTGACGCTCGCCAATCACTACGCCGAAAAGAACCCGTCCGAAGCCGCCAGGCTCTACCTCCAGATCAAAACCGACTACCCCGATACGCCCATCGCCCAGCAGGCCGATCAAGCCCTCTCGCTCCTGCCCGGCAAGTCCTGACGCTTTCTGCGGTACGTGGAAAATCTCCCGCCGATCCGGCTCGGTTGACCCGATAAATCGAGCTCGTCACCGTTTGCAACCTAACGTGTTGCTTGGCTGCTCCGTGGATGGTAAGAACGGCCTATGGGCGCGGTGCATTTCGACGTATTGATCATGGGCGCGGGCCTCTCCGGGATCGACGCGGCCTGTCAGCTTCAAAAATACTGCCCAAGAAAAAGCTATGTGATTCTCGAGCAGCGCGAGCGCATTGGAGGGACCTGGGATCTGTTCCGTTATCCGGGCGTCCGGTCCGATTCGGACATGCTGACCATGGGCTACTCGTTCCGGCCGTGGACGAATCCGAAAGCGATTGCCCCGGGAGACGACATCCGCGGGTACGTCACGGCAACCGCGCACGACGCAGGCATAGACCGGCACATTCGCTTCCGTCACAAGGTGCAACGTGCGGCGTGGTCGTCGCAAGATGCGCGCTGGACGGTGACCGCCGCGCGCCGGGAGGCGGACGGGCGGGAACAGATCGTGAGCCTCACATGCAACTTCCTGTTTTGCTGCGCGGGTTACTATCGCTACAGCGCCGGCTACCTTCCGGAGTTTCCGGATCGGGACCGCTTCGCGGGCCGGATCATTCACCCGCAAACATGGCCCGAGGACTTGGACTACGCGGGCAGGCGGATCGTCGTGATCGGGAGCGGAGCGACGGCGGTGACGCTCCTGCCCGCCCTGGCCAAAAGCGCGGCACACGTGACGATGCTGCAACGCTCCCCGACCTACATCGTGTCGCTGCCCGAACGAGACCGCATCGCGAATTTTCTTCGGCGCCTGATGCCCGATGCCTGGGCCTACCGGATCAGCCGCTGGAAGAACATCGCGTACGTGATTTACGTCTACCAAATGGCGCAGCGGTTCCCGAATTTCGTGAAGACCGGCATTATTCGGCAAATCAGCAAGGAGTTGGGCCCGGATTACGACGTGGCGACGCACTTCACACCGCGTTACAACCCATGGCAACAGCGCCTCTGCCTGGTGCCGGACGGCGATCTGTTCCGGTCGATCAAGCAGGGGCGCGCCAGCGTGGCGACCGGCCAGATCGAGCGATTCACCGAGAAGGGGATCCGCCTGAAATCCGGAGAAGAACTGCCGGCCGACATCGTGGTGACGGCCACCGGGCTGGTGGTACAGGCACTGGGTGGAGCGGAGATCGAGGTCGACGGAAGCCGCATGGAATTGGGCAAGACGCTGGCTTACAAAGGCGTGATGCTTTCGGGCGTGCCAAACTTTGCCTCTGTGTTCGGGTACATCAACGCGTCGTGGACCCTCAAGGCTGACCTGATTTGCCGCTACGTATGCCGCTTGCTGAACCTTATGGACCGCAAAGGTGCGCGCCAGGTGACGCCCCGGAGCGGCCATGAAGCGGCGGCGGCGCCTTTCGTCGAAAACTTCAACTCCGGTTACATTCAACGAGCGGTAGACGATTGGCCGAAACAGGGTTCCAGAGCGCCCTGGCGCGTCTATCAGAACTATCTTCGCGACATTTGGAGCCTGAAGTGGAGCAGCGTCGATAACCAGGCGCTGGAGTTTTCGAACCCCGTGGAGGCTGGTTCGAGGCCCGCTTCCGAAGCGGCCGGTCCCAAACTCGTCTGACAGATCCTCGGGTAAACGGCGCTATGCGGACGGTCGTCGTAAGCGGCGAGACGGAGCCCTGCGGCTGGCGGATGCGCGGCTGCTTACACTAAAATGGCGGCGGGCCGATGGAATCCTACGCCATGGATGTCCGCCAGTCGCGCGGCCGGCGCTATCCCGAACCGCCGCATCCCTACCGCAACGACTATGCGCGCGACCGCGACCGGGTGATTCACGCGCGCGCCTTCCGGCGCCTGGAAGCGAAAACCCAGGTTTTCACCGTGCGTTTTTCGGATCATTTCCGCAACCGGCTGACGCACACGCTGGAAGTGGCGCAGATCGCGCGGACCGTGGCCGGCGCGCTGCGGCTGAATACCGATCTGGCCGAAGCGCTGGCGCTGGCGCACGACATCGGGCATCCCCCCTTCGGCCACGCCGGCGAGAAGAAGCTCGACGACCGCATGCGCGTGCACGGCGAGCGCTTCGACCACAACCTGCATGCGCTGCGCATCGTGGAGCAGTTCGAGCAGCGCTACCTGGATTTTCCGGGCCTGAATCTCACGTTCGAGGTGCGCGAAGGAATCGTGAAGCATTCGCGCGATTACGACGCCGCGGAATTTCCGGCGCTCGCCGAGTACCTGCTCGACCAGCGCCCGCCGCTCGAAGCGCAGCTGATCGACCTGGTCGACGAAATCGCCTACAACACGGCCGACCTGGACGACGCCTTTGAAGCGCGGCTGATCGATTTCGACCAGCTGCGCGCCGAAGTGCCCGTGTTCGCGGCGGCGTACGACGACGTGACGTGCCGGCATCCCTCGGGGTCGCGCAAGCTGAAATTCAACGAGGCGCTCAAGCGCGTGCTGGACCGCCTCGCCACCGACCTGATCGAAAACACGCGGCGCGAAATCCAGGCGAGCGGCGCGGAGACCGTGGACGACGTGCGCCGCACGCCCAGGCGGCTGGCGGGATTCTCAACTGACGTGGCCGCCGAAGACGCTGGGCTGAAGCGCTACCTCTTCGCGCGGGTCTATTCGCAACCTTCGATTTCAGAAGATCGCGCACGATCGGTCGAGCAGCTCGATGCGCTGTTCGGCTTTTTCCTCGAGCACCCGGACCGCATGCCGAAATTCCACGCCGACCTGGCGCGCACCCAGCCTCCGCACCGGGTGGTTTGCGACTACATCGCCGGGATGACCGACCATTTTCTGCTGCGGCAGTGCCACGAACTGCTCGGCGCGCCCGAGCCGCCGCCGGCCAGTTGACCGAGACTTCGCGCCCCTTTCCGCATCTAACCCTTCAACGGCCGATGCGCCGTTCTTTCGGCGCTGGTTCGCCATTCGTCCGGTGTCAGCCCGGAAAACGCCTTCGGTCGTTTTCTTGACAAGAGAGTCGGCGGACATATAATGAGCTTGCGACTCGCGAAAAATTAGGGAAATTCAAATGTTTCTGGATGTGAACGAACTCGCCGTGCGCAAGATCCGCATCCGGAAAAGCTACGCTCCGGGAACGCTGGATTTCCATTCGGGCGAGTTCCGCCAGGTCGAGCCGCTGGAAGTGCGCGCCACGGCGGAACTTGTGGAAGGGCAGATCCGGGTGGTCGGCAACCTGCACACGCGGGTCGAACTGGTCTGCGCCCGCTGCCTGGACACGGTGATCGAAGAGATCAGCCGGGATTTCGACCTTTTCTACCGGCCCATGGCGACGATCGCCCGCGACGATGAAGTCCAGTTGAATCTTGACGATACGGAGATGGCGTTTTTCGAGGGCGACGGGCTGTTCCTGGCCGACGTGCTCGCCGAACAGGTCAACCTGGCGCTCCCCATGAAAGTGATCTGCTCGAGTGACTGCCGCGGCCTTTGCCCCCACTGCGGCGCGAACCTCAACAATGAAGAATGCCGCTGCGAAAAAAGCGGCAGCGATCCCCGGCTGGCCCCGCTGGCCCGGCTCAAGCAGGACTGGTTCAAAAAGCAATAAACCGCTACACTGTATCTTCCATTCAGGCCGCGCGCTAATACAGGCCTGTCACGAGGAGCAGCAATGCCCAACCCAAAGCGACGACACTCCAAGCGGCGCACGTCCACCCGCCGCGCGCACGACCACCTAGTGATTCCGACCCTCACCGAATGCCCGCACTGCCACGAAAAGAAGCTGCCTCACCGCTCATGCCCGAAGTGCGGATATTACAAGGGCCGCGAAGTGATTGACACCGAGGCTAAGACGGCCTAAGTTTCCCTCGCCTGCCCTATCAAGCCGGCACCGCTATGACAACAATTGCCCTGGATGCGATGGGGGGCGACCATGCGCCTCGTGTGGAGGTTGAAGGAGCCATCCTCGCCGTGCGCGAGCTCGGTGTGCGCGTGCTGCTGGTCGGGCAGGAGGCGGCCGTGCGGGCCGAGCTGGCCAAGCACAAGGTGCGCGACCTGCCGATCGACGTGGTGAACGCGGCAGACGTGATCACCATGACGGATTCGCCTTCGCAGGCCTTCCGCCGCAAGAAGGAAAGCTCGCTGCACGTGGCCGCGCGGCTGGTGCGCGACGGCCAGGCGGACGCGCTGGTGAGCGCCGGGAACACCGGCGCGGCGATGACGGTGGCGCGGTTCGTGATCGGGACGCTGCCTTCGGTGGACCGCCCGGCGCTGGCCGCCGCCTTCCCGAACATGAAGGAAAAGATTTCGGTAATTCTGGACGTGGGCGCGAATGTGGATTCCAAGCCCGCGCATCTCGAGCAGTTTGCGGTGATGGGCGAGATTTATTACCGCGCGATCTGGGGAGTGAAGCGGCCCCGCGTGGCGGTTCTATCGATCGGCGAGGAAGAAGCCAAGGGGAATGAGTTGACGAAGGAAGCGTCGGCGCGGCTGAAGCAGCTGCCGCTGAATTTCGTGGGCAACGTGGAAGGGCGCGACGTCTTCCGCGGGAACGTGGACGTCGTGGTTTGCGACGGCTTCATCGGCAACATCGCGCTGAAGCTGAGCGAAGGTTTGGTCGAGCACATCGGCGGCATGTTGAAGAAGGCGATCAAGAGCAGCCTGACTTCGCAGATCGGCTACGCGCTTTCGAAGCGCGCGTTCGACGATTTCCGCAAGCGCACCGACTATTCTGAAACGGGCGGAGCGCCGCTGCTGGGAGTGCGCGGGATCACCGTGATCGGCCACGGCCGGTCGAACCCCAATGCGATCAAGAACGCGATCCGCGTGGCCTCGGAGCTCTGCCGCGCGCGCGTCAACGAAAAAATCGAGCAGGAACTCTCGTCAGCCGCTGCAGTCCCCGCCCGCGGCTAAACCGGAAGGAACCTCCCAACGCCATGAGCAAGCTCGCGTTCCTCTTCCCCGGACAGGCCTCGCAGTATCCGGGCATGGGCAAGGATTTGGCGGAGCATTTCGCCGAATCGCGCGCCGTGTTCGATGAGGCGGACGCCGCGCTGGGATTTCCGATTTCGAAAATGTGTTTTGAGGGCACGGAAGAAGAGCTGAAGCTGACGGAAAACACGCAGCCGGCGATTCTCACCGTTTCAGTGGCCGCGTACCGGGCGCTGGCGGCGCAGGGAATTGAGCCGGACTACGCGGCGGGACACAGCCTGGGAGAGTATTCGGCGCTGGTCGCGGCGGGCTCGCTGGAATTTTCGACGGCGGTGAAGCTCGTGCGGCAGCGCGGGCGCTATATGCAGGAGGCGGTGCCGGCCGGCGAAGGCGCGATGGCCGCGATTCTGGGGTTGTCGCCGGCGGACGTGGCGGATGTGTGCAAGAAGGCGGCCAGCGGCGAAGTGGTGTCGCCAGCGAACCTGAATTCGCCGGAGCAAACTGTGATCGCCGGCTCTGCGGCCGCGGTGAAGCGCTCGGTGGAGATTGCTTCGCAATCGGGGGCGAAGCGCGCGGTGGTTTTGGCTGTTTCGGCGCCGTTTCATTGTTCGCTGCTGATGCCGGCACAGCAGCGGCTGGAGCCGGACCTGCGCGCGGCGAAATTCAGCGCGCCGAAGTTTCCGGTGATCACGAATGTGGATGCGGAGGCCGTCGAAACCGGGGAGGAAGCGCGCGAGTCGCTGATCCGCCAGGTGACCATGCCCGTGCGGTGGCTGGAATCGGTCCGCGAGATGATCGATTTCGGCGTGAACATTTTCGTCGAGGTCGGGCCGGGCAAGGTTCTTGCCGGCCTGATGCGGCAGATTGACCGTTCCGTGCGCGTACTGAACGTGGAGGACGCCGCGAGCCTGAAATCGACCGTCGACAAGATCGCCCAGGCCCGCGCGGAAGCCCCAGAGGCCTAGGTCACGGGTTTGTAGGGGCGTAGCACTGCTGCGCCCGGTGAACGACCAAGATAGGATAGGTTTTCACGTTTATGTTCTCGCTCAAGGACAAGGTGGCGCTGGTGACCGGCGCGTCGCAGGGAATCGGGCGCGCGACGGCGCTGGCACTGGTGGAGGCCGGCGCGAAAGTGGCGGTGGCGGCGCGCTCGGCGGACAAGCTGGCATCGCTGGTTTCCGAAATTGAGGCCAAGGGCGGCCAAGGACTCGCCGTAACGATGGACGTGGCCGACGCCGGGCAGATCAAGGCGGGCTTTGCCCAGGCGCTCGCGAAATTCGGCAAGCTCGACATTCTGGTGAACAACGCGGCGATCACGCGCGACACGCTGGCGCTGCGGATGAAGCTGGAAGATTGGGATGCGGTGCTGCGCACGAACCTGACCGGCGCGCATCTGTGCATCCAGCAGGCCCTGGGCGCGATGCTGAAGCAGCGGTCGGGGCGGATCATCAACCTATCGTCGGTGGTGGCCGAGACCGGGAACGCCGGGCAGGCGAACTACGTCGCGTCAAAGGCGGGGCTGATCGGGCTGACCCGGGCGATTGCCGTCGAAGTCGCCTCCCGGAACATCACCGTGAATGCCGTCGCGCCGGGCTTCATCGAAACGCCGATGACCGAGGTGCTCTCGCAGGAGCTGAAGGACAAGATGAAGGCCATGATTCCGCTGGCGCATTTCGGGTCGGATCGCGATATCGCCATGGCCATCGTCTTTCTGGCCAGCGACGAGGCCGGATACATCACCGGGCAGGTTCTGGAAGTCAACGGCGGGATGCACGCCGGCTAGGTTTCCAGGGCAAAGCAAAACGGATTCAGTCGTCGTGAAAAGGCACGCGGAAGGTTGACCGGGCCGACGCGGGACGCATAGAATGGGCAGGTTAATTCGGGGGCGCAACTCTCCTGCGTGCAGCCCAGGGTCCCAGACAGCCGATATCGGAGGAAAGATCAGAATGGCCAGCGTCGAAGAACGCGTGAAGCAGATTATCGTCGAGCAGCTCGGTGTGGATGAGGGCGAAGTGACCCCCAGCGCTTCCTTCGTGGACGACCTCGGCGCCGACTCGCTCGACACCGTCGAGCTGGTAATGGCGTTCGAGGAGGCGTTCGGCATAGAAATTCCGGATGAGGACGCCGAAAAGATTGCCACGGTGAAGGACGCCATCGAGTACATCGAGAAACATTCCAAGGGGAAGTAAGCTCTCGCCCGGAACGTCCATCCCGAACAGGAGAAGTTTTCTTTGAACCGCCGTGTCGTAGTGACGGGCGTCGGATTGGTATGCGGTTGCGGCATTGGGACCGAGGAAGTCTGGCGCAACCTGCTGGCCGGAAAGAGCGGCATCGGCCCGGTCACGCATTTTGACGCAGCCGGATTCGACTGCCGCATCGCCGGGGAAGTGCGCGGCTTCGATCCGCTGAACTGGATCGAGAAAAAAGAGCTGAAGAAGATGGCGCGGTTCATTCAGCTCGCCATGGCCGCTTCGGATTTCGCGGTGAAAATGGCCGGCCTCGAGGTCACGCCCGAGATTGCCGATTCTACCGGCGTGTACATCGGATCCGGCATCGGCGGATTCGACGTCATCGAGCGGGAGCATTCGAAGTACCTCAACGGCGGCCCCGGCAAGATCTCTCCTTTCTTCATTCCTTCGGCGATCGTGAATCTGGCGGCGGGAAACGTGTCGATCCGCTACGGCGCGAAAGGGCCGAATTCGGCGACGGCGACGGCCTGTTCGGCTTCCGCGCACGCGCTGGGCGACGCCTTCAAGATCATCCAGCGCTGCGACGCCGACGTGATGATCGCGGGCGGCTCCGAAGCGGCGGTGACGCCGATGGGCATCGGCGGGTTCGCGGCGATGCGCGCGCTTTCCACGCGCAACGACGACCCGGAGCATGCCAGCCGGCCGTTTGACGCCGGGCGCGACGGATTCGTGGTGGGCGAAGGCTCGGGCATGCTGGTCCTGGAGGCCCTGGAAACCGCGCAGCGGCGCGGCGCCAATATCCTGGCCGAAGTGGTGGGCTACGGAATGTCCGGTGACGCGTTCCACATCACGCAGCCGGCCGAGCACGGCGACGGCGGATACCGCGTGTCCCTGGCGGCCATAAAGGACGCCAAGATTTCGCCGAATGATATCGGGTACGTGAACGCGCACGGCACCTCGACGCCGATTGGGGACGCGATCGAAACGGAGGCGCTGAAGCGCGTGTTCGGAGAGCGGGCGAAGAGAGTGCCGATCAGCTCGACCAAGTCGATGACGGGTCACTTGCTGGGCGGCGCGGGCGGCCTCGAAGCGGGCATCAGCGTGCTGGCGCTGCGCGACCAGATCCTGCCGCCGACGATCAACTACGACACTCCCGATCCGGCGTGCGATCTGGACTACATCCCGAACCAGGCGCGCAAGGCCGAGGTCGTTTACGTGCTTTCCAATTCATTCGGGTTCGGCGGCACGAATGCGTCGCTGCTGTTCAAGCGCTGGGAGGCGCGCTAGCCGTGAAGATCGGGGTTTGCGTCAAGCAGGTTCCCGCCAAGGACGCGCCGCTGGCGATCGCCGACGCCTCCGCCTGGATCCGCGAATCCGACATCGGTTTCGAAACCAACGAACCGGACAGTTTCGCTCTCGAAGAAGCGCTGCGCCTGAAGGAAAAGCATGGCGGCGAAGTGGTGGCCATCTCCATGGGCCCGGAGCGCGCCAAGCAGGCGATCAAAGAGGCTCTGGCGAAGGGCGCCGAACGCGGAATTCACGTGGCCGACGCCGAGTTTTACAAGCTGGATCCTCTTACCTCGGCGCGTTCGCTGGCCGCTGCCATCGAAAAGGAAAACTTTGACCTGATTCTTACGGGCTTGCAGAGCGAAGACCAGGGATTCGGCCAGACCGGCGTGCTGCTCGCGGAATTGCTGGGGCGTCCGCACGCCACGATCATCATGGCCATCGAAGTGACGGATGGGCGCATGAAGTTGAAGCGCGAGCTCGAGGCGGGATGGTTCCAGTGGGTCGAGCTGCCGCTGCCGGCGGTGATCACCATTCAGTCGGGCATCAACAAGCCGCGCTACGCGACGCTGAAAGGCATCATGGCCGCGAAGAGGAAGGAAATTACCACGGTCGAGCGGGCGTCGCTAGGAGTGGCCGATGCCGCGACGCAGCGCGTCGAGCGGATCTACGTGCCGCAGAAAACGAAGAAGACAGAGATCATTTCGGGTTCGCCGAAAGAGGCGGCCGCGAAGCTGATCGAGAAGCTGCGCCACGAAGCGCGGGTACTCTAGCCGGTGAAAATCCTCCTCATCACCGAGCAGCGCGACGCGAAGTGGAACAAAGTCAGCTTCGAGACGCTGGCGGCCGCGCAGCAGATCGCCGGGCAGGCGAAAGCCGCGGTTTCCGCCGTGGTGATCGGGAAAGGCGTGGCGGCGCTGGCAGGCGAGCTGGCCGGTTACCAGCTCGATGAGGTGCTGCTCATCGAGCACGATCTGCTCGAGCAGTACACGCCCGACGCGTTCTCGCTCGCGCTCCACCAGGTGATCGAATCCGCGAAGCCCGATCTGGTGCTGCTGCCCCACACCTACCAGGTCCGCGATTTCGCGCCGAAGCTCGCCGCGTCGATGGGCAAGGGCATGATCGGCGACTGCGTGGGTTATCGGCATGAGAGCGGCAAGTTCGTGTTCGTCCGGCAGATGTTTCAGGGCCGCACCGCGGCGGACGTCGTGTTCACCGGCGAACCGCCCTGGGTCGCGTCGTTCCAGGCCAGTGCGTTTCGCGCGGATTTGGCGACGAAGCACGCGAGCGGCAAGGCGCCCGTCAAACCAGTCCGCGTGGAATTGAAGCCCGATCAAGTTCGCACCAAGCCGCTGGAGCTTTTCCGCGAGGCGAAGCAGGCCGTGGACCTGACGCAAGCTCCGGTGCTCGTGTCCGTGGGCCGGGGAATCAAGGCGCCCGAGAACATCCCGATGGCGGAGAAGCTGGCGAAGCTGATGGGCGGTGAAATTTCCGCGTCGCGCCCGATCTGCGACGAAGGCTGGCTCCCGATGGACCGGCAGATCGGAAGCTCCGGGCAGACGGTGGTTCCGAAGCTCTACCTGGCGCTGGGGATCAGCGGCGCGATCCAGCACGTGGTGGGGATGAAGGGTTCCCGCACGATCGCGGCGATCAATAAGGACGCGAACGCACCGATTTTCGAAATCGCGGACTACGGAATCGTCGGCGACTTGTTCGAAGTGGTCCCCGCCATGATCGAAGAGTTGGAAAAGACGAAAGGCTAGCGGGACCTTCAGGGGCTAAAGCCCCATCCGAGCGGCTGAACGTGATGTCGGAGCTGAAGCTCCGACCCCCTAAGACTTCCCAGGGATCTTTCTAGGCGTTCTTTAGCTTCAACCTGCTTTTGTTTTCCTCGAGGAAGCTGCGGAGATCGTCGCCCTTGTCGAGCAGGCGAATCCACTGCTCGTAGTACAAGGTGACGGGAAAGCGGCCGAGGCCGTAGACGCTGACGCCGCCTTTCTCGCCGACGCGAAATTCGAGCGAACCTTTCGGGCGCGTGCCCGCCTGCTTTTCCAGTTCCGCGATGCGAGCCAGCAATTCTTCTTTGGTTGGTTCGGCCATGGTGTCGCTCCAGGAAAAGACTGAGTGACCGAATGATACCAGAGAAAGGCAGACTTCACCGCGGAGGCGCAGGGGAGCCGAGGAAACCGGGGCCGGATTTCTGGGCGTCAGTCGCGGTAGACGAATTCGAGCTCGATGCCGGCGACGGCGATCACGTCCCCCGGCTTCAGCTGCGCCGGATGCGCGATGGGTACGCCGTTGACGCTGGGCGTTTTGTCCGCGGCGCCGATGTAATAGGTTTGATCGTCGCGGCGCGTGACCTGCGCGGCGACTTTCGGCGCGAACCAGCCCTTGAGCTTCACGGTGGCCATGCCGGACTTGCCGATGACTGTGAGTTTGTCGTTGAGCGAATACTCCCGTCGGTCGGTGCGGCCCTTGCGGACGATCAGAGTAGCGACCTTCATGCGCGCGGGCGCGACCTGCGCGCTTTCGCCGACCGCCGCCACTTTCTGCAGGAATTCGCGGCGCTCCTTTGTGTCGAGCATCACGGTCTCGTTGATTTTCGGGGCGGGCGGCTTCAGGCTGCCGTTGGAGCCGGCGGTCGCGAAGCCGTCCAGGTCCTTCGATTCCGAAATGACGATGGTGTGCTTGCCGATGCCGACGGAATCGCCCGCCTTGAGCGTGACCATCTTCACGCGCTGGCCGTTGACGAACGTGCCGTTCATGCTGCCGAAGTCCTCGAGCATGAGCCGGCCTTCTTCGTTGAACACGCGCGCGTGGTAGTGCGAGACGGCGGGATTGTCGATCACCAGGCCGTTTTCCGGCGAGCGGCCGATGCTCACTTCCTTCGAGCCGACGGCGACTTCCTTCAGCACCGAGTTTTCGAACTTCAGAACCAGCTTGGGCATTTCGTCCTCCACAATTTCGCGATTCTCGAACCTGAGCCCGCGGCTTACGCCGATTTCTTGAAAAACTTCGCGATGCGCGCCAGCGCGCCGCTGTGTTTCGCCACGCAGCGCAACACGATCACGGTCACGTTGTCTCCGCCGCCCGCTTGCCTGGCGAGCTCGACCAGCTCGTCGGCCGCGTCATTCGCGCTGCCGTAGTCGCCGAGCACGGCGGCGATCTGCGCGTCGGAAAGCTCTCGCGTCAATCCGTCGGAGCAGAGCAGCACGGTATCGCCCTCGAGCAGCGGCACTTCGGCCAGGTCGACATCCACCGTGGGATCGATGCCGAGAGCGCGAACAAGCACGTTCTGCATCGTGCTGCTGTTCGCTTCCTCTTGCGTCATCCTGCCGTTGCGAACCTCTTCCGCCACAAACGAATGGTCGTGGGTGAGCTGCTCGAACCTCCCGTCGCGCAGGCGGTAGATGCGGCTGTCGCCCACGTGCGCCACGCTCAGGCGATGGTCCGTGCATTTCGCGGCGACGATGGTGGCGCCCATGCCGCGATGGCCCGCGCCCTGCTGCGCGGCGCGATAGACGGAAT
>Ga0335080_10002950_pt1 | contig 17117 bp, 18 predicted proteins | sample Lox_Sample_34_FD_206720 | JGI IMG/M metagenome (GOLD analysis project Ga0335080, IMG submission 206720) | Soil microbial communities from Loxahatchee National Wildlife Refuge, Florida, United States - Lox_Sample_3.4 | ecosystem: Environmental > Terrestrial > Soil > Wetlands | place: USA...
ACGCCGGCAGCCGATAGGCCTGCGCCACCCGGAAGTAGCAATCGACGAACTTCAGGTTGAAGGCGGTCCCCATGTGCGCGTCGACGTGAGTCACGTCGATCCCCGCGGCCAGCGCGCGCTCGACCTGTGCGCGCATCTCGCGCTCCACGTCCTCGGCGGTGGCGTTCTCGACCGTCTCGCGCGAGGTCTGCCACATGCCGCCGTCGCGCGCGCACAGGCTGGGCGTGTCGGCGGAGACCGGCCCCCAGCGGTAGCCGGAGTACTCGCAGTTCAGCGTCAGGTGCACGCCCAGGTCGAGCTCGGGCCGCGCCTTGGCGATCTGCGCGATCTCGTCGAAGGCCGGGCAGGGCACCATGATGCTGCCGCAGGTGGCGGCGGCATCGAGCGCGCTCAGTCCGCCCTGGTTCGCCGCATGAGACATCCCCAGGTCGTCCACGTGCACCACGACCACGCGTTCCCCCGGATCCAGGCCGAGCCGTTCCAGAACCGACACGATGGTTACTCCCCGCAACCCGCAGCATAGCCCCAGGGCGTTCTGCGATCATCGGCCGGCATGGAGCGCGGCCGGAGCTTCGACGTGCCCGAGAGCGACGTCGGCGCGCGCCTCGACCAGGTCGTGGCGCGCCTGCTCGGCGTGTCTCGCGGCTACGCGCGAAAGCTCCTGGCGGCCGAGCGCGTGCTGCTGTCGGGCCGGCCCGGCGCCAAAGGCGCGGCGCTGCGCGCCGGCGACCGGATCCTGGTGCTGGAGTTCGCGCGGCCCGAAGATCCGCCGCTCGCCAACCCCAGTCTCGACCTTTTGATCGTGGCCGAAGATGCGCGTTGGGTGGCGATCGACAAGCCGGCGAGTCAGGCGACTCACCCGCTGGCTCACACCGAGCGAGATACCGCGCTGAACGCGTTCATCGCGCGCTTTCCGGAAGCCGCGGGCGTGGGGGAAGGCGGACTGCGATCCGGGGTCGTGCACCGGCTCGACCCCGGGACCTCGGGCGTGCTGGTATTCGCGCGCAGCGACGAAGCCTGGGAACGCGCGCGCGCCGCCTTCCGTGAGAAACGCGTTCGCAAGCGCTACGTCGCCCGGGTGCACGGCGAGTTCAAGGGCGAGAGAGAGATCGAGCTCGCGCTCGAGAGCCGCGGCGAGCATGTGCGCGTGGTGTCTTCGGGCGGCAGACTCGCGCACTCGCGGATTCGCGCGCTGCGCACCGGCGCCGAGAGCACGGTCGAGGTCGAGATGCGCACCGGCGTGCGCCACCAGATTCGCGCGACGCTCGCGTATCTCGGATTCCCGATCGTCGGCGACGCGCTCTACGGCTCGCCCACACCGCTTTCCCGGCACCTTCTGCACGCGGAGTCGATCGCCTGGGACGAGTTCTCGGCCCGCGCGCCGCTGCCCGAAGGGTTCGCCTGAAACCGAACCCGCGCGCGCGTCGTATCTCTCGCGAAGAAACCCCTCAGCGCCTGGCGCTCCGCGCACGTCACGGTCCAACCCCAAGCCATTGCTGCGACTGCCACCGCAGCGAAACGGAAACCCTGCAATCCCCGTGCTTGGCAAGGTCCACGACGCGCTGCGGGCCGGGGATCTCATGCAAGTCCGCTTGCGTGAGATCCCCGGTGAGACTCAGGGCGCGATGATCACCTTGCCGTAGGTCGCGCGTCCGGCGAGCGCCTCGAGCGCGTGCGGTACCTCGTCCAGCCCGTAGGTGCCGAAGATCAGCGGGCGGACCTTGCCCTGCTCGTACAGCTTCGCGAGGTCCGCAAACACTTCGGGCACGCGCTCCGGCTCGTGCTGGGCGTAGGCGCCCCAGTGCAGGCCGACCACCGAGATGTTCTTCAGCAGGATCCGGTTCGCCTTGACCTCGGGAATCACTCCGCTGGCGAAGCCGATCACCAACAGCCGCCCGTTCCAGGCGATGCACTTGAGCGAGCCCTCGAAGATGTCGCCGCCGACGGGATCGTAGATCACGTCCGCGCCGCGGCCGTTCGTGGCCTTCTTGACCGCCTCGACCCAGTCGCCGCGCGAGTAGTCGATCACCACGTCGGCGCCGGCCCGGCGCGCGACCTCGAGCTTGTCGGCACCGCCCGCGGTGGCGAGCACGCGTGCGCCGAGCGCCTTGCCGATCTGCACGGCCGCGACGCCCACGCCGCCCGCCGCCGCGTGGACTAGAAGTGTCTCACCCGGGCGCAGGTGAGCGCGGTGGACGAGCGCCGCGTAGGACGTGGGATACACCACGGGGAAGGCCGCGGCCTCGGGGAAAGTCATGCCCTCGGGCATGGGGTGGAGCGCGCTCGCCGGAATCGCCACGCGCTCCGCGAAGGCGCCCAGCGCCAGCCCGCCGAACACGCGGTCACCGACGCAGATCCCCTGCACGCCCGGTCCGAGCTCCCGGACGACGCCCGCGACCTCCGCGCCCGGAATGAACGGAAACGCGGGCTTCATCTGATACTTGCCCTGGACGAGCAGGATGTCGAAGAAATTGCAGCCGGCGGCCTCGACGTCGAGCACGACCTCGCCGGGGCGGGGCTTCGGATCCGGCCAGTCGCGCGCGGCCAGCTCCTTGGGGTCTTGCCAGCGTTCGACGACGATCGCGCGCATGTCCGAGTCTCCTCCGGCGGGAACGCGCGCAGTCTACCACCGAGCTGCGACCAGAGACGCGAACGCCGACCGGGTCGCCCCGGTCGGCGTGCACCTTCATTCGAAGAGAATCAGACGTCCTGCGGTCGGAGCGTCTTGCGGCCGTTCGCGGTCGCGCGGTTCTGAGCCGCGGCAATCACCTCGCGAACGTGCGCCTCGAGAGCGCCGTAGAACTCGCTCCCGACGTTGCACTTCGACGCGGCCGCTTTCACGCGCGACTTCGAGATGATCATCGAGTCGCCCTTCGCCTTCGCGGCCTTCTTCTTCATGCCCATGTTCGAAAACTCCCAACGAAATTCTTGCGCCGATGATTCGGCACAGGCGGCAAATAGCATGAAAGGACCCTTCCGCAAGGGGTTAACGCGATTTCGCGCTAGACTGGGGGGCGTGCGCGGAACCCCCACGTGCCTGCTCACGGCGCTGCTCCTGCTCGCTTCGGCGAGCGCCGCGGCCGAGGCCGGCTGGAGCGAGCGCAGCTCGAGCCACTTTCAGCTGTTCGAATCGATCGGCTTCGCGCGTTACTCGGGAGCCGACGGCTCGCGTGAGTTCGAGCGCAACGTGCTGGCGACGCTCGAGGCCGCGCACGAGCGCGTACGCGACTTGCTGCACCTGGAGCCGCGCAGCCGCACGCGCGTGTACGTGTACTCGCCCGACGTGTTCGACGCGCAGTTCGCCTCGCGCTTCGGCTTCCGCGCCGCGGGCTTCTGGGACGGCGCGATCCACGTGCGCGGCTCGAGCCGACTCGACGCGCAGCTGGTCGGCACGCTGCACCACGAGTATCTCCACTCCGCGCTCGACTCACTCGCGCCGCGCGACCTGTGGCCCGCCTGGCTGAACGAGGGCCTGGCCGAGTATTTCGAGCGGCTGGCGCTGGGGCGCCGCAGCATGGACGCCAGCGAGGACGCGCGGCTGCGCGCGGCCGTGGCTTCGGGGAATTGGATCCCGCTCGAGCAGCTCTCCGGCCCGACGCTCGCAGGCCTGGCGCAGGGTCCCGCCGAGATCGCGTATCTCGAGTCGTACGCCGCCGTCGAGATGATGTACCGGATCTCGGGCCCGGACCGCGTGCACACGCTGATCACCGAGCTCGCGCGCACGCGCATGCTCGATCGCGCACTCCAGAACGCTTTTCACGCCACGCTCGCCGGAATCCAGGCGCAGCTGATCGCGCAGTTTCGCTAGCCGCGTTCACTTTTCCGCGCGCGGCGCCGATCGTCGAGTGTGTCCTTGCGCGACCTCGATCCGCGCCGCGAGACGGCCAAGAGCGGCCTCCGCTCGACGCTGGCCGCCGAGCTGGAGAGCCCGCTCAGCGCGGTGCTGGGCTACGCGGACCTGGTGCTCGAGTCCGCCGAGAGTCACTCGGAGCGCGAGCGCGTCGAAGGCATCCGCCGGCACGGTCACAAGCTCCTGATCCTGGTGCGCGAGATCGCCGCCAGCGAGCGCGCCCAGGCGGGCGCGCCCGCGCCCAACTGGGCCGAAGCCAACCCGCGCGCCGCGATCGAGCTCGCGGTCGAGGAGTTCCGCGCGTCGTGCGAGGAGCGCGGCCTGCGGCTGTGGAGCGAGGTGCGCGCGGTGTTGCCGCGGCGCGCGCGCTGCGACGCCCTGCGCCTGCGTCACGCGCTGCGTCTCGTGCTCGACAGCGCGCTCGCCCACACCCGCAGCGGCGGCATCAGCGTGCGCGCGGGCTGGCGCGCGCCCGACCGCGGCGAGATCGAAGTCATCGATACCTCGCCCGGGCCCAGCTTGAAGGAGTTCGAGCGACTCACTCGCGCGCTCGACTCCGCCTCCGAGGACCTCGCCGAGTCACCCGGGGCGGTCGACGGCGTGGGGCTGGCGCTGGCGCGCCGGATTGCGCGCATGCTGGGCGGCGACCTCGAGTACGAGCGCGCGCCGAACGCGCGCGGCGTGTACCGGCTGCGCTTCTCGCTCTGGGCCGTGCCCGACGACGAGGGCGAACGCCCGAGCTGGCTCGAGATTCCGGAGTCGCGCGTGCGCGGCCGCGTGCTGGTCGCAGACGCCTGCGGCGAGACGCGCTGTCTCTTGCGCCGGGTCCTGGAAGAGACCGGAATCGAAGTCACCACCGCCGAGACCGGCCGCGGCGCCGTCGACGCGGCGCTGCACCAGAGATTCGACCTGGTGCTGCTCGCGCTCGACATGCCCGTGATGGACGGCTTCGCGGCGGTCGCCGCGCTGCGCCACGTGGGCTGCGCCGCGCCGGTGCTGGCGCTGGCCGCGCCCGCCGAGGCCGAGCTGCGCGAGCGCTCGCGCGGCTTCGGCTTCGACGCGTTCCTGCTGAAGCCGCTGTCGCGCCGCAGCCTGCTCGAGCTCGTGGCCCGGCACGTGCCGGGCCGGATCGCCGCCCGCGCGCGCTCGGTCAGCGCGTGACAGGTTCTCGCGCGGGCACCCTACCCGCGCTCAGTTCAGCGTGTACACGAAGTTGCCCTCCGAGCCCACGGAGAGCATCACCAGCACCGCGAACAGCGCCAGCACCAGCAGCATCGGCAGAAGCCAGAACTTCTTGCGGACGCGCAGATAGTCCCAAACGGCCGACACGCGCCGGATGTTCGGGTCAGGCCACTAGATGTGCAAGTCCTCCTGGAGCCACTCTTCACGCGGCCTCGCGAAGCGGGCGGGTGAGAGCGGAGACAGATCGAGCGCGGAGTAGCGGCCGTCGCAGATCAGCTCGGCCACACCGCGGCCGATCGCGCGCGACTGCATCACGCCGCGGCCGGTGAAGCTGTGGGCCTCGATCGCGTTGCTGGTGCCGGCCACCCGGCCCAGGATGCCGCTGCAGTCGGGAGTCACCGCGTAGAGACCCGCCCAGCCGCGCACGTGGTGCGCGCGCTCGAAGGCCGAGGCGCGGTGCGCCAGGCGCGGCCAGATCTCGCGCTCGAAGAAGTCGTCGCCGTCGTAGTCGAAGCGGTAGCCGGCGGGCTCGTCGGGGTTCGAGTAACCCACCAGTGTGTACGGCCCCTCGGGGTGGAAGTACAGGCCCGAGGCGTCGACGATCATCGGCAGCGCGTGCAGGTCGACGGCGCGCGGCAGGTCGTGACTGCGCACGTCGACGATCGCGATCTGGCGCCGCACCGGCTGGCTCTGGCTCGGCACGCCGAGCCGCGCCGACACGGTGGGGCTCCAGGCGCCGAGCGCGTTCACGAAGATCTTCGGCTCGAACGCATGCTGCCCCAGCGCCGCCTCGGCAGGTACACCGTTCTGTGTCAGGATGCGCTCGTACAGCCGGCCCTCGTCGCCGGCGCCCGGCTTCTGCACCTCGGTGAAGTCGGCGCGCACCACGCGCCGCGTGCCGGGCGCGGTCTCGGCGAGCTCGAGCTCGTCGAGATAGTGACTGCGCAGGAAGCGCGCGCCGCCGGCCGTGGCGCGCTCCTGGTACCAGCGCCGCAGCGCGTTCGGGTTCAAGAGCCCGTCTCCCGGCGAGAAGGTCGCGCCCACCAGCTCCTCGAGTGCGCGGTCGACCACCGGGAAGCGGCGCGTCACATCCCCCGGCGCGAGCGTCTCGACGGAGACTCCCAGGCGCTCTTGCAGCGCGCGCACCGCGCGCGCCCGCTCCCACAAGCCGGCGTCGGCGTACAGCCACAGATACCCGGTGCGGCGGAACGAGAATTCGGCGGCGTGTTCGGCGAAGAACGCGAGCGAGTCCCGGCAGGCGGCGATGTTCACCTCCTGCCACCAGGTGGCGCGCGCGCCCCCCGCGTTCAGCTCCGAGGAGGCGTAGCGGCCGGAGAGATCCAGATCGGCGACACACACGTCGCGCACCCCGCGCTCGACCAGCGCGCAGGCGATCGCCGAGCCGATCACTCCGGCGCCCGCGATCAGGACTTCGATCCGCTCCATCGCTTTCACATCGCCCACAGAGTCATGCCGCTACAATGCTCGTGCCAATGGGGAAGCGTGGGTCGGGTGCCCGCGCGATCACGAGGGGTGGCAGAGATCGAGGCGGTCAGCCCACGGCGCGTGTTCGTCGAGCCGCACGAGCTTCCGGCGCTCGTGATGGGCACGGCGCTCGGCACTCCCGCCGCCTGCCGGCGCGTGCTGGGCGCGCGCCGCGGCGGCCGCTACGGATTTCTCTTGGCGCTCCTGGGTCTTTCGCTCGCGGCGCCGACGCTGCGCCTGGCGGGCGAGGTCGCGGCGCTGCACGTGTTGCTCACGCTGGCGACCGGGCTCGCCAACCGCGGCCAGCGCAGTCACACCACGCGCGAGGTACAGAGACTCGCGCTGTGGACGGTGCTGGTGCCGCTGGCCGTGGCCGCGCTGGCGCGGCACTGGCTCGGCGGCGCGGGCCTGCCGCTGGCTGCGGTCGCGGGTCAGCTGTGCTTGTGGCGCGCCCTGGCCGCGACGCGCTCGTGAGCCGCTAGGGCTGCTCGGGCGAGGCCGGCAGCGCGTCTTTGCGCGCGGGCGCGAGTGGCCGGACTTCGTTCGGCATCGGGTAGTTGTAGCCGCGCGTGTTCAGCACGACGGTGTGGCTCGGATCGTCCTTGGGAACGTGCGCGCGCACCTCGTGGCGCTGCGGCGGCGTGCACTCCTGCTTGGCCTTGGCGTCGGCCGGCAGCTGCGAGCTTTGCTCCGGGGCGCTGGCCGCCGCGGCGGCCGGCGGATTCGCGTCGCCGGCGTGGCCCACGATCGCGACGCCGCCCACCGAGAACACGAGTGACCCGAGAATCAGTCCCGCGAGTGCCAGCGTATGGACGTGTCGCATGTGCGAAGCCTCCCGATCCGTTGCCTCATCGTCGCCGCGGCCTTCGAGCTTGAGCGACCGGCAGATCCGGCGTAGGTTGCGCGCGAGATGCACGCTTGTGAGTCGTCGCTGCGCTCGATCGAGCGGCAAGTTCCGGGCTGCGCGCGCTGCCCGCGCCTGGGCGCGTTCCTGGCCGAGTCGCGCGCGCTGCGCGCCGACTACTGGAACAAGCCCGTGCCCGGCTTCGGCGACCGCGCGCCCTGGCTCGCGATCGTGGGGCTCGCGCCGGGCATGCACGGCGCCAATCGCTCGGGCCGCCCCTTCTACATGGACGCGTCCGGCGAATGGCTGTACGGCGAGCTCGGCCGGCGCGGCTGGTGGGACGGCGAGAGACTGCGCGGGGTCTACATCTTGAACGCCGTGAAGTGCGTGCCGCCGGGCAACCGGCCCACCGCCGACGAGCAGGCGCGCTGCCGGCCGTGGCTCGAGCAGGAGCTCGCGGCGCTCTCCGAGGCGCGCGTGGTGCTGGCGCTCGGCCAGATCGCCTGGGCCGCCGTGCTGCGCTGCTTCGCGCAGCAGCCGCTCGCGCGCTTCCCGTTCCGGCACGGCGCGCGAGTGACTCCCGCGGGCCGGCCGAGCCTGCTCGCCAGCTACCATCCGTCGCGCCAGAACACGAATACGGGCGTACTGACGCGCGCGATGTGGCGGGCGGTGTTCAGCCGCGCGGCGCGCCTGGCCGGATCGTGACCAGGGTCCAGAACGCGATCGGAATCAGCCCCGCGGCCGCAGTCTGGTGCAGGCCCGCGACGAAGCCGAGCGGGATCGCGTAAGGGCGGCCCGAGAGCGCCGCCAGGCCCATCGCGCCGCGCGCCTCGGCCTCCCAGCCGGCGACGTCGCTCATCAGCATGAGCACGCACACCGCGAACACCAGCGCAGCGCCCGAGACCAGAGCCCAGCCCAGGCGCCGAGTCACTCCCCAGGGCGTGGCGGCCACGAGCGCGATGAACAAGAGCTCGACGAAGCCGTGCGCGTGCATGCCGCGCTCGAGCCGGCGCCCCTGGCTGCCCACGCGCAGCTCGTACAGGTAGACGGCCGCGCCGTCGCGCGGCTCGAGCGAGAGCGCGCGCGTCTCGTCGGCGGACTCGCGCAAGAGCGCGTTCGCCACGCGCACGCACGGGCGCTCGAGCGCGGCATAGACGGGAGTCACCGCCGCGAGCCAGGTGAGCGCGCCGTAGACCAGCGCGAAGCGCGCGGCGATCCACAACACCTGTCGGGTCATGGCGGCGCCGTGGCCAGCCGGATCCAGCCGAGCAGAGTCGCGAGACACACGAGCGAGATGGACGCGGGCCAGACGTACACGTGCACCAGCTCGAACGCGGCCGGCGAGCTGGCGTTCAGCACGCACAGCGTCAGCACGCGCGCGAAGTTGGTGACGAGCACGATCGCGAAGGCCGCAGCCACGCCGAAGAGCCGCGCGCGCCAGGGCGCGGGAAACACGAGCATGGCCGAGGACAGGAAGATCGCGACGTCGACGCCGGTGCAGCCGTTCACGATCTCGACCGCGGCACCGCCCACGAACACGCGCTCGCCGTCCGCGTACACGCCCTCGCGGAACGGCGCCAGCACGTGCGCCGCAAGATACGCGATCGCGTTGCGCACGTGCGCGAGCAGGTGCTGGTCCACCGCTTCCACCAGCAAGAGATTCGACAGGCCGAGCACCAGCGCGAGATAGAGCGCGACGCGCAACACGAGCGCAGCGCGGCCCGACGGCACTGCGGAGGAGTCGTCGGGCGTGGAAGAGACGTCGCTCGTGTCGTCGCTGCGGCTGCGCACGCGGCCTCCGCTCGACTTATAGCACCCGCCGCGCTGACTGTACCCGCGCGATCGTGCGGGCTAGCATCCGCGCGTGACCGGACAGGATCTGCCGCGCATCGGCACCGAGGTGCCCGGACCGAGGTCGCGCGCACTGGCGGAGCGACTCGCCGCCGTGGAGTGTCCGGAGGTCACTTTCCAGGGCCCGCCGGCGCCGCTGGTGTGGAAGAGCGGGCTGGGCGCGAATCTGTTCGACGTCGACGACAACCGCTTCGTCGATCTGTGCGCGGGCTTCGGCGCGGCCGTGCTCGGCTACGCGCATCCGCGGCTCGTCGCGGCGCTCCGAACCCAGGCGGGCGAGCTGCAGCACGCGCTGGGCGACGTGTTTCCGGCCGAGATCAAGGTGCGCCTGCTCGAACAGCTGTCGCGCGTCCTGCCGCACGGCCTCGGCCACGCGATCCTGTCGAGCTCGGGCTCCGACGCCGTCGAGTCCGCGCTGAAGACGGCGCTGGTCGCCTCGGGCAAGCCCGCGGTGCTGGCCTTCGAGGGCGCGTACCACGGGCTCGGCCTGGGCGCGCTCGACGCAACCTGGCGCTCGGAGTTCCGCCGGCCGTTCCTGGCGCGGCTCGCGGGCCAGACGCGCTTCGTGCCGTTCGGCGACGCGGAGGCGGCGCGGCGCGCCGCGCGCGCGGGCGACGTCGGGGCGATCCTGTTCGAGCCGATCCAGGGGCGCGCGGGCCTGGTGTTCCCGCCGCACGGCTTTCTGGCCGAGCTGCGGCGCATCGCCGACGAAGCGGGCGCGCTGCTCGTCGCCGACGAGGTCTACACCGGCTGGGGGCGCACCGGCCGCTGGCTGGCCTGCGAGCACGAGGGAGTCACTCCCGACGTGGTGGCGCTGGGCAAGGCGCTGGGGGGCGGTCTGCCCCTCTCGGCTTGCGTCGGGCGCCCGGAAGTCATGGAGCGCTGGCCGCGCTCGCACGGCGAGGCGATCCACACCAGCACGCACCTGGGCAACCCGCTGGGCTGCGCGGCCGCGCTGGCGGTCATGGACGCGATCCGCGAAGAGGGCCTGCTCGAGCGCAGCGAGTCACTCGGCGCGCGCTGGCTGGAGCAGATCGGCAAGCGCACGAGCGGTCATCCGCGGCTGCGCGAGCTGCGCGGGCGCGGTCTGCTGGTCGCGCTCGAGCTCGACGACGCCGACTTCGCGCGCGCGGCATCGCAGCGGCTCTTGTGCGCCGGCTGGGTGGTGCTGGGCGAGGGCCCGGACGGCCGCACGCTGGCGCTCACGCCGCCGCTCACGATCAGCGAGTCACTGCTGGAGCGCGCGGCCGACGCGCTGGCGGAGGCGCTCGAGTGACTCGCGCGGAGATCGAGCGCGAAGTGCGGGCTTGGATCGCCGAAGGCGTGGACGCGCCGGCGGACGATGCGCGCTTCGAGCGGCTGGCGCTGGCGCTGTTCCGGCTGCAGGTCGAGTGCGGCGCGGCCTACCGGCGCTGGTGCGCCGCGCTCGGGCGCGATCCGGCCACGGTCAAGAGCTGGCGTGAGATTCCGGCCGTGCCGACGGGCGCGTTCAAGGAGGCGCGGCTCGCGATCTTCCCCCCCTCGGCCACGATCCGCACCTTCCGCACCAGCGGCAGCACCACCGAGCTGCGCGGCGCGCTCGAGCTCGACGACCTGTCACTCTACGACGCCTCGCTGGAAGCGACCTTCGGCGCGTTCATCTGCCCGGAGCGCCGCCGCCTGCGCTTTCTGGTGTTGGCCCCCAGCGCCGACCAAGCCCCGGACTCGTCGCTCTCGTACATGTTCTCGCGCGCGGCCGCCGTGATGGGCACGCCCGATAGTGAGTTCCTGGTCGACGCGCACGGCTGGGATCCCGAGCGCGCGATCGCGGTGCTGCGCGGCGCCCGTCAGGCCGTGGTGCTGGCGGGCACGGCGTTCGCGTTCGTGCACCTGCTCGACCGATTGGCCGAGCGCGGCGAGTCGCTGGCGCTGCCCGCCGGCACGCGCGTGATGGAGACCGGCGGCTTCAAGGGGCGCGCGCGCGAGCTGTCGCGCGAGCAGCTGCACGGCGGAATCGCCGAGCGCCTGGGCGTCCCGCGCGCGCGGATCGTGAATCAGTACGGCATGTGCGAGCTGGCGAGTCAGTTCTACGAGCCGAGCCTGCGCACGGGCGTGGCCAGCGACGTGAAGTTCGTGCCGCCCTGGGTGCGCACGCGCGTGGTCGATCCCGTGACTCAAGCGGACGTGCCGGTGGGAGCGGGCGGCGTGCTCGCGCACTTCGACCTCGCCAACGTGGGCTCGGTGCTGGCCGTGCTGACCTCCGACCAGGGCGAATGCGCGGCAGGCGGCTTCCGCGTGTTCGGGCGCCTGCGCGGCGCAGAGGCGCGCGGCTGCTCGCTTGCGGCCGACGCGCTGCTGGGCGGGCCGTGAGAGAGCTGGTCGAGCTGGCGGGTGCGCGCGCGGCGCTCGATCCCGAGCGCGTGATTCGCGCGCTGGCGGAGACCTTCGAGCGCTGGCGCGCGGCCGAGAGCCCCGAGCGCACGCGCCTGGCGCGCGAGCACGGCGTCTACTCGCGACCGGTGGTGGAGCGCGGCGTACGGCTGGCGCTGGCGGGCTGGACCGGCGAGTCACTCGCGGCGCTGCGCGCGCGCGAGCTGTCCGACCCGTGCTGGGTGCCGCCGGTGACCGCGGTCTGGCTCGCCGGCTCGATCCCGACCGCCGCCTTCTCGGCGCTGGCGCTGCCACTCTTGGCGGGCTCGGCGGTCTATGCCAAGCCGGCCTCGGCCGACCCGGTCTCGGCGCGGCTGTTCGCGGCGTCGCTGTCGGAGACCGATCCGGGCGTCGGCGCGGCATTGCGCATCGGCAGCGACTCGAAGGCGCTCGACGACGCCGACGCGGTCGTCGCGCACGGCAGCGACGCGACGATCGCGCTCTTGCGCGCACGCGTCGGCCCGAGCCGGCCGTTCATCGGCTACGGTCACAAGCTGTCACTGGCGGTGATCGGGCCCGCGATCGACCCGCTGGTGGCCGCGCGGCGGCTGGCGCTCGACGTCGCGCTCTGGGACGGACGCGGCTGTCTCTCGCCGGCCTGGGCGCTCGCGATCGACTCACCGCGCGGGCGCGCCGCCGAGTTCGCGCGCGCGCTCGCGAGCGCGCTCGAGGAGCTGGAGGACGAGCTGCCGCGCGGCGCGCTCGAGCCGGGGGAGGCATCGGACCTGGTCGAGCTGCGCGCGCGCGCCGCGGTGCGCGAGGGCACGCGACTCGAGATGGCGGCCGGCGCCTCGACCTGGACGGTCGCGCTCGAGGCGGGCGACGTGCGCCCGCCCGCAGGCCTGTTCCGCTTCCTGTCGGTCGTGCCGGTGCCCGACCTCGAGTCACTCGCGACCTTCTGCGCGCCGCTGGCGCCGCATCTGTCGTGCCTGGGTCACGCGGGCCTCGCGGGCGAGCGCGGCCGGCTGGCCACGCTGGCGGCCGCGGCGGGCGCCTCGCGGCTCTGTCCGTTGGGCCGCATGCAGATCCCGCCGCTCGAATGGAACCACGACGGCCTGCCGCCGCTGCGCGCGCTGGTGCGCTGGCTCGACGTCGAAGGCCAGGAGTAGCCCGCGCCCGGGCACGCGATCCGGCGCTAGCCGCTGAAAGGGAAGATGGCACCCAGGGTGAGTCCCGTGAACGCGCTCTGGAAGAGCGCGGCGATCCACGGCCCCGGCATCCAACGCCGCTGACGCGCAGCGACCAGCTCGAACAGCGCGAAGAAGAGCGCGATCGCGGGCAGGCCCAGCAGGATCACGAACGGCAAGAGACCCGAGAGACAGCCCGCGCCGATCGCCACCACGGTCAGTAGCTTGCCCACGATCGGCAGCCACACGCCGGACGCGCCCGCGCCGCGAAACAGGATCTCGGAGGCGGCGAAGTAGGGCAGCACCAGCGCAGCGCCGACCCCACACCAGACCAGCCGGTGACTCGCCGGGAAGAGGTTCCAGAGCGGCAGAACGAGCGTGCCCACCGCGCCGTAGACCGCGAGCAAGAGCACTCCCGCGCTGAGCCAGGTGCGGCCGTCGGCGAGACCGTCGACCGAGGCCGCGCGGCGCCGCGCGCCCAGCGCCAGGAAGGCGATGCCGGTGAGTGACAGGAACTCGAACAGGTCGCGGCCCGCGGCGAAGGGCACGAAGCCGAAGATGCCGCGCGTCGTGACCGAGTCGGCGCCCGACTGCAGCGCGACGGCGCCCAGCAGCGCGAGCACGAACAGCGAGAGGTGAGTCCCCGGCCGCGGCACGGGCAGGAGCGAGAGCTTGGGCGCGAGCGGCGCGAGCGCGCGCGGCAGGCCGAACGCCAGCACCAGCGCGGCCCCGAGCCCGAGCTCGAGAAACGGAAAGCGCGGATCCTGCTCGGGTGTCTCGCGCGAGCCGCCACCCGGTCCGAGCGTCTCGCCGAGCCACTCGACGATGCGCTTGGCGGCCTCGGCCGAGTACAGGACGGTGATGTGATCGACGCCCGGCACCTCGCTCACCCGCACGCCGCTGCCGCGCGCGACCTCGCCGTAGGTCTTGTCGGGCACGAGCTGCTCCAGGCCCGCGAGCTTGGCGGCGCTCTCGCGCGCGGCCTTGCGCAGCCCGGGCGGGTCGCCGGCAGCCCAGATGTAGAGCGTGTTCGGCGAGGCGAACGGGCCCGCCGTCGGACTCGCGCCGGAGAGCGCGATCACCGCGCCCACGCCCGGATCGCGCTGGGCATGACTCAGCACCGCGAACGCGCCCATCGAGTGACCCGCTAGCGCGATCCGCTGGCCGTCGAAGCGCGACTGACTGCGCGCGTAGAGCAGCGCCGCGTCGATGTCCTGGCGCAGCTGCGCGCCCTCGCTCGACGGCTCGAAGGGGTTCCGGTTCTCGCCGTGTCCGCGGAAGTCGATCGCGATCACCGCGTAGCCGGCCTTGGCGATGCGGCGCGCCAGGGCGCTCGTCATGGCGGTGTCGCCGGCGAAGCCGTGACACAGAATCACGACCGGCACGGGCGGGTCGTAGCTCGGCAGCTGGCCCGGCTCGAGCGCTGGCGAGGGCTCCCACACCACCGCCGGCACGCCACCGGGCAGCACCATGCTCTGGCGCGCGAGATCGTTGGACGCGCGGCGCAGACCGACGAGTGACACCGCGAGCGCCACCCCCGCGAGCGCGTACACGATCTTCGCGATCACGGGGGGCATGCTAGCATGCAGGGATGCGCGTGCCCGAGATCGACACACCCGCGCTCGTCGTGGATCTCGAGCGCATGGAGCGCAACATCGCCGCGATGGCGCGCTTCTTCGCCGACAAGCCCGCGAAGCTGCGGCCGCACTGGAAGACGCCCAAGTGCATCGAGGTCGCGAAGCGACAGCTCGCGGCGGGAGCGATCGGAGTCACCTGCGCGAAGCTGGGCGAGGCCGAGGCGCTCGCCGCCGGCGGGCTGCGCACGAGTGTGTTGATCGCGAATCAGCTGGTGGGCGAGGCCAAGCAGACGCGCCTGATCGCGCTCGCGCGCGTGCTCCCCGAGCCGATCGTGGCCGTCGACAGCGCCGCCCAGGTCGACGCGCTCGACCGCGCGCTGGCCGCGGCCGGGTCGGCGCCGCCGCTCGGGGCGCTGATCGAGGTGGACAGCGGCATGCATCGCTGCGGCACGGGCGCGCCCGAGGAGACCGTGGCGCTGGCGCGGCGGCTGTCTCAGTCGCGCGTGCGCTACCGCGGAGTCATGGGCTACGAGGGCCACGCGGTGTTGGTGGCCGACGCGAGCAAGCGCAAGGAGCTGGCCGAAGCGGCGGCCGAGACGCTGATCTCACACGTCCTTGCGCTGCGCGCCGCGGGGCTCGCGCCCGAGATCGTCTCTTCCGGCGGCACCGGCACCTACGATCTCACCGGCGTCGTGCCCGGAGTCACCGAGATCCAGGCCGGCAGCTACGTGTTCATGGACGGGCGCTACCGCGAGGTGCGCAGCGACTTCGAGCCCGCGCTCACGCTGCACACCACGGTGATCCACCGGCGCGGCCGGCTGGTGGTGACCGATGCGGGCGTGAAGTCGCTCTCCAACGACTTCGGCGCGCCGGTCGCGTTCGACGTCGGCGCGCGCGTGGTCGGCCTGTCCGAGGAGCACGGTCACGTGCTCTGCGACGAGGGCGTCGAGCTCGAGCCGGGCCAGCGACTGCGCATCCTGCCCAGTCATGGAGACACCACCATCAACCTGCACGAGCGCTTCTACGCCGCGCGCGGCGACACGGTGGAAGAGATCTGGCCGATCGTCGGCCGCGGGCGCTTCGTCTAGTGCCACGGCTCGTGGTGACCGGCGCGAACGGCGCGCTCGGCCGAGTCTTTCTCGAGCGCGCGCTGGCGCGGCCGGGCGTGGAAGTCACGGCGCTCGTGCGCTCGGCCCGCGCCGAGTCACAGCTCGGCGGCCTCGACCCGGCACGCGTGCGCGTGCTGCGCGTGGCCTGGAGCGACGCCCCGGCGCTGCGCGCGGCGTGTCAAGGGAGCGCCGGCGTGACTCACCTGGCCGGCATCCTGATCCCGTCGCGCAGCGAGAGCTATGCCGGCGCGAACGTCGAGACCACGCGCGCGATCGCCGCCGCCGCGGCCGCGGCCGGCGTGGCGAAGCTGGTGCTGGTGTCGGCGGTGGGCGCCGACCCGCGCTCGCCCAACTCCTACTACCGCAGCAAGGGCGAGGCCGAAGAAGTCATCCGCGGCTCGGGCCTGCCCTACACGATCTTGCGCAGCCCGCTCTTGCTCGCGTGCGACAGCATCGGCGCGCACGTCCTGGCGCGCGCGGCGCGCGCGCCGATCGTGCCGCTCCTGGCGGGCGGCACCAACCTGGAGCAGCCGGCAGACGCGCGCGACCTGGCGGAGGCCGCGCTCAACGCCGCACTCGACCCGGCGTGCGCGCGCGACCAGACCCTCGATCTGGTCGGGCCCGAGTCACTCCCGCGGCGCGAGCTGGTGGCGCGCTGCGCGCGGCTGCGCGGGCGCTCGCCGATCGTGGTGTCGGTGCCGGTGGCGTGGGTGCGCGCCGCGCTCGGTCTGCGCGAGCGCTGGCTCGGTCCCGGCTTCTCTGCCGAGGTGCTGCAAGTCCTGCTCGACGACGTGCGTCTCGACCCGGCGCCCGCCGCGCGCGCGCTGCGCGTGGCGCTGCATCCGCTCGACGCGACGCTCGAGCGCACGCTCGAGCTCGAGGCTGCGGCGTGAGCGACGCCGCCGCCGCACCGCGCCGCGCCCCGCTGTGGCAGAAGCTCGCGCCCTGGGTGCTGACCAGCGTCTGCTTCGCGTTCCTCTACTCGTACGTCGCGGGCGCGGCCCGCCGCCAGGGCCTGGACGTCGGCACCTACATGAGTCACGTGCTGTCCGCGGTGCGCTGGGGACCGTGGCTGCTCTTGATGATCCCGTATTCGCTGATCTATCTCACGATCGACACGCTGGTGCTGTGGCGGGTGATCAACTGGTTCAATGCGCCCGTGCCGTTCAGAAGCGTCCTGCCGATCCGCGCCTCCGCTTACATCATCTCGATCGTCAACGAGCAGGTCGGGAAGGGCGCGATCGCGCTCTACATGAACAAGCGCCACGACATCCCGGGCTGGGAGATCGGCTCGAGCATGCTGTTCATCATGTTCTGCGAGATCTACTACCTGCTGTCGTGGGCGACGCTCGGCTACTTCATCGCGCACGACCGGCTGCCGGGTGAGTTCGACCTGATTCCCTGGATCGCGGCCGGGGCGCTGGTCCTGTTCGTGGCGTTCATCGCCTTCTTCCGCGGCCGGCTGGGCGCGAACGTCGCGCTGCGCGATCGGCCCATCTTCCGCGCGTTCCGCCTGGCGAAGCCGTGGCAGTATCTCGCGATCATGGCGCTGCGCGCGCCGGCGATGCTGACCGCCGTGGTGATCTACACGGCGGCGGCGCACCTGTTCGGGATCGACGTGGGCCTGCGCGAGATGCTGGGCTACCTGCCCGTGATCTTCTTCGGCGCCGCGGCGCCCACCCC
>Ga0335080_10002951_pt1 | contig 17117 bp, 13 predicted proteins | sample Lox_Sample_34_FD_206720 | JGI IMG/M metagenome (GOLD analysis project Ga0335080, IMG submission 206720) | Soil microbial communities from Loxahatchee National Wildlife Refuge, Florida, United States - Lox_Sample_3.4 | ecosystem: Environmental > Terrestrial > Soil > Wetlands | place: USA...
CCGCCGCGTGACGTCCTTCAACACGTGAATCGTTCCCAGGCGCCCGCCTTCGGAATCGTGGAACGCGGAATCAGTCGCCAGAAAGTAGCCGCCGAATGTCGGGTCGACCACCTCGTCCTTTCCGGCCACGCCTTCGCAGTACGGGCAACGTGACCACGGACTCCTGCCCTGGCGCAACACGTCGCGGATCGTGTGGCCCACCAGAGCGGATGTCTCGAGATTCAGCTTCTTCGCCAGCGCCCGGTTTGCGCGCAGGATCCGGCCGTCGAGCGAGTGCACCAGAATCAGATCGTCGATCGAATCAAACGTGTCGAGCCACTGCCGGCGGTTCGTCGTCGCGGTCTCGAAGAGCTCCACGTTTTGCACTGTCAACCCGACAAGGTTAGCGACGTTGACGAGAAAATGCTCTTCTTCGCTTCCGAACGCCCGCTTCGCGGAGGATCCGATCCCCAGCAATCCCAGCGGCGCGTCCTTTCCCGGCACACGCACGAAAACCATCGCCGAAAGTTTTTCGGTTTCCATCCATCCGCGCACGATGGCTTCTCCCGTGTCGGGATAGAAAACCACGGGGGTCTCCTGATGAAGCGCTTTGTTCACCCAGGATTCCGCAGGAGAGACCGATTCAGCCTCTTTTCGAAATCGCTCGCTGAACCCGGCCGACGCTCGGCACCCGAGAACGGGCGGATTGCTTAGTTCGTCCACAAGGAATACAACGCCGTGGCTGGCGTTGAGACTCTCGACCAGATGGTTCAGCACTCCCTGCAGGGCTTCATCGACGCGCAGCGATTGCGTCGCCTCAGCCGTAATCAGCGCCAGTCGCCGCAGCTTTTCGCTCAGGTCCTCCGTGCGGCTGCGCCCCGACTCCAGCACAAGGACGGCCATGGCGATGCCCATCATGATGCCGAACAAACCCTGGAACGAAACACGGAACAGTTCGACCGAATGAGCGGCCCAATCCGGCCGGTCCAAGCCGTGGAGGCCGCGCAGCAGCAATGCTCCCGCCAGAAGTTTCCAACCGGCGCCTCGATGCCGCGTGTGGGCGCGCCAGAAGATCCACCCCGCAGACACGTACAACAGAGATTCGAACAGCGCCTCCGCCCACTGCTCCGCTTCTGGCAGCCGCGCCACCGACCCAAGAGCCACAAAGGCACTCGCGGCAATCACGCCCAGCGGCCACAGCTGCGTCACACTCCTGCCGGGTCCAAGGCACTCCAGAATGGCTCCGAAAAAAAGCACCGCTGCCACGACCGACAGCGCGGAAGCGAGGTAGGCGTCATACGGTCCGCCCCGCCACAGGGAATAGATTCGCAGGGCGCCGAGGCCCGTGTAGACCGTCCATCCGGCCAGCCAGTACCGGAAAAAGCGTGCGGGGAAATTGGCGGCCAGCAGCCAGTACAGCACCAGAAGCATGAAGGCTGCGGCCCCTTCCATGAAGGCGACGGCCAGAAACCCCGCGTTGGAAACGAAGCTCATCCGAGCCGATCCGGTGCCTGCAGCATTGACGTGATACTTATCTGCTTACAATTGCGAGCGATCCGGGGATATCAGGAAGCCATTACGAAACGTAGCACAGTGTTTCAAAATACGGCAACGAGCCCTCTTTCCCCCTGTGCCGTGCCTTATAATGGCACTTGCGACGGCGCATCCCATGGAACCGGAAAAAATACTCGTAGTCGACGACGAAGAAGCCATTCGAGAGGTCATCTCGACCCTGCTGGAGGCTCAGGGCTTCCAGTGCACCACCTGCTCGAACGGCCGCTTGGGACTTGAGGCCTTCCGCAAGGATTCGTTCGACCTCGTCCTGAGCGATATCGTGATGCCCGAAATGGATGGTCTGAAGCTCCTGGGGGAGCTGCGGCTCGAAGATCCTGACGTGCCGGTCATCATGGTCACCGCGATGCACGACATCTCCATCGCGCTCGAAGCGATCCGTGCCGGCGCCTACGACTACGTCCTGAAGCCATTTGAGAAAGATCAGCTCTACCTGAGCGTGCGCCACGCACTGGAACACCGCCGCCTGGTTCTCGAAAACCGCGTCTATCAGAGCGACCTCGAACAATTGGTGGCGGAGCGCACCCAACAGTTGTCCATCGCTCTCCAGGATTTGGAGCAGTCCTACGACTACACGCTGGAGGCGCTCGGCGGAGCTCTCGACGCAAAAGACGCGGAGACCGAAGGTCACTGCCAGCGCGTCACGGCTTTCACGATCACCATCGCGCGGGCGATGGGTCTGGACAAAGCCATGATGCGGCAAATCGCGCGCGGCGCGTTCCTGCACGATATCGGCAAGATGGGAGTTCCCGACAGCATCCTGCGCAAGCCCGGACCGCTGACGCCGGAAGAACGCGAGATCATGCGCAAACACTGCGAGATCGGGTACGCCGTGCTCGAAAGGATTCCGTTCCTGAAGGAAGCCGCGGAGATCGTTCTATCGCACCAGGAATTCTACGACGGGACGGGCTACCCGCGCGGACTCAAAGGCGAACAAATACCCCTGGGAGCAAGAATCTTCGCGGTGGCCGATACGTTGGACGCGATGATCTCCGATCGTCCTTATCGCAAAGCGCTGCCCATTTCCGCGGCGCGCGATGAAATCAAGCGCTTCTCGGGAACGCAGTTCGATCCGCGCGTCGTCGAAGTCTTTCTCTCCATGCCGGAGCGGCTCTGGCGCGAGCTTCACGAAAAAACCGGCGATCCTTTCCGCCTCACCCAGCTCGAACCCGTCTAGTCTTCCTGCACGCAGCGAAACATCTCGAAACGCAATCGACAGAATAGCGTGCAGCCGCGTACGGCTCTGGCTGCCGAATGCCTGGAGGGTCGAAGATTCTGCTCAGGCGGGCTCCCGCACTGGGAACCCGCCTGACCTGAGACGAGGCTAGAAGGAATAGACCAAAGCCAGCTGGAATTGTCGCGATGCGTTGGCTGTGCTGGTGAGCGCTCCGTACGCCCCGACGTTCTGCACGTTATTGTTGGTGAAGTCCAGCGAACCCACATCTCCCAGGTTCACCGACGGATTGTTGAAGTTCGTGTGGTTGAAGAGGTTGAAAGCCTCAGCCCTGAATTGCAGGTGCTGGCTTTCCGACCACGGCATCGTGAAATTCTTCAGGATCGCCATGTCCATGTTCACGAAGAACGGTCCTCGCAACTGGTTGCGCTGGCCCGTCCCACCGCCAAATGGAAACCCGAACGCGTTCGACGCGGCGTTCGGATCGGCGAAGAGCTGCACCAGGCCCGTGTCCGGATCGACGTGGATCTTCTCGGCTACGGCGGACCTGGGTCCAACGAACACGGCCGGCGCCTCCTGCGTGAAGTTGATCGGAAACGCGTCCGTGGTCGTGGTCCACGGGAATCCCGAATGGAAGGAAAAGATGCCGGACGTCTCCCACCCGCCTACGAGGGCGTCGACCCCCTTGGACGAACTGCTGAGAAAGCGCTTGCCGTGTCCGAACGGCAGTTCCCACACGTAATTGGCGCTAATGGTGTGCGTCGCATCGAAATCCGCGCTGCTGCGGCAGAGCCGATGATCCAGCAGTGAGCAGATCAAGCCTTGGCCGTTGTATTGCGCGAAGATCACGTCGTTGGTGATATCAGAAACGTTGTCGATCGAGTGTGCGTACTGATAATCGAAGTCGAACTGAAGGCTGTTCGAAAGCTTCTTGCGCACGCTCAACACAACGCCGTTGTAGCTGGACGAGGCGAAGTTGCCCACGCTGGCCACAGAGCCGGTCTGCGACATCAGGCCGGTGTTCGGGAAGATCAAACCCGCGTTGGCGAGCTCCACATCGAGCGTGGACACATCGCCGATTTCAAACGTGCCCGGAATGACGTCCGCCAGGAACTGCGTGCAGCTCACTCCAAACACGTTCTGGCAAGTTGTTCCGAGAGCGCTGCCGATCTGGTTCTCAAACCACGGCTGATCCTGAACCGCAGCGCCGCTCTGCAGTGCCGCCTGCACATTTCCGAACGCGGTGTTCAAGAGTTGCCCCGGCGGCATGGGGCCTCCCACGGTCGCGTCTCGGAAGTTGATCTGCTGTCCGGGATCCCCAACCGCTACCAGGCGCCTTCCGAATCGCCCGAAATAGTTGATGTCTACGATCAAGTTTCCGGGCAGTTCTCTCTGCACGCCGAAGGACGCCATGATCGCGTAGGGGCTCTTCAGCGTGTTGTTCATCTGAAAGAGATCCTGGTTCTCCGCAAGGCCGAAGCCGACGCCGCCCGATACGAAAGGCGTCACCGTCGGGCGCGGGATCGTTCCGGGCAGTGGCCCGGCAGGCGGCGTAGATAGCGCCGTGAACCGGCAATCGAAATCGCCGTTGTTTGCGCTGCAAGCGGGCGAGAACGGCGAGTCCGGCTGGCCGCCGCCCAGCGAGTCGACCGGATCGAACGGTATGCCGTACTGCGAAGTCTGCGACGAATCAAACAGCTGGCTCACTTCGTCAATCTCGAACTGCAGTGTGCTCAGCAGCCGGTCGTACACGATTCCGCCACCGGCGCGGATGCTCGTCTTGCGGTCGCCGAACAGCTTCCCCCGCCAACCGTCCGTAAACGAAGGCGAGTAGGCGATGCCAAGCCGGGGTCCGAAACTCTTGTGGTAGTCGTGATAGTAGTTGGGACCATGATTCTTCGGCCCGCCGAGCGTGTAACTGATGAAAGGAAGCGCGGAATCTCCATTGATTCCCATGTTCCCTTCCGACACGCGTATCGGCAGGATGTCGTTGACGAACGCCGTCGGAACCGCCTGAAACCCGTTCACCTCGTACGGCACGCCGTCATAGTTCCAGCGCAGTCCGTAGGTGAGCGTCAAGTCCGAGCGAATCTTCCAGGTGTCCTCGAAGAAGATCTCAGCCTCGTTGTAGTGGAAGTTGCGGAGCGAGGGGCTGAACTGCGCGAATGGATTTCCGGCCACATCGTAGTTGTATTGGGATGTCGTCGACGCATAACGGCCCAGAATCGTCGTAAACGCCTGGTCCCACGCATTCAGAGCGCTTGGATCCTGACTGATGTCCGCGGGGCGCTCCGAATCATCCAGACTCGTAATAAACGATTGAAGTCCGATTTCCTGGAAATTGATGTCGTTTGTGTTCGATGAGTGGACACGAGTCCAGCGGTAGTCCATTCCGAACTGAAGTGAGTGCTTCCCCACCGACCAGCTGAACGTGTCCCGCAATTCCGGGACCGGAACATTTCGTCCCTGCTGTCGAATGTCTCCATACGGATTCGACAGGATGTCCAGACCGAAATTCGTGGGAGCCGTGGGGGCGAAATTAATCGGAAAGTCGTCGACCTGGCGCGTAAGCCCGAAGTTGGCCTGGTTCGTCATCGTCGGGCTGATCACCCACGTGTCGCCGACCACCCACGATCGCTCATGACCGACGAACGATCCCTGATCGCCCGGGTCTTGGGGAAACAGCCTCGGCGTCTGAGTGTCGTTGTCCCTGTCCCACGTCCCGCGCGCAAAGAGCGTGTGCTTCGAACTCAATTGGTAGTCGAGTCTGCCCACGAATGTGTTTTCGTGCACGTGGAGCGGCGAATTGAAGATGAATCCGCCGGTGTTAAACCCATCGCCGCCGAGGGACGTCTTGGAGGCCGGGTAACGGCTGCTCAGGAACGCTAGCAGGTTCGCGTTGGCGCCCACGCCCAAGGGATCGCAGCTCTGCACGCTCGCGCAACTCCCCGGCGCGCCGCCGGTGGCAGGAAGGGTGATCTTGGCACCGAGGTTATTTGTGTAGACGATCTCTCCGTTCAGGAACGAGTCCAGCGGAACCGTGATGTCTTCGAGCTCCGACCGCGCATCTCGCCGCCCGCTGTAGTTGAAAAAGAAAAACAGTTTGTTCTTTACGATCGGACCACCCAGATACCCGCCGAATTGGTTCCGGGTCAGTTGCCCTCGCGGCGTGCCCGTGAGGTTGCTGAAGAAGCCGTTGGCGGCCATCGCCGACACTCGATTGTATTCGTTGACGGCGCCGTGCCATTCGTTGCTTCCGCTCTTCGTCACCAGCGCAACCTGCGCGCCGCTGCTTCGCCCGAAAGTCGCGTCGGGGTTACCGACGATCGTCCTGACCTCGGAAACGGAATCGATCGGCGCGCGCCCCACGGCCGCGAACGGCGTCCCGATCGTTTCGTCGTTCACATCCAGGCCATCCAGCGTGATGTTGCCGGCGTCCGCTCGTGAACCGGTCACGGATCCATTCTGCGAGTCACCGCCGCTAATCTGCACGCCCGGTTGCAATTGGAGCAGTACCGAAGCGTCATCGCGGAACAGGCTGGGCAGGTCGGCTACTTGCTTCGAGTCAATCACGTTGCCGATGCTCGCGTCCGTGGTGTTTAGCGTCACCGAGGCTTCGGCCGTCACTTGAACGGTCTGCGTGATCGATCCGAGTTCAAGCTTGATGTCGCGGGTCGTCGTTGTCGCCACAGGGAGGTACAGATTGTTGATGATGAGAGTCTGAAACCCGTCCTTCTTCACCGTGATGGCATAGCCCTGGCCGGGAGGCAAATCGACGATGCGGTAGCTGCCGTCGCCCGACGTCTTTCCGAAGTAGGCGGTCCCCGTCCGCGTGTCCACAACCTTGACGCTCGCCCCCGGAACCAAGGCGCCCGAGCTGTCGGTGACGACTCCCGTGATGGACGCGACACCCTGCGCCTGCGTCAACGCAGGAATCATGCTCAGCGCCGCTAGCACCAATAGAAGTACACGAATTCGATTCCGCATCGCCTACCCCCTATTCGAATGCCGAGTTGCCGGTTTGAAGTGGTACTACCGCCCAACGGCCGGTTCCGCCCGAATCTAAGACAGCCCCCAAAGTCGCCCGAACAACGCTGGAGCACACTCGGCCTCGCAGCCGAAATGCGCTGACGGCTGCAAATGCTATACCAAAAACGGAGCGTGGCGTCAGGTTATTCAATGGCATGTAGGATCAGAGAGATACGGAAACCGAGATCGTTGTCGCGAATATCGCGGCAGCAAGGCTATACAAGATTTGGTAGGGCCTTCCTGATTCGAGTGCTAAACATCATAGCCGCCGTCTACTTGGTTTTGATCCTGGCGGAGGGCAGCGGCGTCGGCTCAGAGGGTCATGAACGTAGTCGCGTGGCGTTGCGGCGGCGATAGATGAGCGCGAAGACTCCCAGAAAGAAACTGACGGCAGGAATAAGCAGGACAAGGATTCCGTGGCGGAGGGCTTCGCGGCCAGCCGCGCCCGAGGCGGCCGCATTCTGGTAGCACATCGCGCAGCCCTGGCCGGCGGCGCGCCCGGCGAGAACGGCCACAGCTAAGGTGCAAAAAAGCGCCAAAAACGTCACCTTAAGGGCCTGTTTAGGTGCCAAAACCGGCCACTTAGCGATTAGCCCCTCACCAGTGTCGCCAACGCGTTTTTTCATCATTTCACCAACAATAACGCGAAAATCATCAGCCACAGCGCGCCCATGAAGTGCCAGTAGAGCGCGGCGACCTGAGTGGAGGTCTGGCGCGACAGGTGGCGCGGCCGACGCAACGCGATCACGACGAGCGCGGCGATTCCGCCGACGACGTGGAGCGCGTGCGCGACCGTGAACACGTAGAAGAAGCTGCTCGCCGGATTAGCGGCGAGAAAAATTCGCGCCGCCCGAAGTTGCCGCCACGCAAGAATTTGCCCCGACAGAAACAGCGCTCCCAGGATCGTTGCGACGCCCCACCAATGCCGGTAGTCCGCCTCGCGCCCGGCGATCAGCCAATGGCGCGAGCGCGCAAGTGCAACGCTGCTGGCCAAGAGAATCGCCGTGTTCAGCCAGAGAATGCGCGGGAATTCGATCGGCTGCCAATCGCCGTTCGACAACCCCCTGCGGACGATCCATGCGCTGACGAGCGCGGTGAAAAACATGCCGATCCCGCCCAACGCGAGCACCATGCCCGTGACGTACGCCCTTTGCGGAACTGCCGCGCTACTACCGTGGGCAGCCATCGTTTCGAGGTTAGTCCGCATGGGTCTGCTCCGACTCGAGATGCTGCGGCGTGAAATCTTGCGCGGCACCCGGGACGCTGTATTCGTAGGGCCCTCGATACACGCTCGGGAAATGACCGCCGAAATTGTCGAGCGGCGGCGGAGACGCCGTGGCCCATTCGAGCGTCGTCGCGTCCCACGGGTTTTCCGTTGCAGGCTCGCCCTTCCTCAAGCTGCGGAAGAAATTGTAGAAGAAGACCAACTGCGCTGTTGCGGTAATGAAGGCAGCGATGGTGATGAAGAGATGCAGCGGCTGCAGCGCGGCAAGAAAGTTTGCGCCGGTCGAATCCGCGTAGCGGCGGACGCCCCCCTCAATTCCGATGAAGTGCATCGGCATGAAAATGCAGTAGACGCCCGGGAAGGTGATCCAGAAGTGCAGCTTTGCCAGCGTCTCGTTCATCCGCCGGCCGAACATCTTCGGGAACCAATAGTGCGTGGCGGCAAAGATTCCGAAAATCGCGGCAACGCCCATTACGATGTGGAAATGCGCCACGACATAGTAGGTCGCGTGCAATTCGGTGTCGACCGCCGGCTGTGCCAGGAAGATTCCCGAAAGCCCGCCCGTCACGAAGAATGAGACGAAGCCGATCGCGAACAGCATCGGCGACTGCAATCGAATTCGGCCGCCCCACAGCGTGCCGAGCCAGTTGAACGTTTTCACCGCGGACGGCACGCCGATCGATACGGTCAGGAGCGAAAACGTCAATCCAGAGTAGGGGTTCATTCCGCTCACGAACATGTGATGACCCCAGACGAGGAATCCCAGAAAACCGATGGCGCAAAGCGCGAACGCCATCGCGCGATAGCCGAACACCGGTTTGCGCGAGAAATTCGCCAGGATGTGCGAGACCGCTCCCATACCCGGCAGAATGGCGATGTACACCTCCGGATGGCCGAAAAACCAGAAGAGATGCTGCCACAGCAGCGGAGACCCTCCGCCGCGCATCTGGAGTTCGCCATTCACAACGAGACCGGCGGGAAGGAAGAAACTCGTTTCCGCCACGCGATCCAGCACGAGCAGAATTCCGCCGGCGAAAAGAACCGCAAACGCGAGCAGGCTGAGAATCGCGGTGACGAACCACGCCCAAACGGTGAGCGGCATGCGCATCAACGTCATTCCAGACGCGCGCATGTCGATGGTCGTGGAGATGAAGTTGATCGAGCCCAGCAACGACGCGATGCAAAAGATCAGAACGCCGGCCACCCACAACAACTGACCCGTTCCCTCCCCCGGCCCCGTGACTTCTCCGAGGCCGCTGAGCGGCGGGTAGGCCGTCCAACCGCTGATCGGCGCTCCACCGGGAACGAAGAACGCGGCCAGCAGGACGAGAAACGCGAGCAGAGTCAGCCAGAACGACAACATGTTCAGGCGTGGAAACGCCATGTCCGGCGCGCCGATCTGGATCGGAAGGAAGTAGTTGCCGAAGCCAGCTTGCGGCACGGTGGACAGCACGAAAAACACCATGATCGTGCCGTGCATGGTCACCAGCGCAAGATACTGCTCCGGCGTCATGATTCCGCCCGCCACGAACGGCAGATGCGCCGCGGGCCAGACCAGATGCATTCTCATCAAAAGCGAGAGGATTGTTCCGATCGTCACAGCCACCAGCGCGAGGAAGAAATACTGCAGACCGATCACCTTGTGATCCGCGCTGAAGATGTAGCGGCGGAGAATTCCCGTCCGTGGCTCCGGCGAGTGAACGGATTGCGCACTCACGGGCCGGCCGCCTGGCGTTGCAGGAAACTCTCGTAGTCCGATGGCGAAACGACCTTTAGAAGACTGTGCATCTTGTTGTGGCCGAGGCCGCACAACTGCGTGCAGACAATCTCGTAGGTGCCGATCCGGTCCGCCGTGAAACGCACCGGGATTACCATGCCCGGGACGGCGTCCTGCTGGAGGCGCAGCTCGCGCACGAAAAAGTTGTGAATCACATCCTGCGAACGGAGCAACAATTCGACCGGGCGATCCACGGGGACGGTCAGCGTGGCGAGCACGGCGTCGTCGCGACCGGCGGCGTCATTCGGGTCGAGGCCGAGCGGATTCCCCGCGGGCGCGCTGATGAAGCTCGGATCGAGCCGGCCGAACTTGCCGTCCGGGCCGGGATAGCGAAATGTATAGACGAACTGATTGGTGGTGACTTCGATCTGAATCGCGTTTGATGGTGACGACACGAAACGGGCATCCGCCCACGCTCTGCGGCCGAACATCCCAAGCCCCACGAAGACGACTAGAGTGACGCACGTCCAAAGAACTTCGAGCGCCACATTGCCCGAAATGAAACGCGCGCTCTGGCCACGGTCCCGAAAGCGCCACACGGCGCAGGCGAGGCCGAGTTGCGCAAGAACGAAAGCGGCTCCTGCGGCGCATAGCGTGAGGTTGTACTGGCGATCGACGAGCGCCGCGCCGCGCGAGATGGGAGGCGGGGCTGGATAAACTCGGGCGGCGAAAAGATAGACCGTCACCGCGACGAAAAGAATCAGAAAGAGTGCAAAAAGGAGCGCTGGCGCGGCGGAGCCGCGGGCGCCGTTTCGTGTGCGTGACACGCAATCATACAAACAAAAGCGGCGAGAGAATTCAAGCGCCAGCGCACGGTTAGGCCGGTGGGTGCGCCTTGCGCATCCCCGCGACCGAGCCATCGATCAGTTTCTTCAGCGTCGGCAGGTGAATATCGGAGAGCCTCTTGATGTTGATGCAGGACACCCCTCCGGAATGTTTTCCCAGCTTGGCCATCAGCTCCTTGCGGTCCTTGAGACCGGGATAGGTATAGACGGAGATGTACTGCTTGCGGGGAGAGAACGCGATCAGCATCCACTCCATTTCGCGCCCGTTCGAGTAGCGATACGTGCAGCTCCCGTATCCAACGATACTGGGGCCCCACATTTTCGGCTGCGCTTTTGTGGCCTTCCGCATCATCCCGGCGATCGTCCAGCAGTCCTTGCGGACCTGTTGGTCCTTGATCGCGTTCAGGAAATCGGTGACGGAAGCCTTCGTAGCCTTGGTCTTGATCTCAGCCATTGAGTCCTCCGAGTGAGGAAAAGGGGCCGGAAGAATATCACGAGCGGGAGAATCGGCGGGAAGGGCAAACTTTGATGCGCGATAGCGGCGGAAACGGACGTCCCTCGGCTCGCTTCGCTCGCTCGGGACATCCCTTCCTCATCGGAAGGGATGGTGCGGTCGAGTGGATGAGCTTGTCCCGAGCGCTAGCCGAGGGAAACCATCATGCGAATGCCCAGGCCCTCAAACTCGCGTCCGCCTTCCGCCAAGGCTCGCTTCTTCTCGTGGCTCCAAGACTTGATTTGCTTCTCGCGAGCCGCCGCGGAACGGCGATTGGGATGAGATTCGAACCAAATCAATGCAACCGGTTTCACCTTCTTCGTATAGCCTGAACCTTTGCCAGATGCGTGATGCCGAATCCTTGACGCAAGATCCGCGGCAATGCCGCAATAGTAGGAATCGTCGGAGCACACTAAGAGATAGCAACTCCAACCCTCAGGGACATCAGGAAGGATGGTCATTGCGGTCGACTGGCAACGGAAGTCGTCGTCCCTCGGCTCGCTTCGCTCGCTCGGGACATCCCTTCCTCATCGGAAGGGATGGTGCGGTCGAGTGGATTCGAACCACCACGGTATTGCTACCGCCAGCCCCTCAAGCTGGTGCGTCTGCCAGTTCCGCCACGACCGCATTCATGGGGTAAGCGAAGAAATTGTAGCAGAAGCCGCTAGTTCTTGGGAGCGGGGTTCTGCGCCGGTGCGGCGGGCTGTTGCGAAGGTTGCGCGGGAATCTGGACGGGAGCGGGCGTCGGCGACTGAGCGGGAGCGTTGCTGGACTTCTGATTCGTCTGCTCGATCACCGAATTCGTGCCCGTACCCGTATCGGGCGTGGCGCGCTTGAACGAAAGCGCAAGCGAAGTCGCCATGAACACGATCGCGCACCACGTGGTGGCGCGAGAAAGGAACGTCGCCGCGCCGCGCGGACCGAAAGCCGTCTGGCTGCCCGCGCCGCCGAAGGCTCCGGCGAGATCGGCGGCATTGCCGCTCTGCAGCATGATCACGGCGACCAGCACGAAACACACCAGGACGTGCAGTGTCACGAGCACGGCGCTGACGCGCCAGCCCAGCCAGATGAGGCCCGCAGCCACTGCAAACGAAGCGGCCCATTTTGCCCACGACGGCATTTCCGACTCCTAGAAATTCACGATTGCGGCGAACGATGTCGGGTCGAGGCTCGCTCCGCCCACAAGGGCGCCGTCGATCTCATCCTGCGCCAGCAACCCTTTGCTGTTTTCGGGCTTGACGCTGCCACCGTAGAGGATTCGAAGCGCGGAGGCCTGCTCGGACCCAAAATGCGCCGCAGCCAGCTCCCGGATGTATGAGTGCGCTTCCGCAGCCGTTTCCGGGGTCGCCGTTCTGCCGGTTCCAATCGCCCAAACCGGCTCGTATGCAATCAGAATACGCGAGAACTCATCCTGGGTCAACGGAGCCAGTCCCAGGTCGAACTGACGCCGCAGCACGGCCTGCGTGTGGCCCGCCTCGCGCTCGCTGAGCGATTCGCCGACGCAAACGATGGGTCTCAACCCAGCCAGGACCGCCGCACGGGTCTTGTGCCGCACGGATTCGTCCGTTTCGTTGAAGTATTGGCGGCGTTCCGAATGGCCGATGATGACGCCGGTGCAGCCGGCCTCGACCAGCATCGGCGCGGAGATTTCGCCGGTGAAAGCGCCCTCCGGCAGGCCGTGAACGTTCTGCGCGACGATCGCAATCGCCGTCCCGCGCGCCGATTCGACCGCGGCGCCCAGCGCGGTGAACGGAGGCGCGATCACAATCTCGCAGTGCTTTGATTCGGCGACCAGCGGTTTGAATGCCTGGAAGAACGCGCGCGTCTGCGCCACCGTCTTGTACATCTTCCAGTTGCCGGCGATGACGGGGCGGCGCAAGTGGATTCCCTAGGCGCCGGAGGCGTTGGTGAGCGCTTCAACGCCCGGGAGCTTTTCGCCGGCGAGGAATTCGAGCGAAGCGCCACCACCCGTGGAGATGTGCGAAATCTGTGCGGCGACACCGGATTGCTCAACAGCCGCGACGGAATCGCCGCCGCCCACAATCGAGGTCGCGCCCGCGTTCGTGGCCGCGGCGACCGCACGCGCCATCGCGAGAGTTCCCTGCGCGAACGCGGGGCGCTCGAACATGCCGAGCGGGCCGTTCCAGACGATCGTCCGCGCCTTGGCGATTTCGGCGCCAAAAAGTTCGACCGTCCTCGGACCGATGTCGAGACCCATCCAGCCGCCGGGCGTGCCGGGAATATCCGTGATTTTCGTTTCGCCGGAGTCGATCGCCTGCGCCAGAACGTGATCGACCGGCAAAAGCAGCCGAAACTTGCGGCTGCGCGCTTCTTCCAGCAGGCCGCGCGCGAGGTCGAGCTTATCGTCTTCGACGAGCGACCTGCCGATCGGCTGGCCCTGCGACTTCAGGAACGTGTACGCCATCGCACCGCCGATTAACATCGCGTCGGCAAGCTTCATCAGATTCTGCACGACTTCGATCTTGTCCGAAACCTTGGCGCCGCCGAGAACGGCCACGAACGGGCGCTCGGGATTCGAAACCGCCTTGCCGAGATAGGCCAGCTCTTTTTCCATCAGCAGGCCCGCGGCCGCCTTGCTCACGAACTTCGTGATCCCGACGACGGAGGCGTGGGCGCGGTGTGCGGAGCCAAAAGCGTCGCAAACGAAAAGACCGTCACAGAGCGCGGCGAGCTGCTTCGAGAATTCAGCGTCGTTGGCTTCTTCCTGCGCATGGTAGCGGACGTTTTCGAGCAGCAGGACGCCGCCATCCGCCAGCGCCTTGCTTTTCGCAAGTGCCTCCGCGCCAACGCAATCGGAGGCGAACTCGACGGGTTTGCCGAGCAGTTCGCGCAAGCGGGCGGCCACGGGCGCGAGGCTGTATTTCGGATCGACCTTGCCCTTGGGCCGGCCAAGATGCGACGCGAGGACAAGGCGCGCGCCGCGTTCGATGGCAAGGCGCAGAGTCGGAAGAGTTTCGCGGATGCGCGTGTCGTCCGTCACTTTCGCGCCGTCGAGCGGCACGTTGAAGTCGACGCGGACGAAGACGCGCTTGCCCTTGAGGTCAAGATCGCGAATCGAGAGTTTGTTCATGATGACGTAGAAGCGTCGCGCTGCCCTTCCGCGAGTCTAGAGGCGCGCCGCGAGAAGTTTGATCAAATCGACGCAGCGGCAGGAGTAACCCCACTCGTTGTCGTACCAGGCGAGCACCTTGACGCAATTGCCGCCGACGACGCGGGTGTAGCCCGCGTCCACAATCGACGAATTCGGATTGCCGCGAAAGTCGACGGAGACAAGCTCGTCTTCGGTGTAGGCGAGGATGCCCTTCAGCGGTCCATCGGCGGCGGACTTGAACGCGGCGTTGACGCTCTCGACCGTGGCTGGTTTTTCGGTCATCACCGTGAGATCGACCACGCTGACGTTTGGCGTGGGCACGCGGAGCGAGTAGCCGTCGAGCTTGCCCTTGAGCGCGGGAATCACGAGATGCAGCGCTTTCGCGGCGCCAGTCGAGGTGGGAATCATGGAAAGCGCGGCCGCGCGCGAACGGCGAAGATCCTTGTGCGGCAAGTCGAGCAGACGCTGGTCGTTGGTGTAGGAATGGATCGTGGTCATCGTGCCGACGACAATTCCGAAGGTATCGTGAACGACCTTTGCAACCGGGGCCAAACAATTCGTCGTGCAAGAGGCGTTCGAGATGACGTGGTGCTTGGCGGGGTCGTAGGTCTTGTCGTTTACGCCGAGGACGAAAGTCGCATCGGGGTCGGTGGCAGGCGCGGAAATGATCACTTTCTTCACGGGACCTCGGATGTGCTTGCGCGCGTCCTCACCCTTGGTGAACAGTCCGGTCGATTCGACGACGATCGACGGCCCAACCGACTCCCAATCGAGCTGCGCCGGATCCTTCACGCGGAAGACCTTGAAGCTCTTGCCGTCGACGGAAATGCTGTCGTCGGTGTGCGTGACTTTGTTCGGCAGGTTGCCCAGCGTCGAATCGTATTTCAACAGGTGGGCGAGAGTCTTTGAATCGGTGATGTCGTTGACCGCGACGACCTCGATCGAACGATCGCCGAGCGCGGCGCGAAAGATATTGCGGCCGATGCGTCCGAAGCCATTAATGCCAACCTTGACGGCCATTCGTCCTCCGGAAGGGTGCGAAGAAACCCAGGCCTGCGAGAAGAAATGCAGGGACCAAGACGCAAGAATGCTAGGGTGCGAAGCGAAAAAAGTCAACGCATCCGGCAAGACCGGTCAGTTAAATTCCTTAACGCGAATGACGGTATCACCGGCGAAGGTGACGAACGTGGTGCGGGCAGGAGGGTTGCCGTAGATCCAGTCCTCCGTTTCGTTGCCCTCAGGGCTCTTCTCGCGGATCTTGTGTTCGGGGCGGCCCATCGCGGCGAGCACCATTTCGGAGTCCATGCCGACGACGGCGCGATGGTCTTTGATCGCCTCCTGGAACTGGGGAGGAAGCGTGTCAACCCAATTGACCGCAGCGGAATGTTGCTTCGAAAAATCGAGCAGGAGGGACAGGTCGCGCTTCAGGTCGTCCGGGCTCATGTCCGGAACAGCGTGGCCGTAGTCGAGAATCAGCGTCGCGCCGGCGATTTCGGGCGGACCGGTCGGCGGCGGAGGCATCGCATCCACATTGCCAACGCCGAACTGGACATGTTCGCGCCAATGAAAATGCTTCTTGCCGCCGCCATTGATCTGCAGCACGACTTCTTGCGACCGGATTTCCAATCGCGTGATCTGGACGGTGTCGCCCTGGACGGCGGCCGTGCCGTAGAGCCGTAGCGAGTCCTTGAGTTTCTGCATGTTCAGCGGCTGGCCAGCGGCGATTCGGAAGCCCTTCTTGCCGCCCGGCAGAGACTGCACGAGCCGCGCGAACTCACCGTCGACGTAACGAATGAGCAGCAGGCGCGACTGAGGTTGCAAGGGTCCCGCAGCGTGCGCAGACGCCTGCTGAGCGGGCGTTTCAGTCGCCGGGGCGGCGCTGGTAGCGGCATGGGACCCTAGCGAACCGGATTTCACATCCGGTGCATTGGCTGGGTCGGCGCGGAACTGCAGAATGCCCTGCCGATCGGCGCTGAGGGCGAGCAGAACCACGAGTGCGAGCGTGGATCCGGCGTTCATTGCAGACTAGCTGTATTCTACGGCCCTTTGACCGTCAAGTGAACAGCCGGCTCGTAACCCAAGGGCCCGAGGCGTCCTCACCTCAATCTCGGAGCTTCTTGCGGACCGCCGCGGCAAAAGCTTCCCAAACGCGCCTGTTGCCGGCGTATTCATCCATCATACGCTCGGGGTGGAACTGGAGACCGACCACAAACGCCCGGGCCGGATCGTAGAACGCCTCAACCAATCCGTCCGGAGCGTGCGCCATCGCCCGGAAGCGGGGAGCAAGTTCGCGAATGCCTTGATGGTGATAGCTGTTCACGCGGAGAGTCTTGCGGCCGTACCACTTCGCAAGCGGCGTTCCCGGAACGATACTCACTCGGTGGCGGTAGGAATCGTAGTGCCGCGGGTCGATGTGCCTCAGGCGCGATCGCTTCTCTTTCTGCACATCGCCGTAGAGCGTGCCTCCGCGCACGACATTCAGCAATTCCGAGCCACGGCAAATGCCGAGCACGGGAATCTTCCTGCCGAGCGCGTAACGCAGAAGGCGCATCTCAATTGCGTCCTTTAGCGGATGAGTTTTCTCAAGATACCGAAGATTCGCAGGCTGCGCTTTGTAGCGCGATGGCTCGATGTCTTCGCCCTCAACCAGCAAGAGGCCGCACATGCCGCGCCTGTATTGGACCAGGCAGCCGAGCGCTCCCTCGACCACGGGAACCATCACCGGCAGGGTGCCCAGCCGCAGGAGCAGCTCGAGATGAAGTTCGCCGACATAGTCGATCAGACGGTTGCCGCGAACCGTCCTGCGAGCGACGACAACGACGGGAGGGCGCTTCATCGAGCGAGTGTCCGGAGGGCCTCGACGAGCCGCGCGTCTTTGTCGCGGCCCTGCGACGCGACCCGGACATGAAACACGTCCATGCCGACCTTGTTTGAGCAGTCGCGAACGTACATCTGGTATTCGGTCAGCAGC
>Ga0335080_10002954_pt1 | contig 17109 bp, 17 predicted proteins | sample Lox_Sample_34_FD_206720 | JGI IMG/M metagenome (GOLD analysis project Ga0335080, IMG submission 206720) | Soil microbial communities from Loxahatchee National Wildlife Refuge, Florida, United States - Lox_Sample_3.4 | ecosystem: Environmental > Terrestrial > Soil > Wetlands | place: USA...
ATGCGGTTTTGGGGTTTGTCTACATTGCGCGGCTCGCCGCCGCTCGCGCCCTGATACGCGGCATCCGCGGTGATTGCGATGTAGCCCTTTTCCGCCAGGCGTTGGGCATACAGGCCCGCGACCTGTTCCTTCACCCCGCCGTTGGGATGTGCCACGACGATTGCAGGATATTTCTGCTTCGGGTCGTAGTCCGCCGGGGTGTAAACGTTGGCGGAGATACTCAAGCCGTTGAGCTTGTACGTGACCGGGTGAATATTGACCTTGCCTGGCTCGTTCTTCGTGATCGCACCAATGTAGGTCAACGTGAACGGATTTTGCTTATAGTCGGCCGCCAGGGCGGCGCCGGACGAAGACACGGCCATTGCGGCCAGAACTGCGGACTTCATTGCTGTTTGCTTCATTTGGACAACTCGCTCCTATGCATTTCGTCCCGTCCCGATGAGTCCTCAGCGATTCGAATACTGCAAAACCTGTTCGGGCAGGCGCGCGCCCTGCACCGGAATCTTGGCAAACGAGCTTTCAATCTCGCTTAGGTCGCCGGCGGCAAGCTCCACTTGGACTGAGCCCAGGTTTTCCTCCAGTCGGTGCAGTTTCGTGGTGCCGGGGATGGGCACAATCCAAGGTTTCTGCGCCAGTAGCCAGGCGAGCGCCACCTGTGCGGGCGTCGCCTGCTTACGCTCGGCGATCTGCTTCAAGAGATCGACGAGGGCGAGGTTCGCTTCGCGCGCCTCCTGCGTGAAACGGGGAAACACGGAGCGGAAATCGGAGGCTTCGAAGGTTGTGGAGGAATCGATCTTCCCGGTGAGAAAGCCCTGGCCCAGCGGGCTCCACGACACGAAGCCTATTCCAAGCTCCTCGCACACCGGTAGTACCTCTGGTTCGGGGTCCCGCGTCCAGATCGAATACTCGCTCTGAATCGCCGTGACGGGATGAACCGCGTGCGCGCGGCGGATCGTCTGAGCACCGGCCTCAGAAAGACCATAACGGCTGACCTTTCCTTCCGCGATCAGGTCCCTCAGCGTACCGGCGACTTCCTCGATCGGCACCTCGGGGTCGACCCGATGCTGGTAGAGCAGGTCGATGTGATCGGTCTTGAGACGCCTGAGCATACCTTCGGTTGCGACCCTGATGTGCTCAGGACGGCTGTTCAGACCAGCGCGACGCTCTCCTGTTTTCGGGTCGATGTTCCAGCCAAACTTCGTCGCGATCAGGACCTGACTGCGGATTGGGGCCAGAGCCTCACCCACAAGTTCCTCATTTGTGAAGGGACCGTACGCTTCTGCGGTGTCGAAAATCGTCACGCCACGCTCGGCGGCGGCGCGGATTAACCGAATCCCGTCATCTCGTCCTGTTGCCGGACCGTAGCCGTAGCTTAGGCCCATGCAGCCGTATCCGATAGCGGAAACTTCCAGTTTTCCCAACTTTCGCTGTTGCATTCCTTTTCCTTCTTGCCCTTTGCCTCTGTCTCAAGAGTAGGCCGGCAAGGCGCGCAACCGTTATCCTGAACCTGCCGACTTTTAGCCTATTCCTGTCGATGGCTAGCAAAAATGCTCGCCAGAGGGGTACTCTGGATTCAAAGGAGCCTGCGTGTCGATCCCCAGCACCGCCCGAAACTTCAATTTGGAGTCAAACCGGCTCGCGGAGTTAAAGGAAGAACTCGCTCGCCGGATTGCGGCATACGCTGGTTCGGAACCGAGGCGGGTCACTGACGTACCGGGGCTCACGGTAAGCCGGCGAACAGCGCCAACCCCTCCCTGTTCAATGACCTACGAGCCGAGCCTGATCTTAACAGCACAGGGCCGCAAGCGCGTGGAACTCGGCAGCCAAACCTTCACCTATGGCTCGTCCCACTATCTGCTGGCGTCGGTCGCCCTTCCGGTGGTGGCCCGGGTCGTGGAGGCAAGCGAACAGAGGCCTTGTCTAGCCCTGTCGTTGAAGCTGCAAATGCCCGTCGTCAGGGAACTCCTCGGCCGGGAGGACATTGTGGTCGCGCCATATGCCGGAAAAGGCCCGGCGATCGCCGTGGGTGAGGTCACCGTGGAATTGCTCGACTCCTTCTGCCGGCTCATGCGCCTTCTGGACAGGCCTCAGGATATCTCCTTCCTCCACGGCTTGATTGAACGCGAGATCGTCTTCTGGGTCCTGCAGGGCCCGGAGGGCGCGCGTCTTCGCGCCATTGCGACGTTAGGTGACCAGAGTTACCGGACAGCGAGGGCAATCGCTTGGATCAAAGACAACTATGCGAAACCGCTCCGTGTGGAGGAACTCGCGGAGATCGCCGGCATGGGTGTCTCCACACTGCACCACCACTTCCGGGCGCTGACGGCGATGAGCCCACTTCAATATCAAAAACAGATTCGACTCCAGGAAGCGCGAGCGCGCATGTCGATAAATGGTCTGGATGTCGGGAGCGCTGCCTTGGAGGTCGGCTACGAAAGCGCCAGCCAGTTCACCCGCGAGTACAAGCGCTTTTTCGGCCAGACGCCAATGCGGGATACTCGCGCTCTGCGTTCGACTGACACTGCGCAGTTGGAGGCTCGTTAAACATCCCAGTTCGCGGGAATCTGGCGCGCCTCTGTGATGGCGTCGGCCACATTCGATTGGCCTGCAATAGCGACCACCAAACTCGCGTAGTTCGGGTCCGTTGCGTAACTGGCGGCCACGGCAGCCACCAGGGATGGTAGATCATGAACGCCCCGGTACTGGTGCCATGCCACACGGTAAGGCGCTCCATGTGTGATGAGCCATGCGTAGTCGCGGCAGGATTCCTCAAGTGAATCGTAGTCGGCGAATTCGAGTTCCTCAATGACGGATTTGCCGTTGATCACTTCGCGCGTTGGGACGGTGCAGTACCTGGTGTGGCGGCCGGCCTTCTTGATGCCGAAGTGGCGCCGATCTCCGGTTATATGAACGGAGAGCAAGGCGGTTTTGCGTCCAGACGTTCACCCGCCAGTTAGCAGATTTTGGCAAGCAAACCGGGTTTTGTAAGCAGGCGGAGACGCGGGCAAATCTCGGCGGCCGTGAATGCCGGCGGCGAGTAGGGCCCATAGCCCATGGCTGGATGATGCGGTCGTCTGGTAGAGTGGGAAGCAGGATGACGGCAGAAGTGGTCGACGCGATTCCACTATCGAAGGATGCTCACGGCGTGTACCGTGTCGGTGGTAGCCGGGTCACACTCGATCTCGTCGTCCGCGCATTCAATCGCGGTGCAACCCCTGAGGAAATCGCACAGGATTTCCCGAGCCTCAAACTCCCCGACATCTATCAGGTCATCGGCTACTACCTGAAGCACGGTTCCGAATTGGCGGAGTACTTCGATCGCCGCAATCGCGAAGAACAAGAGATGTTGGAAGCGCACCGAGAGGAGTGGTCGCCTCGCGGCCTTCGCGAGCGCTTGTTGGCCCGGCGCGCGAACCCGTGAAGTGGCTCGCTGACGAGAACTTCCGAAACGCAATCGTCCGCGGCCTTCTGCGGAAAGCTCCCGCCTTTGATATCGTGCGGGCACAAGATGTTCGAGAAATCTCCGGTCAGGATGACCAGGTGCTCCTGCAATTCGCGACTGCGGAGGGCCGGGTGGTGGCAACGCATGACCTCTCGACGATGATCCCGGCCATGCGCGAGCAGATGCGGGCTCGAGTCGCGGTGCGCGCCTATCGTGATGGTGGCGGATTCGCTGCCAGTCGGCACCGCCGTCGATGACCTTCTGGTGCTTGACGGGTGCGCCACCGAAGCTGATTGGGCGGCCGGCGTGATCTACATTCCGCTGAGGTAACGGCGTAGCGATACGGTCCATCCGGCTTGCCCATTCAAGACGACGCGCAAGCAGCTCAGGCCGGGACACCCGGGAACCGAGCGGCGCCACAACCAGCCCTACGGCGGCAAGGACGCGTAATACGCCGGCCCCAAGAGGCCTATCCCGCGAACGCCTGGCCCTCCAGCGCCGCGATGGCTTCGCGGATCTTCTCCGGTACCCGCACCGCCCGCTCGGCCTTGTAGTCGAAGATCACCATGGTCGATTCGACCGCGGCCGCAATCGCATTCAAATTGCGGCTGACCACGATCTGCTCCATGCGGATGCTGCTGTTGCCGATGCCGGCAACGCGCGTGCCGACATCGACGGTGTCGGGATAAGTCAGCGGTTTCTTGTAGTCGCATTTCACGCCGGCCAGGATCGGCCCGATTCCCTTGGGAGGCCGCTCGGTCCACATCGCGACGCGCCGCATGTACTCGACACGAGCCGTCTCGCACCAGCGCAGGTAAGCCAGATTGTTCACGTGAGCGAATGCGTCTTCATCGCCCCACAGGATAGGCAGGCTGGTGACCATCGGATATCCGGACAGCAGGTGCGCGGCGGCGCTCACGCTTCCGACCGATGCGTCAACTGCGCCCCGCGCGGCCCGACACCGTGCGAGCGGCAGTCGCTCTCCACCATCTCCAGCACGAGGTCGGTGAATCCCGCCTTGTGCTTCCAGCCGAGCACGCGGTGCGCCTTCGACGCGTCTCCCAAAAGAACGTTGACCTCCGAAGGCCGGTACAGGTCCCTGTCGATGGTCACGTATTTCCGGTAGTCCAATCCCACTGACCCGAACGCCAGCTCGGCGAAATCGCGCACCGAGTGCGTCTCGCCCGTGGCCACTACGTAGTCATCCGGCTCGGGCTGCTGCAGCATCAGCCACATGGCCTCGACATATTCGCGGGCGTGCCCCCAGTCGCGTTTGGCTTCCAGGTTGCCAAGCGGCAGCTCCGTCGCCTTTCCGGTAAGTATGCGCGCCACCGCGGAAGTGATCTTGCGGGTAACGAATTCGAATCCGCGCCGCGGAGACTCGTGGTTGAACAGAATTCCGTTGCAGGCGTGCATTCCGTAAGCTTCGCGGTAATTGCGGGTGAGGTCGAAACCGGCCACCTTGCTGATGCCGTACGTGGAGCGCGGATGGAAGCGCGTGCGCTCGTTCTGCGGCGCCTCCTCGGCCTTGCCGAACATCTCGCTGGAACCCGCGAAATAGAACCGGCACCCCGGCACCAGGTTCTTGATGGCGGCGAGCAGGTAATGGGTACCGTTGATGTTCGTCTGGAGGGTGGAAAACTCGTCGTCGAACGAGTAACTGACAAAACTCTGCGCCGCCAGGTGATAGCACTCCTCGGGTTTGCACTTGTCGATCACCTGGTGAAGGCTGGCGTAGCTTTCGAGCGAGGCCGCGTGCAGGCGCAAGTTCTGCCGGATGGCCTCCAGCCGCTTCAGCCGGTTCTCCGGATCTTCGAGCGCGACGCGGCGCACGATACCGTGGACTTCATATCCCTTCGCCAGGAGCAGCTCCGCCAGGTAGGACCCATCCTGGCCCGTAATCCCCGTGATCAGGGCCCGTTTCGACATGAAATCCAATGGTAGCATCGCGGTGGGGCGGACGATCGTTTTGTGACGGCCGCGGGTGCTTTAACCGAATTGGGGGAACGCGGCCGGTCTCGACGGGGCAAACCGAGGTCAGACGGTTCTGTCCACGCGGCGATTCGCGATCACTTGCTGAAAGAGAGTACATGCGCCTTGGGACAGAGCGGTCAGACCCCGGTGACGTCCGCCCTCCCGGGGAAATCTCTACCTCTTCTCCAGCACCCATGGATTCTGCCGTAGATATTCCAGGGTGCGGATGATGCCCTGCTCGATGGTCAGCTCCGGTTTCCAGCCCAGGGCGCGCATGCGGGCGCAATCGAGGAAGATGAACGGGCTGTCGCCGATCCAGCCCCGCTCACCGCCGGCGTAGCGCAACTCCGGAGCGAGCCCGAGCGCTTTCGTGATCCAGCAGATGGAATCGTTCACTTCGCAATACCCGGCCGCTCCGAGGTTGAAGATATTGACCGGGCCGGTGCAGCGGTCGAGGGCGAGGAGGATCGCATTGATGCAGTCCTGCACGTACAAATAGCTTTTGCGCTGATGACCGTTGCCCAGCACGTCCAGGTACTCCGGGTGTTCCCGCAACTGGCGATAGAAATCGAACACGTGACCGTGGGTGTATCGCTCGCCGAGGATGGAGACAAATCGGAAGATGAACGTCTGAAAGCCAAATGCGGCGGCATACGCACTGATCATGCCTTCGGCGCCCACTTTGGAGGCCCCGTAGAGAGACGTCTGAATGGGGAACGGAGCGGTCTCCGGCGTGGGGAACACCTCGGCCTCCCCATAGACGCTGCCGGTCGAGGAGAAGGCGATCCGACGGGCGCCGCCGGTGCGCATGGCTTCCAGTACGTTGGAGGTGGCGATGGTGTTCTGCTCGAGATCGCGGCGCGGGTGGTCGGGTCCGAACCGCACGTCGGCGTTGGCCGCCAGGTGAAACACGGTATCGCAGCCTTCGACGGCCCGCGTGACCGCGCCGGCGTCCAGCAGATCGCCCTCGATCAGCCGAAAACCCGGATGCGCGCAGGCGCCCGCCAGAAACTCCCGCTGCCCGGTCGAAAAGTTGTCGAAGCCTGTCACTTCGTGGCCGGCGGCGAGCAGCCGGTCCACCAGGTTGCTTGCAATAAAGCCGGCGGCGCCGGTGACGAATGCCTTCACAGGCGCGCTCCGACGGCATTCGTCATGCGGGATACAAAAATGGTCATTGTTCCAGCTAAGCCGATCGCCAACCCGCTCGTCAACTCCACTGCTGTCTTTTCAGGCAGCCGAAGATGAGAGGGAGCAGAACCAGAACGGCTGGTGAGGGTTCCGGCGCGGAGTCGACACTTACTCCTGCGGTCAGCGCCGCCACGGTGAGCGGTCCGCCCGTAAGGCTGACGGAGACGTCCTGCCGCAGGGAATTCGGCGGAAAGCCCAGCAGCAGGTCAGAGCCGTCATTCCGCAGGACCAGTTCCGCATCGCCCGAGCTCAGAAGCTCCTGGGAGAGGGAGGGCGTGAGATGCAGCAACGCCTGGATCACGGAAACCGGTCCCTGATAGTTCGATCCGGAGTACTGCCCTGTTGAAAAACTCAACGGGCCGGCGAGGGGAACCAAGTCCAGCCACAGGGACAGGTTCGCCGTGCCGTCCGTGGGAGCCGAGACGAGCGTAAAGCTGAGGGTGGTCGGGTCGGCGTTCAGGCCGAACCGCGCGGCATTGTAGGCATATGTCCAGGTCTGAAGCTGGAATATGAGAGAATCACCGGAGTGCAGCAGGACCGTGGTTTCGGTGTCGCTGATGCCGGCGCCACGAAGGGCGCCGGCCGCAAGCACCATCAACAGCAGGAGTCGCATCGACCGCATTGTAGTATCCGCCATCCGGGGTGCCTAGAGGTTACTGTACTGGTACAACGGGAATAAGGCCTCCGTCATGATTTCTCCCTTGACTCCGCTCGATTTTCTGACCCGCAGCGCCTATACCTGGCGCGATTCCGTGGCCGTCGTGGATGGCGGGAGGCGCTTCACCTATGCCGAGTTTGCCGAACGGATCGACCGGCAGGCGGCGATGCTGGCCGGTTTGGGCATCGCGCCGGGAGACCGGGTGGCGGCGCTGGCGCCGAACGGCCCGATGGCGCTCGAAGCCCATTTTGCGCCCATGCGAATCGGCGCGGTGGTAGTGATGCTGAATACCCGCCTGGCTTCCGGCGAGCTGGAATGGATCCTGAAACACTGCGGCGCCAGGGCGGTTCTGACGGACCCGGCTTGCCGTCCCCTGCTGGCCGGCGCCGGCGTGGAGCACATCATCGACGATTACGAATCCCGCCTGGCCGGTGCCGCCCCGACGTATCCCGCGATTCCGGTCGCGGACGAAAACGCCTGCATTGCCATCAATTACACCAGCGGCACCACCGGATTTCCCAAAGGAGTCATGTACACGCATCGCGGAGCGTGGGTGAACGCCATGGGAGAGATCGCCGAGCACGGGCTGGATCGGAATACCGTCTATCTGTGGACGCTTCCCATGTTCCACTGCAACGGCTGGTGCTTTCCCTGGGCGGTAACCGCGGTGGGCGGCCGCCACATCCTGATGCGCCAGCCCGACCCGGCGGAAGCGGTGCGGCTGATCGAGGCCGAGGGCGTCACGCACCTATGCGGCGCACCGGTGGTGGTGAGCGGCCTTGCGCAGTACTGCACGGCGAACGGTGTGAAGTTCGCGTGCAGCCTGCGCATCGTGACCGCGGGCGCTCCCCCGCCGCCGGCGGTGATTCGCGCGGCGGAAGAGACCGGTGCGCGCATCACCCATGTCTACGGGCTTACCGAAACCTACGGCCCGCACACGGTCTGCGCCTGGAAGCCCGAGTGGGACGCACTGCCGGCAGGCGAGCGCGCCGCCATCAAGGCGCGGCAGGGTGTGCCGTACATGGTCGCCGGCATGGACCTGCGCGTGGCCGATCCGCACATGAACGATGTCCCCGCCGACGGCTGCACCATGGGCGAAGTGCTCATGCGCGGCAATAACGTGATGGCGGGCTACTATGACAACCCGCAAGCCACCGCCGAAGCATTCGAGGGCGGATGGTTCCACTCCGGCGACCTCGCCGTGGTACACCCGGATGGGTATATCGAGCTGCGCGACCGGCAGAAGGACATCGTCATCTCCGGCGGCGAAAACATCTCCTCCATCGAAGTGGAAAAGGTGCTGGCGGACCATCCGGCCGTCGCCGAAGCGGCGATCGTCGCCGCGCCGGACGCCAAGTGGGGCGAAGTGCCCAAGGCCTACGTGGGGCTCAAGCCGGGAGCGCAGGCAACCGCCGACGAGCTGATCGCCTGGTGCCGCGGGCGGCTGGCGCATTTCAAGTGCCCCAAGCTCGTCGAGTTCGGCCCGTTGCCGCGCACCGCGACCGGCAAGATCCGCAAGAACCAGTTACGCGCCAGAGCCAAGGAAGCGAACGCATGACCTACGAAACCATTCAGGTATCTAATGAAGGACCGATCGCGGCAGTGACCCTCAACCGCCCGGAGAAGCGGAACGCGCTGTCGCTGGAGCTGATGCTGGAGTTGCTCGGCGCCTTTGATGAAATCGGGCGTGGGCGCGACGCCCGAGCCGTAATATTAGCGGCAGCAGGCAAGGTCTTCTGCTCCGGCCACGACCTGGGACAGATGACCGGGCGCGACATCAACGAGTACCGCCGCATCTTCGACGTTTGCAGCGAACTGATGCAGAAAATTCAGGCGATCCCGCAACCGGTCATCGCCGCCGTGCAAGGCGTCGCCACCGCAGCCGGGTGCCAGTTGGTGGCGGCATGCGATCTGGCCGTGGCCAGCGAGGCTGCGGCCTTCGCGACGCCGGGCGTGAAGATCGGCCTCTTCTGCACCACGCCGATGGTGGCGTTGACCCGCGCCATCGGCCGCAAGCGCGCGCTCCAGATGCTGCTGACCGGCGAGATGGTGGATGCCCGGACCGCCGCCGACTGGGGCCTGGTCAATTCCGTCGTCGCTGCCGGAGAGTTGGAGAGTGCGGCTCGAACGCTCGCCGAAAAGGTGGCGGAGGCGAGCTCGCTGGTGGTGGCGATCGGCAAGCAGGCGTTCTACACCCAGATCGATCTCGACCAGGAGAAGGCGTACCGCTATGCCAAGGAAGTGATGTCCATGAACGCCATGGCGGCGGACGCGCAGGAAGGCATCTCAGCGTTTCTCGGGAAGCGGAAGGCCTGCTGGGTTGGGAAGTAGACGATAAACCACGGTCTCCGGCGTGCGTGCGGCTTCACGGTAGTTGGCAAGCCAGGACGCCAGCGCGGGAAAAGCCGTGAGCGCGAGGCTGTTGTTGTAAGGACCCAGCCCGTCGATGACGAACGCCGGCCGCGATGCGGCAAGCCCGGCGCGGCGCATCGCCGAATGCAAGGTTTCCACGGGGGCCGACTGGATGAGGTGGCGGTCGGCCGGGACTCCGGTGAGCGGCTGCGAGTCCAGGTAGCGCGTGGCCGCGGGCAGTCCCGAATACACGTAGATTTCGGGACGGTATCCCCAGACGAAAAGCGTATCGCCGGGTTCGGCCAGCCCCCGAACCAGCGCGCCAGCAGCCCGGGAATCCTGGTCCATGGCGGCGTCGCGCCAGGTGGCCGGATCGAGGGCGCGATAGTAGGTCGGGCCGAATCGGATCGCCGGGATCACGAGCAACAGAGCAAGCAGCCGACCCTTGCCCTGGAGCTGCGCATACCCGCGGGCCGCCAGCAGCACAAAGATCGGCAGAAGCTGGAAATAGTATCGCGGAAAGAAGCGGAATCCGGCGGCGACACCGGCGAAGGAGATCGCCAGCCAGAGGATCCATTTCAGCTCGCGCGCTTCGCGGGCCACGACGCCCGCAACACACGCCGCATGAAAGCCGAGCCAGTTGGCGGTGCGGAGAACGCCGTTGCCGAGGGGAAAGCCGGCACCCGCGTAGATCCGGCCCCAATACCAGACCTGCTCCCAATAGGCTGCCGGGACGGCGATGGCTCCCGCCGCGGCCACGGCGGCGAAGCCGGCGAACACCAGGGCCGCCGGGCACCACACCACGCAGGCCGCCAGCACGAACAGGCCTTTGGGGCTGATCCAGAAGGCAATGCCGGCCAAGCCTCCGGCCAGGAGCGCCTGCCGTCTCGCGGCCATCCAGACGGCAGCGAGATGGGGAGCCAGCATGAGCAGGTCCGTAGCCAGCGGGGTCACGGCGGAGGGAGTATCGAATACCAGGAAGAATGCAAGCAGCGCCGCGGCTATGCGGCCTTCGCGCTCGCTCCACAGGTCGCGCGCAAAGCGGTAAGCGATCCAGCAGGCCAGCAGTCCGTAGAGCGCGCCCGCCGCGCGCAGGAGAGAACCGGGGCCGAACGGCAAGTGCAGGATCGCCACCAGCGGCGGCTTGTCGAACCAGATGTCGCGATATAGAGTGTGGCCGTTCCGCATTTCCTGCGCCGCGGCCAACGGAAGCGTTTCTTCGGCCCAGAGGATCCCGCTATGGCACAGGCGGGCTGCCAGGAGCAGCGCAAACAGCGCGGCAAACAGGAGACGGGTCTTGTTCAAACCGTGGCCGCGGACTTCGCCAGCAGGCGCTCGAGCACGCGGCGAAAGTCGGCGCCGTAAACCGGATCGGCCAGCGCGAACTCCACGAAACTCTCGAAGTAGCTCGGGAAATTGCCGATGTCGTAGCGCTTCTCGTCCGGCGTGAGCTTGACCGCCATCACCCGCCGGCCCTCTTCGCACATGAACTGGATGGCGTCGGTGAGCTGGATCTCGCCGCGCTTGTCGGGCTTGACGCGGCGGATCATATCGAAGACGAGGGGCGAGAAAATGTAGCGCCCGGCGATCGCGAGATTGCTCGGCGCCTCATGGGGCGCGGGCTTTTCGACCAGGTTGATCACCCGGAAGACGTCGCCGGTCTGCTCCGGCTGCACGATTCCGTAGTGCGATGTCTCTTCGCGCGGCACCTCTTCCACGGCGATCACGCAACTGGCGCGCTTGGAATCGAAAACGTCGGCCATCCGGCTGACTGCACGCGAGACGGCATTGAGTCCGAGAATGGAATCGCCCAACGCCACCAGAAACGGCTCCTCGCCCGCGAAGTTTTCCGCGCAGAGAATGGCGTCGCCCAGCCCGCGCTGGAGCCTCTGGCGCGTGTAGAAGAAGTTGGCTTTGAGGGCCTCGAAATCCAGCTCCCGCAGCAGATCCTGCTTGTTGGATTGGGTGAGCGCCTGAAACAGCTCGGGGTCGTGGTCGAAATGGTTTTCGATGGCGCTCTTGCTGCGGCCGGTCACGAACAGGATCTGCTGAATGCCGTTGGAAACCAACTCCTCCACCACGTACTGGACAATCGGTTTCCGCGCCACCGGCAGCATTTCCTTGGGCTGGGATTTGGTCGCCGGGAGCAGCCGGGTGCCGAGTCCGGCGACAGGGACCACCGCGCTTTTAATCACCCTTTGACTATAACAACCGCCATCCTGCTATATTGGCAAAGAAAAGGCGAAGCGTGGAGGACATCCAGCAACAGCTCGCGGACCTGCGCAAGCGCATCGCGCGCGTGGACCGGAAGTGGGCTGCGCCCTCACCCGCGCGGACGGCAAAGAGCGACCGTCCGCCCCACTGCGGGCTGATCGACGAGCTGATGAGCGGCGAAGTGGTCACCACTCCGCTCGGGCAGCACTTCGAAACCGAGCGGCTCTGGGAGAATCACCGCCGCCACGGCAGCGTCTACATCTCGGACCTCGCCGAGCTTCCCGAAGATCTGCTCGAACCGCTCTCCGCCGGCGCGATCCCGCGGGCGCACCCCACCCGCTGGGCCTTCCTGGATACCGAGACCACGGGACTTGCCGGCGGCACCGGCACCTACGCCTTTCTGATCGGCGTGGGCTCGGTCGACGCCGCGGGCTTTCGCCTGCGACAGTTCTTCATGCGCGATTACGGCGAAGAGGCGTCGCTCCTTTACCGGCTGTCGGAGCACCTCTCGCGTTTCGACGTGCTGATCACCTACAACGGGAAGGCCTACGATCAGCCCCTGCTCGAAACGCGATTCCGCATGGTGCGATCGCGGCATCCCTTCGAGCGCATGGAGCACCTCGACCTTCTGTTCGGCGCGCGCCGCCTCTGGAAACTGCGGCTGGAGAGCTGCCGGCTGGTGGACCTGGAGAATCGCGTGTTGGGGGTGGAGCGCGAGGGCGACCTGCCGGGAGAGATGATCCCCTATGTCTACTTCGATTTCCTGCGCAGCCAGAAGGCCTTCCAGGTGGTGCCCATCTTTCACCACAATGCCACCGACATCCTCTCCCTGGCCTGCCTGACCGCGATCGTGCCGTTCGCCTTCCGCTCGCCCTCCGCGGCCGGCCTGCGGCACGGCGCGGACCTGATCGGCCTAGCGCGCTGGATGCTTCAGGCCGAACGCCCCGAGGAGGCCGTCGGGCTTTTCAGGCGCGCCGTGGAAATGGGGCTGCCGGACGATCTGCTGTTTCGCACGCTGTGGGAGACGGCAGCCGTGGAGCGGCGTCTGGGACGCATCGACGCCGCCCTGGCCGCGATCACCGAACTCGCGGGATCGCGCAATCCGTTCCGCGTGCGGGCGCTCGAAGAGCTGGCCAAGCACTACGAACACCGCGAGAAGAACTACGCCATGGCGCTGGAGATGACCCGCACCGCGCTGAGCCACGAGGATACCGCGGAGATCCGGCGGCGGGAGGCGCGGCTGAAGCGCCGGGTGTCGAGGGCGCGTCCGGGCCGGCTCGGACTGTAGAGAGTCCGGTACTATCCAGCGGATATAGTCCCCGTATATTCTTGGTACTAAAGGCTCCAGCAGCATTCTAGTGCTAACCTTCACCGATCTTGAATGCCCGTGACCCTAATGTAAAGATGCTCGCTTGATACCGGTCCCATTGCCACGGGTTGGCGTTGGGGCGGCGGCAGTGTTAGCCTGCCTGCTGCTTGCTTGCGAGTGTCCGGGCCAAACCGGGACCGCGACCCAGACGCTGAGTGCACAGATCTATGCCGCCGCAAAGCTCTCGGTTCCGGCGACGGTCACCCTGACGGTGGGGGCGACCAAGTTCTCCACCTTCCAGGGGACGGTGACCGTCAGCTATCGGGCGCGCACCACGAGCACCGGCGGGGGATCGATCACCGTGCAGGTCAGCAGCGACTTCACCCCGGCGGGCGGGCCGAGCGCCGCCTCCGGAGCACTGACCTACACTTGTAGCGGCGCCAACCTGGGCACCGGCTGTTCGGGAACTCAAACGGCCTCCACGACCCTGCAGACGCCCGTGCTGACGGTGCCTACGTCTGCCTGTACCGGCGGGGGAGGGACCTGCAGCAGCCAGGATCCCAATTCCGTCACGCTGAATCTTTCCGTGCCCGACAACTCCACCTACTCCACGGGCTCGTATTCGGCCAACCTCAAGTTCGTTATTAGCGCCACATGAGAAGGAGAACACAATCAATGAAACGTCCCTTACCACTAATTGCACTGGCGGTCGTGATGCTGGTCTTGGCCGGCACTGCGCACGCCCAGTTCAACACTACCGGAACCACAACCCTGTCGCTGACCGTCGCCGCCGAAGCATCTCTGCGAATCGACACAACCACAACGACGTTGGCTACCAGCGGCTTACTCTTCAACAACGACTACACCGGCACCACCAACTACACCTACAAGATCCGCACCACCAAGTCTGGCGGCAGCGGTGCGATCACACTGAAGGTCACCAGCGACTTTAGCCCGAGCCCGGGAGGCCCGTCCGTGGGCGCTCCCCCAAGCACGGGCGATGCTTTGACCTATACCTGCTCGATCACCAGTCCCGGCACGGCCTGCACCGGCTCGCTGACGGCCAGCACCACCGCAGGCACCAGCGTGAGCACCTTCGGCGCCGATGCCAAGTCGGCACTTGGAGGAAACACCGGCTCCGTTGGTTGGAATCTGACCAACGACCCGCAATACTCGACCGGCACGTATACCGCAGTCGTTACTTTCACCATCAGCGCGACCTAACAACTATGGGCGGATGGACGGCAGTGGCGATTTTGTTAGCCTCGTACGCGGGGCAGGCGCCGCGGATCGGAAAGCCCGTGGCGATGCCCCGCACCGCCTCCATCTCCGTCGAGCCTCTGGCCAACTTTACGTTGAACGTCTCCCCGGCAACCATCAGTTTTCAGGCGACGGACCCCGATGTGTCGCCGGACGCGGGAAACTCGGCAGCCACCGTTTCGTGGACTCACAACGGCACCAACGGGCAGACCTGGAATCTGACGGTCCGATCCGGGGCTACCACCATGACCAACTGTCCCGCCATCGCGGCTTCCGCGATTACGGTCACCTGCACCTCGGCCCGGGTGACCGGGACCGGCGGGACGGCCACCTGTAGCGGAGCTTTTGCGCTCTCCACGACCAACACCGTCGTGGCCAGCGGCAAACAGCCAAATCCCAGTTCGACTTTCACAGTTACGATCACCTACAGCCTGGCCGACAACTGGAAGCGAATTGCACAAATGAGCCCAGCATGTACACTATCCCTCACCTATATCGCAAACCAGCCATAGCCTTCTGTTTCGCCGCGGCGTCGCTCGCGATTCCCACGGCACATGCTCAGGTAGGGCTGGGCCTGACACCGATGCGCGAGGAGCTTGCGCTTCCCGGGGGCGGCCAGCATTCGGGCGTTCTGACCCTGATCAACGATTCGCAAGCCAAGGTGCGGATCGTGGGCGAGCTGCTCGATTTCTACATCGACGCATCCACCACCCCGCAATTCGGCCCGGAATGGCCGCAGGAGGCCGACTTCTCGTGCCGGAAATGGCTGGTCATGAACCCCATGGAAATGGAACTGGAGGCGCACGCGCAGACGCTGGTCCGCTACACGGTGCGCACTCCCGCCGACGTGCCTGCACGCAGTTATCACTGCGCCATGGGCTTCACCACACAACCCACCGCCAGCGAAGTCCGCGGGACGGGATTGCGTACCGCGGTGCAGATCGTCAGCGCGCTGTACGTAATCGTCGGAAAACCGGCGGTGGAAGGCTCACTGAAAGACCTGAAGGCAGAGTACGTCTCCGACGCAAAGACCCAGGGGTGGCGCGCCGTGGTGGTCATGGCCAACCCGGGAGAGATGCACTACCGGCCAAGCGGCGATCTCGACGTCCTGGACGAATCCGGGACGGTAGTGGAATCGGCGAAATTCGCCTCCATTCCCGTGCTTCCCAGGCGCGATCAGAATTTCATTTTTCCTCTGAAGCTCGCCGCGGGCCCGGGCAACTATACGCTGCGCGCGCGTGTGGACCTGGGCGGAAGCGAGATCCAGGAGGCCAGCGCTCGTGTCACGGTCCCGAAACCATAGGCTGGACCGGTTTCAAGCGCCGCCGGCACTCGCGCGCGTGTTCGCGGCAGCGGGCTTGCTGCTGGCGGCGGCGTCAGGCGTGCACGCGCAGGGTCGGGGGCAGGCCGAGCTCGCCCTGCAAGGCTATTACCTGAACGGCGATCAGCAGTTCCTTAACAGCACCACCGGACTGGCGCTGCACTTTCAGGACTTTCTGCCGCACATCGGCCTGCTCAGCGGGAGCCTGGAAGGTTACACCGCCCAGAACCGCCTGGTGACGGGCGACAACTTCCTCGAATTGCGCGGCGCGCCGTGGATGGGGTACCACTGGACCGTCACCGGCGGCGATTTCCGCGCACCGGCATACCTGGTCGAATTTCCCTTCTACAACATCTTCACGCCGGAGATCACCGCTCGCGGATTTCGAGTTCTGGCCCAGCACGGCGATACGCAGTACATGATCTTCCTGGGTGAGGAGACGCTGGCGGCGGGTCCGCGCGTGCCTTACCGGATTATCGCCCCGCAAACGGTCGCCGGCGCGGGCGCGGTGCATAAGATCGGCAGATACCTGCGCGTCGGAGCGCGTTTCATGCAATTCCATTCCAGCCCCAGCCAGATCGAGGAAAATCCCGAGTTCTTTCCTCCGGGAAGGGATCAGGGCTTCGTCCGCACTTTCTCGGTACAGTCCCTCTACACTCCGGACAAGCGCCTGAAGATTTACGCGGAGGTGTCGCGACCGCTGGAACAAACGCACGCCGTGACCTCTTCCATCGCGGGCGCGGCGTGGGAATCGAAGAGCCTGACGTTCCGCATGAACTACGTGCTGCAAGGCGTGCAGTACTTCCCCCTGGCGGGCTATTTCGTGGGCGACCGCCGCGGACCGTTCGCGGAAGTTCACCTGCATCCGTGGAAGCGCGTCGACCTGTATGGCTCCGCCAGCCGCTACCGCAATAACCTCGAGAACGATCCGGCCGTCGTATCGCTGGACAGCACCAACGAGTCGGCCGGCCTGACCGTGGCGCTGCCCGCGAAGTTCAGCTTCAACGGCCAGGTTTCGGTGATCCGCTTCACGTCGCAACAGCCGGGCGACGCGCCTGTCGCATCCGACAACCGCCAGATCGAGGCCACGCTGGCGCGAAGCCTGGGCCGCCATAACCTGCGCCTGAGCGTGCGCGAGCTGAACCTGGTGATGCCGCCGACGTCGCAGCGGCAGCGCTCGGCGGAACTCGAGGACGTGTACCAGCTCCGTCATTTCTTCATCGGCGGGAGCGCCCGCTGGCAGCGCGCCTCGGGCGCGGACCAGCGCAATTCCGTCTACCTGCGGGGTTCGTTTCAGGCCAACGTGGGAAGGCTGAGCGCGTACGCCAATGTGGAAGGCGGGAAAGACCTGGCCAACCGCACCATCTTTGCGACCAATACTTACAGCACCA
>Ga0335080_10002955_pt1 | contig 17109 bp, 16 predicted proteins | sample Lox_Sample_34_FD_206720 | JGI IMG/M metagenome (GOLD analysis project Ga0335080, IMG submission 206720) | Soil microbial communities from Loxahatchee National Wildlife Refuge, Florida, United States - Lox_Sample_3.4 | ecosystem: Environmental > Terrestrial > Soil > Wetlands | place: USA...
GCCCTGTGAAATGATCGAGCACCTGGCGCGAAACCGCGAAGCGGTGCTGGCCGAAAGCTATCGTCGCTGGAAAGAACGCGACCTGACGCCGCTGATTCCGCCCTTCGGGCCTCTACCCGAACGGCGTGCCCGGCGGGCCGCAGGGCGCGGCGGCTCAAAGCAGGGTAACGCGCAAGGGGCGGCGCGCGTCCGAACGACGAAGGCTTCCCGCCGAGGAGAACCGTCGTGACCTTCATGAACGATCTGAAAATCGCAGTGCGATCGCTCTCCCGCGCGCCGTCGCTATGGGTGACGGTGGCGCTGACGCTCGCGCTCGGCATCGGCGCGAACGCGGCCATCTTCAGCGTGGTGCGCGGCGTGCTCCTACGCCCGCTGGCCAACCGCGACGAAGACCGCTTGCTCTACATTCGCCAGAGCGCGCCGGGATACGGCCAGGAGAACGCGACGTTTTCCGTGCCGGAAATCGGCGACATCGGCCACAGCCTGAAAACGATCACCGAGCTGGGCACGTTTTCCGAGATGGACTTCACCGTTGTGGGACTCGGCGACCCGCGCGAGATCCGCGGCGGCGTTGTGGACGGCGCGTACTTCGAAGTGATGGGCCTGAAGCCGGTGCTCGGCCGCCTGCTGGGGCCTGACGACGACGGCCCCAAGGCGGCGGGCGCGGTGGTGCTCACCGACCACTTCTGGCGCGATTCGCTGCACGCGGATCCCAGCGTGCTCGGCAGGGTCCTGCAGCTCGGCAGCTTCGAAGGCAGCCGGTCCGCAACGATCGTAGGCGTTCTGGAACCGTCCGTGCCCTACCCCGTCGAAACGGAAATCATCGCCAACGTCGTCACCAGCCCGCACCACCTCTCGGCCACCATGGTGCAGGGACGCGAGCACCGCATGACGGAAGTCTTCGCGCGCCTTGCGCCGAACGCCGATCTCGAGGCCGCGCGCGCGGAAGTCCGCGCGGCGTATGGCTCGATGACCGCGGACCATCCTGAGACCTACAAGGCCGAGGCGCGCTACCGCGTGGATGTCTCGCGCATGCACGACCAGATCAACTCAAAGGCGAAGACGATCCTTTGGGTGCTATTCGCAGCCGCCGGCCTGCTGTTCGTGATCGCCTGCTCGAACGTGGCCAACCTGATTCTCGCACGCACTGTGCGGCGCGAGGCGGAGCTGGCCGTGCGCACCGCGCTGGGAGCCACTTCCCTTGCGCTGCGGCGCTCGCTGCTCGCGGAAAGCCTCGTGCTCTGCGGCTCGGGGGCGATTGCCGGTCTCCTGATCGCATGGCCGATGGTGGCCGTCCTGTCGCGTTATGCCGCGCGGTTCTCTGTTCGCGCGAACGGCTTGACGCTCGATTCGAGCCTGGTGTGGATTGGAATCGCGCTGGCCATCGGCGCGTCCTTGCTCCTCGCCTTCGTGCCCCGCCTGCCGGCGCCCGACGGCTCCAACGGAACGGCGCTCACCAGCAGCGGCGTGCGCATCGCCGGCGGCAGCAAGCGCCGCCTGCGCGTCTTTGCCGTCACGCAGATCACCGCGTCGTTCCTGCTGCTTGCCGGCGCGGGCGCATTGATGAAGACGCTGCTCACGCTCGAACAAATGCAGGCGCCGTTCGACACGGCCAAGGTCCTGGCCATCAACCTGCCCGTGATGAGCTACGGCAGAACTCCGCAGCAGGTGGCGCAGTTCTACCGCGACGCGCGGCACCAGGTCACCACGCTTCCGGGCATCACTCACGTGGCCACCGGCTTCGCCGTGCCGTGGCGCGATGGGAGCCTGGGGCTCGACATCCAGCTCCAGTTCGGGATGGAAGGACAAACGCCCGAGAACGGCGCCGACTATCCCCGCGCCTTTTTCCGCACAGTTTCTCCCGGCTATTTCGACACGATGGGCATCCCGCTGCTGAGCGGGCGCGACTTCCGTGACGACGACCGCGATGGCAACGAGCGAGTGGTGATTGTAAGCGAGAGCCTGGCGAAGAGAGTGCTGAACGGCGCGGACCCGCTCAACCGCCACATTTCCTGGACTGATCCTGTGATCAAATTCATCGGCATGAGCGGGGAGCCGCGGCGCATCGTGGGCGTGGTGCCCGATCTTGACGACGTGCACATCATTCCCTCTCCGGCCATGACCGTGTACCAGCCCAGCGATCAGGAAGGCTGGAGCGCGCGCATGTTCGTGCGAACCGAGGGTGACCCGGGCGCCATGGTCGCTACGATCACCAAAACGATCCGCCACGTCTCTGCCGACCAGCCGGTCGAGCGCGCGGCCACCCTCGGTGACATTCGCGGCGAAATGCTCACGCCGGACCGGCTGAATGCGATCGTGTTCGGCGGCTTCGCGGCCGTGGCGCTGTTGATTTCCGTGGTGGGCGTCGCGGGCGTGCTGGCGTTCTCCGTCAGCGGACGCACGCGCGAATTCGGAATCCGCCTAGCGCTGGGGGCGCAGCCTTCGGCCATTCTGACGAACGTGCTGCTGGAAGGCGCGGTGATCGGCGCTCTTGGTGTTGCGACCGGCGTCGTGGCGGGCTTTGCGCTCGCGCGCGTCGTCGCCAGATACGTTTCCGAAATCCAGGTGCCGGGCGCGCTCCCACTTACGCTTTCGGCGCTGCTGATTCTGATTGCTGCGGTGGTAGCGGCGGCGCTGCCGGCCGCTCGCGCCGCACGCGTGGACGCGGTCGAAGCCCTCCGCGCGGAATAAGCTTCAGGCGCAATCGGCGATGGCAGGCGAATCCGGCACCCCGGTTTTCGGTTTTCGGCCTTCGCTTTTCGGTTTTCGTTTTTCGGTCTTTTCAGACCAGTTCGAGGCCCGCGAAGAAGTAGCTGATCTCAAACGCGGCCGTCTCCGCTGCGTCCGATCCGTGCGTGCAGTTATTCCCGATGCTCGTGCCCAGTTCCCGCCTGATTGTTCCAGGAGCAGCTTTCGCGGGATCCGTCGCGCCCATCGTGTCGCGCCACCTGGCGATGGCGTTTTCCGCCTCTAGCACCATCACGATGGACTTGCCGCTGCTCATGAAATCCGTCAGCTCGCCGAAAAAGGGCCGCGCCTTGTGCACCGCGTAAAACCCTTCCGCCTCGCCCTTACTCATGCGCATGGATTTGATCGCCACAATGGCGAAGCCTGCTTTGTGAATCCGCGAGAGAATGTCCGCCGCCAGCCCCCGGCTCACCGCATCCGGCTTGATGATCGCAAAGGTCCGCTCAATAGCCATGAAACGCTTTGTTCCTCCTTGAAGTTATCCCTTCAGTTTCTTTGCCAGCGTGGCGCCGATATCCGCCGGGCTTTGTACGGTCGTGATTCCTGCGGCCTGCATCGCGGCGTATTTGTCTTTGGCGGTGCCTTGCCCGCCGCTGATGATGGCGCCGGCGTGGCCCATGCGGCGGCCCGGCGGCGCGGTTTGCCCGGCGATGAAGCCGACCACGGGCTTCTTCACGTGCTCCTTGATATAAGCCGCTGCGGTTTCTTCGGCGGTGCCGCCGATTTCGCCGATCATCACGATGGCGCGGGTGTCCGGATCGGCATTGAAGAGCTGGATGGCATCGAGGAACGTCGTCCCGATGATCGGGTCGCCGCCGATGCCGATGGCTGTGGATTGGCCCAGCCCCAGCGCGGTGAGCTGGCCGACGGCTTCGTAGGTGAGCGTGCCGCTCCGGCTTACCAGGCCCACGTTGCCCTGCTTGTGGATGCGACCGGGCATGATGCCGATCTTGCACTTCCCCGGGGAAATGATTCCGGGGCAGTTGGGGCCGATCAGGCGCGTCTTGCCGCCGCGAATCACGTTCCAGACGCGCATCATATCCACGGCGGGAATCCCCTCCGTGATGCAGACCACCAGCGGCAGTCCCGCGTCTGTGCCTTCGAGGATGGCGTCCGCAGCGAACGGAGGCGGCACAAAGATCACAGAAGCATCGGCGCCGGTTTCTTTCACGCAATCGGCCACAGTGTTGAACACCGGACGGTCGAGGTGCTTCGTTCCGCCTTTGCCGGGCGTCACGCCGCCCACAACCTGCGTGCCGTACTCGATCATCTGCGACGCATGAAACGTTCCTTCGCGCCCCGTAAAGCCCTGCACCAGCACGCGGGTCTTTTCATTCACCAGCACGCTCATGCCGCACCGCCCGCGATCTTCACAACCTTTTCCGCTCCGTCCTTCATGCCGTCCGCCACGGTGAAGCCGAGCCCGGACTCCTTGATGATCTTCTTTCCTTCCTCCACGTTCGTTCCTTCCATGCGGACCACCACCGGGATCTTCAGGTCCAGTTCGCGCGCGGCAGTAACCACGCCCGTGGCCAGCACGTCGCAGCGCAGGATGCCGCCGAAGATGTTGATGAAGACGGCGCGCACCGCCTTGTCGCTGATGAGAATATGGAACGCGTTCTTGATCTGCTCGGCGTTCGCGCCTCCACCAACGTCCAGAAAGTTCGCGGGAGAGCCGCCCGACAGCTTGATGATGTCCATGGTGGCCATGGCCAGGCCTGCGCCGTTCACCATGCAGCCAACCGTGCCGTCCAGCTTGATGTAATTGAGGCCATACTTCGATGCGGAGATCTCCAGCGGGTCCTCTTCATCCAGATCGCGCAGTTCGCGGAAGTCCTTGTGGCGGTAGAGGGCGTTGTCGTCGATGGTCATCTTCGCGTCCAGCGCGATCAGCTTGCCGTCACCGGTGACGATGCAGGGATTGATCTCGACGAGAGAGGCATCCGTCTCGACATACGCACGGTAGAGCGACTGGAAGAAAGGCACCGCAAGCGAAACACTGTCGCCGGCCAGTCCCAGCCCGAAGGCAATCTTGCGCGCCTGGTATGGCTGCAATCCCACGGCGGGATTGACGTGCTCGCGGATGATGGCTTCAGGACGTTCTTTGGCCACCTCTTCGATTTCCATGCCGCCCGCGCTGCTGGCCATGAACACCGGCATCCCCACGGCGCGATCCAGGAGCACGCTGAGGTACAGTTCGCGTTTGATGTCCATGCCCTCTTCGATCAGCAGCCGCTTCACCAGGCGGCCTTCGGGCCCGGTCTGGTGCGTGACGAGCGTCATGCCAAGAATCCTGCTGGCCAGGTCCGCAGCCTCGTCCACGGAGCGGGCCAGCTTGACGCCGCCACCCTTGCCGCGCCCGCCGGCGTGAATCTGGGCTTTCACGACCATCACGGGCGTGCGCAGGCGCTCGGCCACAGCGCGTGCTTCTTCTTTTGTGAAGGCCACCTCGCCGCGCGGGGTGGGCACACCGAAGCGCGCAAGGATGGCCTTCGCTTGATACTCGTGAATCTTCATGGGGCTTCCGCCAGTGTTAAAATCTGCGTTGATCGAAAACGAGCCAGTCTACATGGGAACGCGCGGCTGCGGCAAGCCGCCACGCCAACCGGCAGGATGACGAACCACCACACTTCTGCGCTGCTCGACGCGCTCGACGCCGCGATTCGCGGCAGGAATCTGGCGCGCGCGGACGCCGACGCGGCTATGGAAGAGATTCTCTCCGGGCGCTCGTCGGACGGACAAATTGAGGCCTTCCTGCGGGCGCTCCTTGCGAAAGGCGAGACGGTGGACGAACTGGTCGGCTTCGCAGCGGCCATGCGCCGTCACGCGGCACTCGCGTTTCCGGTCCCGCGCATGAACGGCGTGAAGCTGCTGCTCGATACCTGCGGCACGGGAGGCGATGGGCGCAATACGTTCAACATCTCGACCTGCGCGGCGTTTGTCGCGGCAGGGGCCGGCGCGCGGGTAGCGAAGCACGGCAACCGCTCGATCAGTTCGCGTTGTGGGTCGGCGGATGTGCTGGAAGCGCTTGGCGTCCGCCTGGACGTTCCTCTGTCGCGGATGGGCGAGGCCGTTGCGGATGTGGGGATTGGATTCTTCTTCGCCCAGGCAGCGCACACGGCCATGCGCCATGCCATGCCGGCGAGGAAGAAGATCAAGGAACACACAGCGTTCAACCTGCTGGGGCCGCTGACCAATCCCGCCGGGGCCAGCGTGCAGGTAGCCGGTGTTTTCAACGAACGGGCGACGGCGCTGGTGGCGCAGGCGATGGCGGAGTTGGGGACGGAACGCGCGTTCGTGGTGCATGGCGCGGATGGCCTCGACGAGATTTCGTTGTCGGGCGAGACGCATGTGGCGGAGGTACGCCGCGGAGCGGTGCGCAGCTACACCGTTGCGCCGGAAGATTTCGGCTCCGTCCGGGCGCCGCTGGACGCGGTGAAGGGCGGCGACGCGAGCGAGAACAGGGACAGAATACTGGGGATTCTGGGCGGAGAGCGCGGCGCCCCGCGGGATATTGTGGTGATCAACGCGGCCGCGGCGCTGGTAGCGTCTGGACTGGCGGCGGACTTCACGGACGGCGCGGAGCGAGCGGGACGGGCGATTGATTCGGGCGCGGCAAGAGGAAAAATGGATGAGCTGGTGGCATTCTGCAATGCGACCTGAGCGCGGGGCTGGACGCCGGGGGTGTTCGAGAGCAGGAGGTTTCCGCGCCACTGGGGGCGTGCTAGAATTCAGCCTCCGTCGTACTTCCCCCCTGCTCTGAGGTCCATCGGCGCAGGCATCTCAAAGGCTGATTCGTCCCGCAAGAAAACAAACAAGGAGAGAGAGTCGATGACCCCGGAGCAAGCCAAATTCACCGCTCATCTTTACTGTTCCACTTTGGAAAACGAGTTCAACGCCACGAGGAAAGTGCTGGCAGCCGTTCCCGAGGCAAAAAAGTCCTACCGGCCTGAGGAGCACGCGCGCACCGCGTTCGAACTCGCCGCGCATCTGGCGTCAGCCGACGTGTGGTTCCTCCACGGCATCCTGAAGGCCGACTTGACTCCGGAAGGCGACAAGAAGTTCAGCAACGTAGCCGAAATCGTGGCCTACTACGAAAAGGAATTCCCCGCCGCAATCGCCAAGATCAAGGCGCTGCCCGCTGAAAAGCTGGCGCAGACGATCCCCGCATTCGGCATGTTCAACCTGCCCGCAGCGGCCTATCTCGGTTTTTTGAACAACCACTCCATCCACCATCGCGCGCAGCTCGCCACCTACCTGCGGCCGATGGGCTCGAAGGTGCCGAGGATCTACGGCGGCAGCTACGACGAACCGATGCAGATGCCGGCCGCGGCGCACTAGAAGACCGATCCGGTCGAGCGGTCATCGCATTCTCCAAAAGGCGGCAGCCCGGGACCACACTATTGCTGGTCCAGGGCTCGAATCGCCAGAAGGCCGGCGACGGCCGTGAACACGAGGAAACCCGCCGCTTCAGCGACGATCCGTGAAGGGTCGCCCAATCCAACTGTCGCGTACCGCAGTACGTCCACTTGCCAGGTAATCGGATTTGCCAGCGCTGCCGCCGCGAACCAGCGCGGCAGCGGGTCCGTGGGATAAAACATCGAGCTCAGGAAAATCAGCACGAAGTAAAGAATCGACGTGACGGCGTTGAACGCGTCGTTTCTGCGAATGCGCAGCGCGAACGCGGCGTACACGTAGAACCACGCCGCCGGGCCTAGCCCCAGCAAAGCTACCAGCAGCCAGGCGTGGCCGCCCGCAAAGGGCACATGCAGAACGAAGCGCGCGGCGGCAAGCGTCAGCGCGCCCTGTACGATCGCCAGCAGAACCGTGAACAGCATGCGTCCGAACAGATACTGCGCGCGAGTCATCGGGTAGGTGAGCATTTCATAGAAGATGCCGTTGTCGCGGTCCATGAAGAAGGACCACGCCGTGTTCGACGGAATCGCAAAGCTCCCGAGCCCCAGGCATCCAGCCAGGAAGAAGGCGTTATAGTCCAGGCCGCCGGCGCCGAAGTTCACGCCCAGCGCGGCATCAATACCCACGCCGAAAACCAGCAGGTTGATCATCGGGTAGCACAAATCCCACACGATGAAGGTGAAGTTTGTCGCGCGGATTCTCGCGTCACGATAGAAGACGGCTGCAACAGCGGACATGAATTCTCTCCCCCCTATGCTTTCTTCAACAGCTCGACGAAGATGTCTTCGAGGCTCGCTCCACCCACCTCGACGCGCAGGACGCTGCCCTGGCGCGCCAGGGCGTTCACAGCGTCCAGTACGCTGCCGTCCTTCGCCTTGTACGCCACTTCAATCGTGTTCTGGCTGCGCGACGAACGGATTGGTGCGAGCGCCGCGACCGCCGCATCGATTCCCGCGGGCATTTGCTCGAACGTGAGGGCGATCTCGTACACACCCTCGGAAAGCATCTTCAGGGCGTGCAGGTCTCCGCGGGCAATCTGGCGCCCCTGGTTCATGATCAGGATGTCGTCACACAACTGTTCCGCTTCGCTCAGGATGTGCGTCGTCAGGATGATGGTGCGGCCCCGCTGCGCCTCTTCGCGCAGCCAGTCCATCACCTGACGCTTCAGGAGCGCGTCCATGCCCGTGGAGAACTCGTCCAGAAAAATCACCGGCGTCGGTACCATAAACACCTTGCCTACCTGCACACGCCGCCGCGAGCCTCCGCTCAGGTCCTGCACCTTCCGTCCCGCGTCTTCCGTGATCTGCATGCGCTCGATGATTTCGTCGGTGCGCCGCCGCGCTTCCGCCGGCGGTATGCCGAAAAAGCGCGCATAGGTCAGCAGGTTGTCGCGCACGCTCAGGAAAATCTCCGCCGCGGACTCCTGCAGCACCACGCAGATGTTGCGGCGCACGTCCAGCGGGCGTTCGACCACGTCAAACCCCATCACCGCCGCGGAACCACTTGTCGGCCGCAGCAGCGTGTTCAGGATTTTCAGCGTCGTGGTCTTCCCCGCTCCATTCGGCCCCAGCAACCCGAAGATCGCTCCCGGCGCCACGCGGAAGCTCAGCGCTTCCAGCGCCGTCACGGGCTTTCCGCCCTTCGGGTAATAGACCTTCCCCAGGTTCGAAACTTCCACAGCCGCGGTGCTCATTGCCTGATTCGCTTTCTGTGCCCGCGAGGACACGGCAAAAAGAGGGTGACTCGGACAGGCTGAATGTAGAATGGCCACCCCGAGGCGGCCGCGTGGAATGGCGGAAGCCGCCGGTTACAGGAGGATGGCGTTGATGCGGATAAGAGTGATGCCAGCCATAGCGATATGCCTTTTTGCTGCTTCGACAATCTATGCCCAGCAGCCCGGCAAGTCAACCTCAACGGCGGCCGGTGCCGCGGCCGTGCGCGCGTTCCGCCAGACCCACGAGCGGGCCATCATCACCGAGTTCAACGAGTTCCTGGCCATCCCCAACATCGCCTCCGACGCGCCGAACATCCAGCGCAACGCTGACTACCTGGCGCACATGCTCGAAAAGCGAGGCATCCACCCGCAAATGCTGGCCATCGCCGGTCGCGGCCCGGTCGTCTTCGCAGAAATCAAGCAGCCCGGCGCGACGCGCACCGTCCTGCTCTACGCGCACTACGACGGCCAGCCCGTTGACCCTGCGGTCTGGATCAAGAACAAGCCCTTCGAGCCGATGCTCTTCACCGGCCCGCCGTCCACGGGCGGTACGCAGATCCCCTTCCCCGATCATCTCGAAAGCGACTGGCGCATCTACGGTCGCTCCACTTCCGACGACAAGGCCGCCATCGTCGCCATCCTCACCGCCCTGGACGCGCTGAAGGCGAAGGGCATCCCCCTGGGTGTAAACGTGAAGCTGGTGTTCGACGGCGAGGAAGAAGCGGGCTCGCCGAACCTGGAACGGGTGGTGAACGAGCACCGAGAGTTCTTCGCAGGAGACGTGCTGCTGGTGTGCGACGGGCCGTCGGACCAGTCCGGCCGCCCGCAGATTACCTTCGGCAACCGCGGCGTCGTGGACGCGGAAATCACCGTCTACGGCCCCTCGCGGCCGCTGCACAGCGGCCACTACGGCAACTGGGCGCCGAACCCAGCGATGCGCCTCGCGCAACTGCTCGCCTCGATGAAGGACGCGAACGGCCGCGTGCTGATCGCCGGCTTCTACGACGACGTGACACCGCCCGGCCCGCGCGAACGCCAGGCCGTCAAGGAAGCGCCGAACAACGAAGCCGCCCTGGAGCGGGAACTGGCCATCGCGCAGCCCGACGGCGGCGGTAAGCGCCTGATCGAATTGATTGCCGAGCCGTCGCTCAACATTCGCGGCCTGCGCAGCGCCTACGTCGGCGCGCAGTCGCAGAACGTGGTGCCCGATCGGGCCGTCGCCTCGCTCGACATGCGCCTGGTGAAAGACATCCAGCCGGAAAAGCAGCTTGCGCGCCTGATCGCGCACGTCGAGAAGCAAGGGTACACGGTGTTCCGGCAGGAGCCGACGCTTGCGGAGCGCGCGAAGTATCCACGGGTCGCGCTGGTGACGTCAACGGGCGGCTACCCGGCGACGCGAACGCCGATGGATTTGCCCGTGGCGCTGGCGATAGTGCCGGCGGTGGCAACGGGGACCGGAGAGCAGCCGGTGCTGCTGCCGGCGCTGGGCGGCAGTGTGCCGATGTTCGTCTTCGAACGGCTCGGCCTGCCTATCATCGGCACGCCCATCGCCAACTACGACAACAGCCAGCACGCGGCGAACGAGAACATTCGCATTGGCAACCTCTGGCGCGGCATGGACGAGTTCGGCGGGATTCTGGCGGGACTGCAGTGGTGAGTTGCGACAGGTCGCGCTCGCCAAAGCTGGCAGGTTTGCCTGTGCTACTTGAGGCGAAGAAAGTTCTCGAGGAGCTGGGCGCCGGGCGTCGTAAGCACGGACTCGGGGTGGAACTGCACGCCTTCCACTAAGAACTTCCGGTGGCGGAGGCCCATGATGACGCCGTCGGCCGATTCCGCGGTGATGGCGAGGCAGCGGGGCAGCGTGCGACGCTCGACCATGAGTGAGTGGTAGCGCGTGGCATCGAACGGCTGGGGCAGTCCACGAAAAACCGACTTGCCGTCGTGATGAATCTCGCTGGTCTTGCCGTGCATCAGCTTCGGAGCGCGGATCACCCGGCCGCCAAAAGCCTCGCCGATGGCCTGATGCCCCAGGCAAACGCCCAGGACCGGGACCCTGCCGGCAAATCGCCGAATCAAACCGATGCTGATGCCTGCCTCGCGCGGCGTGCACGGCCCCGGCGAGATGACGATGCGTTCCGGGCGCATTGCCGCGACCTCGTCGAGCGTGATCTGGTCGTTGCGCTTGACCACAACTTCCTGCCCCAACCGGCCAAGAATCTGCGCCAGGTTGTAGGTAAAGGAATCGTAGTTGTCGAGGAGCAGAAGCATCGGCGTTACCCGCCGACCTGTTCCAACGCCGTCAGCAAGGCGCGCGCCTTGTTGACCGTCTCGTCGTACTCGCGCGCAGGAACCGAATCCGCCACGATGCCCGCGCCTGCCTGGATGTACGCCATACCCGCCTTGGACACCAGCGTTCGAATCGCAATGCAAGAATCCATGTTGCCGGAGTAGTCCAGATACAGCACCGCGCCGCCGTAGATTCCGCGCCGCGTCGGCTCCAGTTCTTCGATGATCTCCATTGCGCGGACCTTTGGCGCTCCAGTGAGCGTCCCCGCGGGGAAGCACGACATCAGCACGTCGAAGCAATCGACGCCGGAGCGCAGCTGCCCGCGGAGAGTGGAGACGAGATGCATCACGTGGGAGTAGCGCTCCACGGTCATCAGGTTCTCCACGCGCACGCTGCCGTACTCCGAAACGCGGCCCAGGTCGTTACGCCCCAGGTCCACCAGCATGATGTGCTCGGCGCGCTCCTTCGGGTCGTCAATCATTTCCTGGGCCAGCCGCCGATCTTCGGCTTCATCGCGTCCGCGGGGCCGCGTGCCGGCGATGGGGCGGTAGAAAGCCTCGCGTCCCTGCACCTTCACCAGCATCTCGGGCGAACTGCCGACCACCGAGAGGGCGCCGTCGCGCAGGAAGTACATGTAGGGCGAGGGATTCAGCACGCGCAGCTTGCGATAAATAGACAGCGGATCGGCGCTGGTGCGTGCGGCGAACCGCTGGCTGAGCACAATCTGAAAGGCGTCGCCGGCGCGGATGTAGGTTTTTGCGCGGCGCACAGCATCCAGGAATCTGGCGCGGGGAGAATTCGAGCGCACGCGCGGCTTGCCGGCACGTTTCGTGCGGCGTTCGGGCGGCAGCGGTTTCTCGAGCCTCAAGCGCGTGGCCCGGATGGCGCGTACGGCGGCGTCGTACTTTTCGCGCAGGCTGCCTGAACCCTCGGTGAAGACATTCCGGATCACCCAAACCGCCTGGCGGACGTGGTCAAAGGCGACTAGGCCGTCAAAGAGCATGAAAACAGCGTCGTCCAGGCCGATATCGTCAGGGTGCGTGGCCGGAAGCTTCTCGACGAGGCGGACCGCGTCGTAAGCGAGATAGCCGATGGCGCCGCCGCAGAGGGGAGGCAGCTCAGGCAGCCGCACCGGCCGAAAGCGCGCCAGGCGCTCACGCAGCAGCGCGAAGAGCTGCACCGTAGTCTCCTGGACGTGCCCGCGCGATTCCAGCGTGGTTCCCCTGGGACCCGAACGAATCACCTCAAACGGATCGCGCCCGAGGAACGAGTAGCGCGCCAGACGCTCTCCTCCTTCCACGCTCTCCAACAGAAAGGCGTTGCTGGGGCTGTCGCTGGCCAGCCGCAAGTAAGCGCTGACCGGCGTCAGCAGGTCGGCCGGCAACACTTCACAGACGGGAATGAGGTTTCCCTGGCGCGCCAGCTTGCGGAACGTCCCGAAGTCGGGGGTGATCATCCTGCGCCCCGTTCATTCGCGCCTTCGCTGCGTTCCTCGCGAGCCAGCGCCGCCGTGACCTCCGCATGCATGGCCTTCACGGGGGCTTTCTCTCCGGTCCACAGCTCCCACTGCGCGACGCCCTGGGCCACGAACATGTCAACGCCGGAAAGCGTCTCGATGCCGCGCCGCTCCGCGAGGCGAAGCAGGCGCGTGCGCATGGGGCGATAGATCAAATCGAAGACCAGCGAACAGCGCAGCTCGGCGGCCTCGAGCGGCGAGGCGTCCACACCGGGCATCATGCCGATGGGCGTGGCGTTGACGATGGCGTCGAATTCCATCTCCCGCAGTTCGCGCCGCTCGACCGCCTCAACGCCCAGGTCGCGCGCCGCGCTGCGGGCCGCCTCGGACCGCCGGGCGCAGAAGAAGACCTGCGCGCCCGCGCGGGCCGCCGCGAAACCCACCGTGCGGCCGGCCCCTCCTGCACCGTAGACCAGCACGCGCGCGCTTTCGAACTTCATGCTTCTGCCGAGGGACTGCATGACGCCGGCGTAGTCGGTGTTGTATCCATGCAGCTTGCCGCCGCGGACGGATACCGTGTTGACTGCCCCGATCTCGAGCGCCAGGGGATCGCACTCGTCGAGGTAGCGCACGATCTGCTGCTTATGCGGCAGCGTAACGCTCAGCCCCGAAATGCGCAGCGGGCGGATGGCCTTGACGAAGTCCTTCAGGTCGCGCACCAGGAACGGCACAAACACCGCGTTCACCCGGCGGTGGGCGAAGCCCGTGTTGTGCAACAGCGGCGAAAGCGAGTGGCCGACGGGGTTCGCAATCACTCCGTAGAGCTGTGTGCGCCGGTTCTGCTGCTCGACGCGGTAGATGGATTGCATGGTGTCGAGCGGCAACTGACCCGGCGCCACAGTGCGGCCCGCCGCGGCATAGGCGAGCGCGCTGCCCTCGCGCACGGAGGCAATGCGGCCGGCTGCGCCGACGTCACCCATCGGCGCGACGATCACATGGCGACGCCCGTGAGCGGCGCGAAGCAAGCGAACGAGCTCGCGATAGTGACGCGTGACGGCCGCGATCTTCACCGCATCTCCGCCCGCGGATTCCAGCTTGCGGCGCAATTCGCCCAGCCGCGCCGGCGTCCGCGCAAAGTCATGCGCGGAGATAATCAGCCGGACGTCACCCAGGGTCTTGCGCAACGTGGCGGCGTTCAGGCGCCCTATCGTCTCGATTTCCACATCGCACCAGGCACATCCCGAGGCCACGGCCAGAACCAGCCGGGTGATCTGGCGCGCGATGCTGCCCTCAAAGCGGCCTCCCGCCTCTTTTCTCCGGCAGGTGGCAATCAGCGTGGCGCGCGCGGCGACAGGCGCAAGGCCCCGCAGGAGGGTGGCGAACTCGTCTTCCGACGACAAGTAGTCGAGCCGCAGTTCGATGATGCTGGTGCGTCGCAAGGCCAGACGAGCCATGGCCAGCGCCTGCTGGGCGCTTGATTCCGCAACAACGGCGCAGAGTTTTCCGCCTTCAAACACCAGCATCACCCGCCGGAAAAAGTCCGCCCGCTGGAGGGAACAGCCCGCCCGCGGGGGCAGCTATTATGCCGTATCCAGAGTGTAAAGCCCTGGAACTGTGCAGCTTGACGCCCTCCGTCCGGCTTTGCTACGGTCGCCCCATCAGGTACCTGTGCGCCCGCTGAGCCGGGACGCCCGGATAAGGAGTCGTTCAATGCGAAGAATGGCGTTGCCGCTGTTGTGTCTCCTCACTTTCGGGGCCGCCGGCGCGGGGGCGCAGGTGCAGGCGCAAGTGCAGGTGCAACCCTCGACCGCGATCGCGGACCGCGGCCACTCGGCCACCGAGGCGGACGTGCTCTGCGCGGGAATGATAACCAACGAGAAGATGCCGTACGACACGTACATCATCTCCGGCGAGCAGGCGGACCCGCAGACCATCTACTCCAGAGGCCAGTACGTGTACGTCAACCGTGGCTCCGGCGATGGAGTCAAGGTCGGCGACGAGTTCATGGTCCTGCGTGAACAGACCAACTTCATCCACGTGCAGTTCTTCGACCAGGAGCATTCGATGGCCCGCAAGCTGGGCACGCAGTGGCAGGACGTCGGCCGCATCAGGGTCGTGGTGGTGCACCCCAAGGTTTCGATCGCGCAGGTATCCTACTCATGCACCTACATCCTGCGCGGGGACTATGTGCGGCCCGCCGTGGACTATCCGATCGTGCCGTTCCGGCCGCTGAAGGACCTCGACCGCTTCGCGCCACCCAGCGGCAAGGCGACCGGGCGCGTTGTCAAGGCCAAGAACATCCAGGCGATGGAGGAGCGTGGCGCGGTAGCCTATGTGAACCTCACCGGCGTGAAGCCGGGTGATTACGTCCGCTTCTATCGCGAGCCCGCGCCGAAGGTACACGCCATTTACCAGCTTGGAGGCATGGCCGACCACATCTTCGGCTTCGGCCAGACACCCCAGCGCTGGAAGTCAGCAGACCTGCCGCGCGAGGTTCTGGGCGAAGGAGTAGTGCTGCGCACGACCCCGAGCTCGGCGAGCGTCCTCATATACAATCCGCTGCGCGAGATCATCCTCGGCGACTACGTCGAAGTGGAATAGCTCCCTGCAAGTTTCCTTGGAGGAAGAGCCCTGGCATTCGCCGGGGCTTTTTCTTTCCTCGGGCAAGGGAGATGCGTCCTAGCGGGGCGCGGGCCGCGCCGGCAGGTCCTGACGCGGATTCTCGCGCTCGGAAAACACCTCGGCGGTAAACAGCTCGATGCACGTGGCGCGATCACACCACGCGCGGGAGGGAAGGCCTGCCTTGCGGCAGGTTTCTTCGAGGAACCTTCGGGCGTCCCAGCGATGCTCAGCCGCTACCTGGGGCAGCAGGAGGCCGCGCGACCCGCCCTGGCGCACCGAGACGCCGTGGATGCCCGGAGTGAGGGCATCCAGAACACGTTCTGCCGCGACTTCCTCCGGCGGCGTCAGAAGGGAGATCTCGAGCTCAAGCTCTTCGACCTCGCCGGCCTGAACGGGAGAGAAGCGCGGGTCGCGCGATGCGGCGAGCACGGCGCATGTCGCAACCAGAGACTCGAGGGATTCGGTCGAATCCGTGCGGCCGATGCATCCGCGCAGCTTGCCCCGGTGATGAATCGTGACGAATACTCCTCTGCGCTCCCGGCCTGCAGCCCCGAAAGGCTCGCCCGGCAGCGCCTCATCCCTCACGAAGTTGTGAATCGCACCGCGAGCCAGGGCCAGCAGGCGCCGGCGTTCTTCAGGGGGAATCATAGGGGAGGGCGGAATCAGGTTTCGTGGCGTTCCAGCGAAGGCTGCGCCGCCGCAACATCCGCCTTCTTCCGCCGCTCGAGGATGCGCAGGCGCATGCGGCGCGTCTTCACGCGGTCGTCCACCTGGCTCCAGAACTTGAGGAAGTACTGCACAGCGGAGAGAATCGCGAACAGCACCACCAGCCAGAGGAGCCCATAGCCGAGGGTGCGCAGTGAGGGATAGCGCCGGCTGAGGATCACCGTGCTCGCGGCGACGACCTGCAGCGCCATTTTCGTTTTCCCCAGCCGCGAGGCTTCGATGGTCAGGCCTTCCGCCGACGCGATGTTGCGCAGGCCGAGCACCGTGAACTCGCGCCCGATGATGATCACCACCATCCACGACGGCACTAGATCCATGTCCACGAGCGAGATGAATGCCGCAGTGATCAGCAGCTTGTCTGCGATTGGATCCAGCAAAATGCCGAGGGTGGTAATCTCGCCGCGCCGCCGGGCAATCCATCCGTCCAGCCAGTCCGTGACGGCCGCCACCGCGAGAATGAGGACGCCCCAGACCTCAAAATGGACGGTCGTGCCCAGCATCTCCACATTCGGGGAATGCACCAGCAGGACAGCCACGAGCAGCGGCACGAAAAAGATGCGCAGGAGCGTCAGGGCATTCGGGAGATTCATGTTGCTCTCAGGCGGGTGCGTCGCGGCCGCCCCTGGCCTGGCGGCTTGCGACCGATTCCGACTATAGACGCGTCTGCGGAGTGAGTCAACGGTTGCTCCGGCGGCAGATGGCTTCTGCGCCCTTGGCGGGCGAATCCATACGAGGACTGCTGTAAATCTGTGCAAAATGAACGGAGAGACCGGCGATGAGGGAAGGAGACCCAGCCGCCTCGACTTGCAGTACAGACGTGACCTAACTAGAGTCAAATCAATCGAATACAGTCACCAGATTGACGCCGACCAGCAGATGTCGCAGGCCATCCCGCGTCCCTTTTGGGAATTCGAGATTCCTTTTCCACATAGATTTCCACAGTGCTGGTGGGAGCCGGCTTCGTCATCATATCCCGGCGGAGCCTACATCAAAGAGCGGGTCGCCCGCTCAGTACCCTGCCAGGAAGAAAGATCAGGCCCTTGAAGAGGGCGAGCACGCCGCCAACAGCGATCCCCACGATGCGAAACGGCAGCAAAAGCAGCCAAATCAACGGGTAGAGTACGATCGCCACAATGGCGA
>Ga0335080_10002957_pt1 | contig 17105 bp, 11 predicted proteins | sample Lox_Sample_34_FD_206720 | JGI IMG/M metagenome (GOLD analysis project Ga0335080, IMG submission 206720) | Soil microbial communities from Loxahatchee National Wildlife Refuge, Florida, United States - Lox_Sample_3.4 | ecosystem: Environmental > Terrestrial > Soil > Wetlands | place: USA...
GGCCCCGGGAGGGCCACCTTGACCGGCGCACCCGGTGCGAGCGACTGCACGAAGCGCAGCTCGTGGACCGCCAGGGGCCGGGTACGGCGGATGGGGCCGAAGACGGCTGGATGGCGCACCCGCTCCGCAGGGACGTCGAGGGCCTTGAGCTCCTCCCGGAATTTCTCCGGGTCATCCACGTAGGGGAGCAAGTCGGTGATCGGAACCAGCTGGCACCCCTCGAGCAGACCGCCGACGAAACTGGCGTAGTTGTCGCGGCGTTGCTCGCCATCGGTCAGAACATCCACCCCGGCCTCTCGCTGGGCGGTCACTGCCAGGCGGACCGCGTCGTCCGCGGTCTGCTCAAACTCCTGGTCGGAGAGCCGACGCTGGAGATGCTCGTGGAGCGCCTGCAGCATCCAGCGGGGACGGGGCCAGCTCCCCACCCCCATCACCGCCAGCGCGGGAAGGGGAGCGGCGCGGATCTGGGTCGGCGGCGCGGACGGCAGCTCGCTCGAAGCCGGGCGGACCACCACCGGTTGCGCCGCGCGCTCGAGGATCCCCGAGCTCCGTCGAAAGGCCCCCTTGCTGACCAGAAAGCTCGACTCTTTCCCCTCCCGGATGCGGGAGACCAGCTCATTGCCGGTCATCCGGCACCAGGCGGGCAGCTCCTCGTCCACCGAGAGCTCCCGCGAGCGAATCTCAAGCAGCTCGCCGGGCGCCAGGGGATCGATGTGCTTGCGGATCAGCAGCAACAACCCGCTGCCGCAGTCGAGGTCACCGCCATCGAAGCTCACCTTGGGCGGAAAGGGGTGGCCCATCGGCTCGCGGTCCCTAGTAACTGATGCAGGGACTGCCCTCGGAGAGGAACTCCACCAGCTTGGCCCCGCCAACGACCGTCGCTCCCTCCACCAGCTGGGCTTCGTCGAGCCCGCGCTTCTTGAAGCAGGGCGAGCAGACGAACACCTTTCCTCCAGCTTTGACGAAGTTGCCCATCAGCTCGGCGAGAGGAGCAAAGCCCTGCTCGTGGATGTCGGCGGCGTATCCTCGCTGCGAGAGACGCACTCCCTCGATGCTGAGGAAGACCATCGTCTCCTTGTCAGAGGCGACGGCGGCATTCGCCACCACGAACGCGACCGTGGCCTTGTCGGTGTCGTTCTTGGCGTAGGTGAGGCTTACACAGAAGCGCTTGCTCATGGCGTGCTCCTTCGTTCGATGAGGTAATGGGGAGGTTTCGCCTGCAGGAGGCGATGGCCGGTCAGTCGGCACCAGGCCGGGATGTCCTCGACCGCACCTGGGTCGAGCGCTACGAGGCGTAGCCGTTCTCCGGGCGCAAGGGCGAGGAGCTTGTTGCGCAGCAGGAGGACGAGCTCACCGCAGCCGGTGTGGCCGGCATCCCACTCGGCGTGAGGGGTCAGGTCTGCGGCGCAACACGGCGCCGCTTCGACCGGAGTCACGACCGTCTCCAGGGCGCCCGATGCAACATTGCAGGCGCGCTTCTAACAGCGCTCTCGAACGACGGGCAAGGCGTTTGGTCACCCCAGGCCTTCCGGTGGTCAACCACCACAACCGAACGCCTCAGGGCGGGGTGTACCCCAGACGTGCGGGACGCCGCCGAATCCCTGGCGCAGGCGGTTCCGGGTGACGAAGCCGCCCACCACGTAGATCGAGTTCCCCACCGCGAGCGCCCGGTGGCCAGTGAGCCCGATCGAGCCGCGTGTAGTTGATGTCACTCCGGCTGGGATCGTCGGTCACCCACCGGAAGTGCTCGATCAACGGCAGCCAGAAGAGCGCCGGTTTGCCCCAAGTGGACGGCAGCCGGATGGAGGCGGTCACCCCAGGAGCCACCTGGTACTTCCGCTTCCGCGTGACCCCCGGTGGGAAAGATGACGTCGGCGAGCGGGCTGAACGTCGAAGCCTGGACTCGGAGCGGTCCGAACGCGACCCGAACCTTCATGTCGCCCCACCCCAGCGTTCAGGCCATCGCTGCTGAAGCTGTTGTTCTTGTCGACGAATGGAACGTCCAGGCGGACGAGCCACACTGGCGCATCGAGGAGGAACTCGGAGCGGAGAGTGGTCCGGGTGTTCTCCTCGGTCGAGCCCGGGTGATGAGGGAGCGTTTCAGCTCGAAACGCGCGGTCACGGGGCGCCGCGCAGGCTGGACGTCCTCCCTCGGCTGGTCGGATTGCCCCCCTCGTTGGCTGTCCCCGAGGCTTGCCCGGCGAAGGTGGGGCTCAGGAGGGGTCTGCTCGTCGGCACCTGCGAGCGGGGCGCAGGCCATTGCCATCGTGGCGAGCACATTCCGAACCTGGCTACTGCCCGGGGCGGGAGCGCCGGAGGCGATTGCTTCCGCCGCGCGTGCCGTCATTCGGTTCGTGGACCCGGCTCGGGGAGGGCTTCAGCCCACTTTGATGGCGCGGACCTCGGCGGCGCGCCCATCGACCGGCACGATGGGCAGCTTCCCGGGCGCCTTCACCGGCAGCTTGCGCAGGTGGTCCATGATGGCCTGCCACTCCTTGATCTCGCGGACGCCATTGTTTCCGGCTCGGGCGGCGACGCTCCCCTTGTCCACCGTGCCCTCCGGCGGCAGCAGGTAGGGCGTCTGGGGGCCCTGAGGCGTGTCGAGTGCCTCGACTCTCGACCCCAGCGGCTTCCCCTCCTTGTTCTTCGGGACGAGTGGCAGCAGCCCCTTGCTGTACTTGGGGACGGCCACCACGACCAGGGCCAGGTACAGGGGCGTCGTGAGGCTGTAGAGCTGTCCGTCCTGCCCGGTGATGTCGATGGCGCGGTAGCCGCGGTCGAGGTCTCCCAGCTCGATGGCCGTCACCACGTCGAACTTCGGGCGCGAAGCGTCGTAGCGGTACCGGAGGCCCGAGGTGCGCGGGAACATCTCGCCGGGGTGAGTTGGGTTGTCCACCAGCAGGAACTCGAGGATGTGCTTCAGCTCCTGCCCAGTGAACCAGCCGGTCACGAGCGCACTGCCGGCGGTGTCGTCCACCACCCCGGCGCCGAGCGGCGCCACCGCGAAGACGTCGTAAACCGTCTGCACCCCGGACTTCCCGCGAGTCAGGGGGGCGCGCATCAGCCCGTTGGCGGTGAAGCCGACGTCCGCCCTGGTGGCGGCCCGGAATGCGTCGGTGACCAGGTTGGCGAGGACCGTGCCCGCGGCGATGTCGGTGAACTTGTTGGACAGGTCCTGCGGCACGACTGCCAGCGGCTGGTCGACCGAGTACCCCCGGGACGCGAATACCGTCGCGGTGACTCCCTTCTTGAGTTTCTCGATCTCCTCGGCGGTGGCGTGGTCCCCGGCCACCGTGTCGTCCATGGGGTGGAGCCGGTAGGACTGGACCCTCACCTTGCCTCCCTCCAGCCCGAGCACCAGCTCTCCCAGGTTCGCGCTCTCCTTCCCGGTCTGGACCACCGGGCGGCCGTCGACCAGGATCGCCTCGGTGAGCTCGGTGTGGCTGTGGCCGCCGATCACCACGTCGACCCCCGGCACCTCCCTCGCCACCCGCACGTCGTCACCGTCGGTGTAGCGCCCGTCCTTTCCCTTCATGACGCCGCCGTGGCTGAGGCAGATGACGACGTCGACCTTCTCCTGCTCCCTCAGGACCTGCACCAGCTCGGTGGCCGTCTTGATGGCGTCGGTGAACTTCGTCCCCCCGGTGTAGTGGCTGGCCTCCGCGCCGAGCAGCCCGATGAGGCCGAAGCGCAGGCCACCCCGCTCGATGATGGCGTGCCGGCGGAGCACGCCCTCCTTGGCCAACCGCTGCAGGCCGGCCAGCTTTGGGTCGGTGGCCGTGAGGTCGGTATTGCTGGGGAGGACCACCGGGATCCGCCCGGCCTTGGCCGCCACGCCGATCGCCTGGGCCAGGCCGTCCGGCCCGAGGTCGAACTCGTGGTTGCCAAAGGTGGTGGCGTCGAAGCCCATCCGCGCCAGGAGCCTGAGCTCGGCGCCGATCTCGCGGGAGGCCGCGCCGAAAGGGGTGCCCATGCTGAAGTCACCCGCATCGAGGGTGAGCACCGGCCCCTCGGCCTGCCGCGCCGTGCGACGCCTGGCGATCGCAGCGGCCAGGCGCGCCCAGCCCCCGCGGGTCTTGTCGTCGTTCAGTGTGAAGGGAGTGTAGTCGCTGGACGGCCCCATCCCGATGAGGCTGGAGTGGAGGTCGTTGGTGTGCAGGATGGTGAAGGTCCGCAAGCCCTTCGGGGCGGCCAGGGCGTCTGGGAGCAGCGCAGTCGCGCCAACCGCCGCGCCAGTCACCAGGAATGCGCGGCGGGTCAGCGTTCTCCGCTCGTTCCCTTCCATTGGCCTTCGCTCCTTCGACTCTGATGTGAGACGGGCCGCACCCAGCTCCGAGGGTGCAGCCCGGCTGTCTTCACTCATCGCTCGGCCGGCATTCGCCGCGGCACTCCCCTCTAGTGGATGGCCGCTGCGGCACGCGCCTCCTCCGCCTGGAGTCGCTTCCGGTCCTCGAGAGTCAGCTTCTCCGGCTCGAGGACGACCACCACCTTCTTCAGGGTGCCGCCGAACTTGAACGGCATCTTGTCGACGTAGGTTTCGATGACGGGTGTTCCGGTGTCCTCGCCGATGTCGAGGGTCTCATCCAGCGAGAAGCGCACCGGGATGGTCTTCTCGATCCGCCCCTGAGCCACCTGCTTTCCGTCGACGAACAGCGCGGCGGTTCCGCCTTTTCCGATTCCACCGCCGTCGTACGTGAACTTGACGCGGACGGCGTGGTCACCCGCTGCAATTGGCGTGGGTGAGGTGACGCGCCACTTGTGCTCAGGTTGATTGGATAGGGCGTAGGCGAACTCCGGCTTCCCGTCCTGGATCAGGAGGGCCCAGCCGCCGTACCTGCCGCCGAGCGTCGCCAGCACGCCGTTCGCCCCGCCGGCCGGAACGTTGATCTCCGCGCCGATGGCGAACGACTTGTTCTTGAAGTTGGGCGCGGACCCTTCAGGGATCCGCACCATCCCCGAGTAGTAGGTGAACTCCGTTCGCCCTCTCGTCAGGCTGGGTCGGATCTCTGGATCCGCGCGCTCAGCAAAGGACGAGTCGAGCGGATAGACGTTGTACTTCTTCGCCTCGACGTCGAAGGCGGCCTGCATCTCCTTCAGCTTCGTGGGGTTCGAAGCGACGAGGTTCTTCGCCTGACTGAAGTCCTCGTTGATGTTGTAGAGCTCCCATTTGAAATCGTCGGGCGACGGATCCGATCCCGTGGTGACCCAGGGCAGACGGAGGGGCGTCGTCGAGGCCATCCATCCGTCCTTGTAGATCGCCCGGTTCCCGAACATCTCGAAGTACTGCACCGTGTGCCTGGTGGGCGCACTTCCATTGTTCCAGGTGTAGACCAGGCTCGTCCCCTCGATCGGCTTCTGCTTCACCCCGTCGAGCACCGTGGGCGCCTTGATCCCGATCGCCTCGTACAGGGTGGGCACGATGTCGATCGCATGGCAGAACTGGGGCCGGATGCCGCCCTTGTCCTTGATCCGTGCCGGCCAGGCGATGGCCATGCCGTTGCGGGTCCCGCCGAAATGGGAAGCCACCTGCTTCGTCCATTGCATCGGCGCATCCATCGCGTGTGCCCAACCGACCGGGTAGTGGTTGTAGGTGGTGGGGCCGCCGAGCTGGTCGATGATCGAGAGAAGGAAGGGCATGCTCTCCTGCACACCGTTCGCCGAGGTCGCCACCTCGTTGGTGGTACCCTGAAGCGTCCCCTCGGCGCTCGCCCCGTTGTCTCCCATGATGTAGATGACGATGGTGTTGTCGAGCTGACCAGAGTCCTGCACTGCATCGATGATCCGGCCGATCTCGTGATCTGCGTGTGAGAGGGCGCCGGCGTAGACCTCCATCATGCGCGCGAACAGGCGCTTCTGATCCGCCGACAGCGAATCCCACGCCGCGAGCTCGTCGGGACGCTTCGTCAGCTGGGTGTTGGCCGGGACGATCCCCAGCTTGATCTGACGGGCGAGGGTCTCCTCCCGGACCTTGTCCCAGCCCTGGTCGAACTGACCCTTGTACCTGGCGATCCACTCCTTGGGGGCGTGGTGCGGAGCATGATCCGTCCCGGTCGCGTAGTAGAGCAGCCAGGGCTTCTGGGGTGCCAGCGCGTGCTGCATGCGCATCCACCTGATCGCCTGGTCGGCGAGATCATCGTTGAGGATGTAGTTCGGATTCCCGACGTAGGGCTCGATGGGGCGGGTGTTCTCGTACAGGGCTGGATGCCACTGATCGGAATCCCCTCCGATGAATCCGTAGAAGTAGTCGAATCCGAGGCCAGTCGGCCACAGATCGAACGGTCCAGCCTGGCTCGACATCCAGTCGGGCACGTTGTGCATCTTGCCGAACCAGGAGGTCCCGTACCCGTGATCCCGGAGAACCTGGGCCACGGTGCCAGCGCTCTTTGGAACCAGCGAGTCGTAGCCCGGGTAACCGGTCGCGAACTCGGTGATCGACCCGCTGGCGACGCTGTGGTGGTTGCGGCCGGCAATGAGTGCCGCACGCGTCGGAGAACAGAGGGCGGTGGTGTGGAACGCGTTGTACCGAAGCCCAGCATCTGCCACTCGCTGGAAGGTTGGCGTCTGGATCGGCCCCCCGAAGGGACTCGAGGCACCGAAGCCGACGTCGTCGGTGAGGATGAGCAGGATGTTCGGCGCGCCCTTGGGAGGCTCGACCCCCTTCGGGAAGTCGGGCTTCGAGTCCTTCGCGGTGCGGCCGATCTTCCCCTTGAAGGGGGGAGCCGGTCGGGGGAGGACCTCCTGCGTCGCAGGCTGCCCCGCAGCTGAGCCCGCGACCACTGCAGCCAGGGCCAGCGTGGCCACCATCACACGACTTCCCGGGAGCTTCAGGGTGACTCGATTCATCGGGTGGTCCTTTCGCCCGGACCGACACCGCTGTCGCCAGGGCCTCAGCTTCTCCTAGGCCGGATGTGAGGAGCCGCAACAGTCCCCAAGACGGGGGAAAAACGGGGTACCGCGAGGGCGCGTGACTAGGGACGGAGGCTGATCAGACGCTCGGCCAAGGCCTTGACGACGGCTTCACGCCGCCCGTGCACCTCGAGCTTCAGATAGAGGTTGCGGGTGTGCTTCTTGACCGTTTCCGAGGAAACCTTCAGCCGCTCGGCGATCTCCTTGTTGGAGAGCCGCTGCGTCAATAGCTCGAGGACATCAAGTTCACGGTTGCTGAGCAACGTCGCTGAGACGAGTGATGCGGCCTCGCCATCAACGGGACGGGCGGCCGGCGGGCTCCCCTTGGAGGCCGAGAGCAGCGTCGCGAGATGGCCCTGTCGCCCGTCTCGGGTCGCCAGCGCCTCGAGCAAGCGCGTCAGCCGAGGACCACGGTCGAGGAACGCCCGCACCAGACCGGAAGGCTCCGCCCGGCGCACCGTGGCCGCGAGCACGTCCAGCCCCGCCTCCTCGTCTCCGTTCTCGGCCAGGGCCTGGGCACGGAGGATCGAGAACACGATGGACTGGAACTGGTTGTGGCGCGCGTCCACCTTCTCCAGCGCGCGCTCGATGAAGGGCAGCGCGGACGCCCGCACCTTCGGGGACGGATCGCGGAGGAGCGCCTCGGCGTAGGTCACCGACGGCACCTCGAGCCAGAAGTACATCGAGTCATCTGCCGACGGGGGTGCAGAGACCGGCACCCGGGCGTCGCCTTCATCCAGAGTCAAGCGCAGGTCGAACCAGTCGGCGATGCGCAGGGACACCGCGTCTCCTGCCTGCAGCGCCGTGGCACGCACCTCCACGGCATGGCTTGCGACACTCGCCGCCTCGCCAGTTGCTCTCGCAACCAGGCAGAGTCCGATCAGCGCGTCCTGATGAATGCGGGGGTTGACCTGGTACCGCATCTCCACGACCTGACTGAACTCGCTCGTCGCGACGTCCAGCCGGTTCTGCGCATAGGCGACCAGCCCCAGGAGGTGGTGCGCGTGTCCAAGCTGGTACTTCTGGATCGGCGTGGCATCGTGGAGTGCGAGCATTCTCCGCGCCGCGAGCGCCACCGCGCCGAGCTCCGTCGCGTACCAGTGGAGGGCCCCCTCGCTGAGCAGTAGCAGGTCGATTCCTCCCTCGCCGGTGGCGCTCGCGTCCTGAATCGCAGCCTCCAGGAGCTCCAGTGCCTCGCGCTGTCGGCCAGTCAGGGCCAGGCTCGCCGCCTTGTAGCGGGTGGCGAGCCAGCGGGTCATCCCACCGCGGCGTGGGGGGAGCGAATCGAGCGCGCGCGAGCCGGCTCGCATCGCGGCGATTGGGTCTCCATTCCAGTAGTGCCTGAAGGCGGCCAGGGCCTCGATGTCCGCATGGAAGTTCAGGGCATCGGGCTTCGACCGCCCGTGCGCCGACGTCCGCAGGAGCCGGGCGGCCTCGTCGAGGAGCTCGCCCATGCCCGGGAGGTCCCACCTGGCCATCCTGAGGTAGGCGTGCGCGACCAGCAGCGGAAGTCGGCCGCGTTCGGCACCGGGTGGAAACAGGGAGACCCAGCGCTGCAGGACCTGCCTGGTCAGGTCCGCATCGAGCACTGCCCTGACGGTCGTGCCCAGCAGCTCCGCGGCGGCATCGATCGCGCCCGCATGGATCAGGTGCCGGAGACCCTCCTCGACGAGGCCCTCGCGCGCGAACCACTCGCCGGCAGCGTGCTCGATCTCCGCACGGCGCTCGGGCCTCGCCAGCTCCGGAAGGTGATGGAGGAGGAGGTCCTGGAACAGGTGGTGGTAGCTGTACCACTCGCCGGCGGCGTCGATGGGAACGAGAAAGAGGTTCAGCCGGAGGATCCGGGCGAGGGTCTCGCGCGCTGGCGGCTCGTCGCGGCCTGCCAGCAGGTGGTCGCACAGCGGAGCCGAGAAGCGCTTCAGTGGCGCCGTCACCGTCAGGAACCGGAGGATCTCGGGCGGCTGTGCGGCAAGCACCTCGGCCACGAGATAGTCGGCCACGAGCTGGCCGGTGCCCGAGAGAGCCCGGGCATGCTCCTCCGGGTCGGCCGAGTCTCGAAGGGAGAGTTGCACCAGCTGCAGGGCTGCCACCCACCCCTCTGCCCAGGCATGGAGCCTCTCGACGGTGCTGCTCGAGAGGCCGGCTCCTCGCTCTCCGTCGAAGAACTGGCGCGCCTCGTCTAGGGAAAACCGCAGGTCCCGTGCCCGCACTTCGCCAAGCCACCCCTGCGCGCGCCAGTGTCCGAGAGGCCAGGGGGGATCCACGCGAGAGAGGACCAGCAGGTGCATCGACGGCGGCATCGCCGACACCAGTCTCTCGATGAGACCGTGAACCTCCTTCGACTCGACCAGGTGATAGTCCTCGAGGACCAGGAGCAGTGGCCCCGCCTCTGCCGTCGCCAGCTCCGAGGCCAGGACCTCGCACAGGTGCTCGAAGGGAGGTGGCGTGGACGCGGCGAGCAGTGCGGTGGATCTCGGCAGCCGGTGCGGAGTGCCGTCCTCGACCGCGGCCACGAGGTATCGCACGAAGCGATCGGGATCGGTGTCGGTTCTATCGAGCGCGAGCCACGCTGCCGGGCCACCTCGCCCGGCCACCCACTGGGAGGCGAGGGTCGTCTTGCCGAAGCCCGGTGGCGCGGAGACAAGGGTGATCCGGTGCTGCTCGACGGACTCGTCGAGCCGGTCGAGAAGCTGTCGGCGCGCCAGGAACTCGGGCCGGCTGGGCGGCCTGCTGAACTTGGTGCGGATCAGCACTGGGTCGAGGCGTCGCGTTTCCCGGTTGGCGGTTCTCATGGGTCCCCCATGTCCGGCGCTGGACGCTATACCAGCACACCGGTTGCGCGTGGCCCCGATCCCCCGGAAAACGGCTATTTCAGAGTTCGGCCCCCGCGATGACCGCGTCCGGTTGCACCGCCATCGCTCCGTCAACAGCCCGCTCGGAGCGGCTTCACCGCGGCGGTCGACGCTGGAGCAGCGCCGCCGCCTCGGCAGCGCGGCCCTGGCGGGTGTAGACCTCCGCTAGCAATCCCCAGGCATCGCCGTACTCCGGGTGGGCCCGGAGCAGCGACTCGAGCGTCTCGGCTGCGCCCTTCAGGTCTCCCGCCCGCGCCTGGAAGTACCCCAGCGTCCACCCGTACCGGGCAACCTCGGGGTCCGCTTCCGTGGCCTGGCGCGCCAGCGCGACTGCTTCTCTGGGACGACTCTCCCCGACCATCACCGCGAGGTTGTAGGCGGCGGCGGCCAGGCGCGGATCGGCCGCCAGCGCCTCGCGGAGCGCGTGCTCCGCCTCGTCGCGCTTTCCCCGCTCGGCGAGCAGCAGCCCGAGGTTGAAGGCCAGACTCGCGTCCTTCGGGCGCGTTGCGCGGGCCTGGCGAAGAAGCGTCTCGGCCTCCTCGAGGCGTCCCTGGCCGGCAAGGAGCATCGCCAGATTGGCCTTCGCCGCGAAGAGCTGGTCGTCGATGGCGAGCGCCCGCCGGTACTGCCGTTCGGCCTCGGCTGGACGTCCGAGCGCGACATCGAGGTTTCCGAGATTGTAGGGCCCGGACGGCAGGTCGGAGGTGTACCGCTGCGCCTGGACGTACTCCTCCAGCGCCGAGGCCTGGGCGTTGCGCTGAGCCTCGGGGAGCTGAAGGGAAGGCGGGCCGGCGAGACGCGCGGCCACCTGCGCGCGAACTGCGCGAACTGGGTCCTGCAGCAAGGGGCCCAGCAGTCGCGCCAGCGTTGCCGGGTCGCCGGGGAGGCGCTGTGCAGCCGTGACCCGTATCAGCGGCTCGGGGTCGGTGAGGGCCTCCTGGAATGCTCCCAGCGGGCCCGGACCCGGGTACCTGGCCAGGAGGTCGACCGCCGTCGCCCGTGCGACGACCGGCCGCAGGGCGTCGAGGGCGAGCTTGATCAGCGCCTGCTCGGCCTTCGGGTCCTCCTTCCGCCCGGCGGCGAGCACGGTGCCGAAGTGCGGCTTCCGCTTCTTCCCGTACCACTCCTCGTACCTTGCCTGGATCCACTTGAGCGGCCGGTCGGCGTGGCAGCCCGCGGTGCTGCACGCGTTCGGCGCCCCGATCGCTGCGGTGAGGTCCGGGCGGGGAATGCGGAGCGAGTGGTCCCTGCGAAAGTGCACCCGCATGTAATTCTGACCCGGCATGTGGCAGGAAACGCAGAGCGACCCCGGGCTGGGCTTCCCCTGCCACTCAGCCGCGTGGAAGTGGTGCGAGGGGTCGTCGTAGGTGTCGGCACGGTGGCACCTGGTGCAGAGCGCGTTCCCCTCCGCGAAGCGATTGCCCGAATGGACGTCGTGGCACTCGGTGCAGCGAACGCCGTTCGCGAACATCTTGCTCTGGGTGAACGAATGCCACTCGAAGTCCTCGTCCAGGATTTGCCCGTCGGGGTGGAAGACGGCCGGCGAGAGGAGCACCGGCAGGTAGCGGTCCAGGAGCTCGCCGCCCGGGGTGCCCTGGTCCTCGAACTGCGCGCGCCGTGAGTGGCAGGGAGCACAGAGGGCCACGAGATCGGGCGCCGTGAGCTTCGCGGTCCGGACTGGCAGCCCTGCGTCCTCCACCACGGGCCGCCGGCTCGGCGGCTGCTCTGCCCAGGCCAGGTGGCGCGATGCGGGACCGTGGCACGCCTCGCAGCCGACCATGATCTCGGACCAGGTGGTCCGGTAGCTGTCCGTCTCCGGGTCGTAGTGCTTGCGGATGTCCGTCGAGTGGCAATCCGCGCACATGGCGTTCCAGTTCTGGCCCCCGCGAGTCCAGTGGAGCCAGTCACCCGGGGGAACGTCTGGACCGGGGTTCACGTAGAACCACGAGCGCGCGCGCGTGTCCCAGGCGGCCGACAGGGTCTGAAACCGCCCGCCGGGAAACCCCACCAGGTACTGCTGCAGCGGCTCGACGCCGAAGGTGTAGAGCACCTCGTAGTCGTGCATCTCCGCGTCCGGGCCCTCGGCGTGCACCATGAACTTCTGGCCGTCGCGGAAGAAGCGCCAGGTCTTTCCCCGGTGGACGAACTGGGCGTCGCGGAAGTCGCCCAGGACCGTGCCGTCGCGAGCGACTGCCATCGCTGCCGCGTGGTGCGAGCCTTGCCACGCGTCGTACTCGGTCTGGTGGCATGCCTTGCAGCGCTCGCTACCGACGTAGGCACCGGGCCCCTGCGGCGGGAGGGCCGGGGGGCCTGCCCGGCGGACGAGCAGGACTCCAACACCGGCCAGAGCCACTGCGGCGATCGCCATGAGCGCCGCCGCCCGCCAGCGGAAGGCCGCGGGCGGAGACGGCTCTTCGCTCACTGCCGGCCGACGTCGATGGTTGCGTCCTCGGGACATGCCCTCCCGACTACTTCTTCCATAGGCCGGTTTGCTGCAAGGCGTCCTTGCAGGGCTGGCTCGCGCTCTTCTGGTTCTTCTGGATGCAGGCCAGCGCCCGTCCTTCGCCGGGCTTGACGTCGGCGCAGAACTTCTGGAGGTCGTCCTTGCACTGGGTCGCCGCGTAGTCCAGGGCGACGATGGCCTCCTTGAGCTGGGCGGAGGCATCGTAGAGCGCGTAGATGCACTTGTCCGAGACCTTGTCCTCGAAGGCGTAGAGGCAGGCGAGGATCCGCCCCTCCCCCTGCGGTACGCCCTTGCAGAACGTGGTGAGCTCCTTGTTGCAGGCCTTCTTCAGGCTGTCGGCGAGGCTATCGGCGGCCTTGGCTTGTCCCCCGATGAGCAGCACCGCTACGACCACGATCGATCCGATGATTGTCTTGCGCATGGCTTCCTTTTCTTCAGTTCACAGCTTGGGACATTGCCTCACGCCGCTGCAGGGACGCTCGCGGCACTGGCGACCTTCCGTGCAGCGCTGGCCATCGAGATCATCGTGAAGCCGTTGGAAATCAGGCTGACTCCGGCCAGGGTTCCGATCACCCACAGGCTCGACGCCGGGAACTGCCAGCCGATCATCACGGCGAACAGGGCGCTCACGATGCCGCCCCCCAGCATCCAGCCCCAACCCGTGACCGGCTTCATGTGGAACGAAAGGATGATTCGCAGGATTCCGTCGACGAACAGAAGCATCATGACGACCAGGGTGAGCGACTCGAGGCCGATACCCGGTCGGGCGATGAAGTAGAAGCCCGTCACGAGGAGAAGCAGTCCCCAGATGAAGGTGAGGGCGCCGGCGCCAAAGGACAGGGCCTTGAACGCCCCCACGACCCGCGCGCCTCCTCCCACCATCAACACGAAGCCGACCACCACCGCCACTGCGACCCCCGCGACGAATGGCGCGACGATTCCGAGGACTCCGGCGACCATCTCTACGACGCCGAGAACAACGAGCCAACCAGCGTTTTGTTTGACTTGCTGCAGCCAGCTCTGACCGATCGACCCCATGACACTTCCTTGTAGTTTGTTGTTGTTTTCATCGGGCCCACTGCGGGCGATTACGTTCGTCACGGACGCCTCACTCCCGTTCTTTCATGCTCGTCTCCGCCCACTGCTTCCTCCAGGCGCTCGACGCTCAAGATCGTCAAGCCCAGGGAGTAGAGCTGCCCGAGCACTCCCATCAGCGCCGCCTGATCGACGATCCACCCTGTGAGGTCCGTGACGGCGGTTTGTCCTCTACCTTCGTGGACGTCCAGCGTCAGATCTCCCAGCCGCGCGGCCCACAGCGGTTCCAGCCGGCCCTGCACCCGGATCTGATACTGGGCCGTCTCGTCCGCCAGGGAAGCCGCCATTGAGTCCTCACTCCACCGTCTCTGGACTCTCGCCGCTTCCGCGGCGAGCCCTGCGGTCGTGCCCCCCGACACGATCGAGCCGGCGCGAGAGCCGAGGATCAGCCCCGTCTCGCGCTGGCCTCGATCCCCAGACCGCTCCGGCCCGGATCGAGTTCGACGGCTCCTCAGTTCTTCTATTTCTGGCTGAGCGCCTTCCTCAGGGCCTTGATGTCGTCGTCGTTGAGGTTGGTCTCGATGACGTTCCCTCCGAACGGCTGAACCGCCGAACCTTCCCCCTCCTACTGAGGGGCGCCGGATCGCAACAGTCCCCGACACGGGGGAAAAACGGGGTACGGTCGCGGACGCGCCACGGGCTGTGAAGGCCGATCGGAAGGTGCTCAGAGTCGAATCCCGAGCGTGAAGCTGAGGATCTCGTGTGCCCCGAACGGGTCCGAGGTCCAGGCGATCGTCGGGCCGTCGACGAGCAGGTCGATGAAGCCAAGCCGGAGCGCGAGGCCCACCCGCGAGCCGACCGCGAGGTAGTACTCGCTCCCCGGAGATCCGTGGACGCCGGCCGACGTGTCGGTCTCATCCGTTCCGTGGATCTTCGGCCCGCCCTCGATGAGGATCGGTGTGACCGTGAGGCCCAGAGGCCCCAGGAAGTACCACCGGACGCCGAGGCCGAGCGTCCCGGTGAAGTAGCCCGACTCACCCGACGTGTTTCGAACGCCGGCCGTCAAGAGGACGACCGGGGTGAACGGATGGGGTCTCTCCCAGCGGTCGCGATCCCAGGCGAGCTCGATTCCGAGCATTCCCAGGCCATAGGGGCGTCCCTCGACTGCGCCCGCGGGACGGGTGGTCGCAGTGACCCCGGCGAGCATCCCGACCGCCGTTCTCCGGCCGTGCAACCGCCCGTACGGTGCCGCCGGCGGTACCCAGGCTGGATCCTCCCGTTCCGTCTTGTCCTCGTGGTGCAGAAGGGTCGCGCCCGCGACGAACCGCGGGGAATCGAGCCCATAGGCAATCCCCACACCGACCGACCAGCGGGCACTGGGCTCGACCCAGTTCACGGCGAGCGGCCCCTCGATCGAGAGCACGACTCGGTGGCTCAGGGCATAATCGAACCGCAGAAGTCGGGTCAGTAGCTCGAAGCTGCCTCCGGAGCTTCCGAAGATGACGCGCATGTCCGCCGCCGTGAGGCCGAGAGCAGCCCGGAACCCCAGCGGTAGGACGAGCCCGACGCCCAGGCTTGCGACGCCGGCGCTTCCGCCGTCCTTCCGGTATTGGTAGCCGAGACCGGCCGTCACTCCATAGACGAAGGGGTTCAGCTCCTCGGCGAAACGCAGGACCGAGCCGCGCGCGACGGCCTCGAACGTGCCGGGCCCCTCGAAGCGCGTGTCGACGCCGAGGAGGGCATAGTTGCCGGGGACGGGGTCGGCGGGCTGGCGAACGGCGCACTCCGCCCCTTCGCAGGGATGGACGGGGCTGAACCACTTTGCCCGGTACTGCATCCACCCCGGAGAGGTCTCCGGCCGGGTGTCCGTCCCGGGCGGTACGGCGAGCCTTGCCAGGCGCAGGTCCCTCACCACGACGAGGAGCTCGACGATCGCCTGCCGGGCGCGGTCTCCCTCCTTGGAGAGGCACTCGTAGGGAACGTCGTACGGCTGACTCGTGCGCTTCTCGCACGCCCCCTCGCCTCCCTCGACCACGTACGTCGTGTCCCGGTGGTCGCCCCATTCGTGGAAGACGGCGTCGGGGATCTTCTTCGTCTGACTGGAGGAGAGCCCGGCGATCCGCTCGAGCGGCCTCCACACCCGGAGGTGGTCGATCCCTTCGGGCGTCCGCTCCCCGTGGGCGAAGGAGAAGGAGTCCTCGATCGCGTGCATCAGCTCGTAGAGCCCGAACCCCCCGCGGCGGGTGCCAGGCCCACCTTCCAGCACCACCTGACGCATGAGAGTGTCGAGGAGATCGTTGCAGCGGACGACGGCACTCGTCGCGAGGGCGCGAGGGACCGAGGTGCCGGGAAGCATCTCCGTGAGGCTGTCCGCGAGCGTCCCCATGTAGTGGAAGCACTGGCCGGAGTCGCTGAACTGGCGCCGGAAGAAGGCGTCCGGCCGTGCCGTCTCCGCCTCGGGCCAGAACAGGAGGGGGTTGTCGGCCAGCGCGTTCCGGCATTCGCCCGAGGGTGGGGTCCCTCTTCCGAAGCACCAGGGAGTATCCAGGGCGCCATCGTTGATCAGGTCGCGGAGGACGTCCGGTCGGGCAGGCACTTCCGCATGTCCTTCCACGAGCGTTCGGTAGGCCAAAGCCTCGATGACGTTGTGCCCCTTGCTGTCGAAGGCCAGAGCCGGTCCGGCGAGGCCCGCAGCTGCGACGATCGACAAGCGAAGCGCAGCCGCCCCTGCGCGAACAGCAAACCAATTCCGGAGGTCCGTGCGGACCTCGACGGATTTGACTTCGGCTTTCATTTCACCGCTGACTTCCTGACGAGGCAGTCAATGAGCACCGGACCTGCCAGCCGAATGGCCTGCTTTCAGTTGAAGTTGTACTGGATGACGAGAAGCCCGATCAGGGAGGAGAGGAACACGTGGGTGTTTGAGAAGACCGGGGAACGGGCGTAGACGACCTCGAGCCCCACGTTGAGCGGCTTCACGGCGGTGTAGAAAAGACCAAAGTTGTACCGGTACGACACGAACCTCGTCTCCGTCAGGTCGAACTGTGTCGTGAAGCCGGCGAGGAGGCCAAAGGGTATCCAGTGCAGCGCGTTCATGTCGAAGTCGAGCATCGCATTGGCCCCGAGGAGATGCGCCAGGACCGTCGGGTTGTCGCCCGAGCCGCGGGTGTACTGGTAGGCGAGGGAAAAGGTCATCCCCAGCGACTTGTGGATTGCCCAGGCGCCCACGAGGGCGGGCTGGAACGTGGTCTGGCTGGAGTTGGTCAGCGGTGCGGTGAGCTCGCCGTTCCGGACGCTGAGCACGATTGCCTCGACGACGTTGAAGAGCACCGCTGGTCCGGAACCGACATCGAACGAGCCCCCGAGCCGGAGCCTCTCACCCACCTTGAAGCTGACGGTCGTGCCGAAGACCGGGTTCACCTGGACGCTGCTGCCGATCCCCACGATTCCCGAGTCGTTGATGCCGGTATAGACGACGATGCGCAGCGAGGCCCGGACCGCCCACCAGTCGAAGAACCCGTACTGGAAATCCAGGTACTGGGCGAATGCGCCGACCTTGTAGGTGTCGGTGGAGACGACGTGCCCGACGATATCGAAGGTCCGCCCGGGGGCCGACCCGTAGCCGCCCCCCGTCTCGGATCCGACGTAGGTGGAGACGAAGGGGTCGAGCGTGAACCTGGACGGGATGAAGTTGTGCCCGGCGAGCTCGCGTCGTAGCTCAGGCGCGTCGGCAGCGGGCTTCGCGTCGGCATCGGCGTTCGCCGCGATGCATGGCGACGAGAGCAGAACGAGGGCAACAGCGAGGGCTCCGAAGAAGCCCGCCGCCCGGTGGCGGAGTTCGGCGGATG
>Ga0335080_10002958_pt1 | contig 17105 bp, 10 predicted proteins | sample Lox_Sample_34_FD_206720 | JGI IMG/M metagenome (GOLD analysis project Ga0335080, IMG submission 206720) | Soil microbial communities from Loxahatchee National Wildlife Refuge, Florida, United States - Lox_Sample_3.4 | ecosystem: Environmental > Terrestrial > Soil > Wetlands | place: USA...
CTGCTCGACGTGAGTGCGACCTTCCCGCGGCAGGATACCTTGCTTGGAGATATCGGCTTCGGCGATCAGGAAGTCGGCGAGGCGGGCATAAGGATCGAAGCCGACGACGCGCGGCGCGTCGGCGACGTAGTTCGAGAGGGCGTTGACGTCGTAGTAGACGAGGCGGCCGGTGCGGTCGTCGTTCATGAACTCCACGCCGCCGACTTCGATGCCTGCGGCAGCCATGATGCGCTCGACGGTGGCGATGACTTCGGCGGGAGGATTTGCGTTGGAGACGCGCAGGCCGGACTTGGGCGCGTCCGTGGGGCAGATCGAACGCGAAAGGGAAGCGCCGTCGGCGGTCTGGCAGATGTGACCGGGGCAGAGGTTGAAGGTTTCGCCGGTCATGAAGATCTGGATGGCGTAGAGGAATTTTCCGCCGAGCACTTCTACGCGCGTAATGGAGTTGTCGCGCGCGGGGATGAACTCCTGCACCAGCGCGGTGTGGTCGAGGCCTAGGTCGAGCTGGCCGAGCTCGGCGGCGGGCGCGAGGTCCGCGGCGCGGTCGTAGCGGGCGATGCCGGCGCCGCTGCCTCCGATGTTGGGCTTCACCACGACGGGATAGCCGATGGCTTCCGCGGCGGCGGCGGCTTCCGCGGCATGATTGATGATGCGGGTGCGCGGGTAGGGAATGCCGTTCGATTCGAAGACGGAAAGCTGGTTAGCCTTGGAGAGCTCGAAGCCGAAGGCGCGGCTGCCGTTGACGACGCGCGTGCCGTTGCGCTCGAGATGCGCGAGGTAGCCGACCGTATAGAAGATTCCCTGGCCGTTGCCGCGGCGGTAGGCAGAAGGACTCATGCGATTGAAGACGAGCGAGTAGTGCGGCTTGCGGTCGGCGGGATCGTACTGGTGGCTGCGCGCGTCAACGCGCACCCAAGGCACACCGCGCGCGTCAAGCGCGGCGAAGAGCGGACGGAACCATTCCTGATGCTCGTGGTAGACGGCGATGGGGAGCGTAGCGGTCATTTGCGTCGTCTTTGGGTCGGTCTCTGCGCGCTGACGGTTGCCTGTTCTTCGAACCCTAATCAGATGCAGGAGTTAGCTGCGAGGACTGCGAGTTTAGAAACCGAAGCTACCCCCCTCCCCCGAAAGTTGCACATGCCATAGAAACAAAAGGGGTTATGTAGAGGGGTATTGCACATCCCTTTGATTCCAAGCGACTTATAGCGCAGGCACTTCCGGGACGTACAGGGAGCGCACAGTTGATGGTAGTGCGGTTCGCGACGTGCGAGGCGCTGCCCACGGATTCCATATAGCCACACGCGGGAGATGGCGACAAGGAAAAAGCAGTGTGCGGGCGGAAAGCGGGGTTGAATGGGTGCAGGGTGTAGTTTTCTTCATACGCCAAGCATGGTCACTTGCGAGTTTCGGTCATAGGACCGACGAACGGAGTGGCGACTATTAATCCGCTGCCTCAAGTGAGCCTATGATCGGATGCGTGTCCACTCGCTTAATCACAGTCCTGCTCCTGGTCGGACTGACCGGCGCTGCAAACTCTCCACCGAGCGAGGTGCAGTTTTCCTATTCTCTGCCAAAATTACAACGGCGGCACCATCGGACTTAAGTGCAGCACGTGCCCCTGATCTCTAGGGAGGAGGGGTCCAAATGAGGCAAGCGCCGACGACAGTAATGTGCACGCTCCTTCTTCTCAGCTTGATCTCCGCGGGAGTGGCGCGCTCGTTTGCGGTTCCGGGCAGCGATTCTCTTGAAATCCTGACCATCGAGCCGAAAGCCGGGGTCACGACACCGGGCAGCAAGGTCATAATCTATGGAAGCGGGCTTTCGCCGGATGCAATTGTTTATTTCGGCGGACTGCAGGTGCGGGTAACCAACTTTCTCGACCGCTCGACGCTCGTCATTGTGACACCCTATCTGCGGCCCGGCACCTATCAGATCCAGCTCAAGTCAGGCGGCTCGACAATAAGGTCCGCCCTGACCTTTACGTCTTTACCTGCCGCGGTCGACGATGACATTGACCGAGCCTTGGTGATGGCCGGAAAGGGGGAGACATCGGCTGCTATTAACATTCTAACCGCCGTCGCCACTACGCATCCTGACTACCAAGTGCGCGCTCTCGCGTATTACGAAATCTCCCAGATTTATTTCGCCAAGGGGGATTGGTGGCGGTGGGCTGGCCAAGCAGGTAACATATTCGTTGACTCGGATAAATCCGGACCGGCCGTACAGACCTCGTGGCGGTACCGCTTGGCAAATGATCTCAGCGACTACCTTCTCCCGACGAACGACGAGCCCGATCACGACGTGAAGATGGCCGATTTTCTGGTGGCCTACGATGTGACAGACGATCCTGAGCCGCGTTTTTACAGAGGCTTGATCAACGCCCGGTATGGAAACCTAGCCAAGGCAAAGGAGGACGTTTCGTTCATCCTCGCGGCTCAGCCGCGCAATCCGTCGTTCCGTGCGTTGGCCACCTATGTCGCTGTGCTTGACGGCGAGAAGCCTGACCTCCGGTCTATTGCTGGCGAGGCTGGGCGAGACGCCCGCGCGCTTAGCTTGCTCGGCGAGGCCGCTTTTCTCAGTGGGAACATTGCGCAGGCTGAAAACATGTTTAGGCAGTCGGCGCAGATATATCCCCTGGGGGCTGACCTCGCGTACTTGGCTGGAAAGAAGCATTTCGCACGGGGTCAGCGGCGCATCGCAGTTTCCCTCCTGACGGCCTGCGCCGTGATGGCCCCCGACAGCGACGAAGCCAGTGCGGCTAAAGCCCTGCTCGCAGCATTGCAGGGTCCTGGCCAGCCGTGAACGGGCAGCCAGAGAACGGCATGCGACTGGCGCCGGAGGACTACATCGAGCAGCGGTGAAATAGCGACGGCTGCCCACCACTGCCGGCTGCACTGGAAGGAACACGCGTGACTTCGAGGCCAGTATTCGCGAGCATTGGTTTTCTAGTCGTGGCCAGTGCAGCGTCACTAGCGGGCGCCGCGCAGCAAGCGAGGTCGGTGATTGCGTGGAATGCGGCGGCTCTGCAAGCGGTTCGCGACGGGAATATCGGCGCGCCGGTCGCGTCGCGGGCGCTGGCTGTGGTGCACGCGTGCATGTATGACGCGTGGGTGGCGTACGACGAGCAGGCTACCGGAACACAATTGCGCGGAGCGCTGAGGCGTCCCGCCGTTGAGCGAACCCAGGCTAACAAAGAGCGCGCGATCAGTTACGCTGCCTACCGGGCGCTGAGTGACCTTTTCCCCCAGGGTACGAACTCCGTCTTCCGGCCGCTGATGCGGCAGCTCGGTTACGACCCCGATGACCATTCAACCGACATCGAGACACCAACCGGTATCGGAAACGTTGCGTGTGCCGCAGTGTTGGAATATCGGCACCGCGACAAGTCGAACCAGTTGGGCGATTTAGCACAGGGGGCGTATTCGGACTGGTCGGGATACAAGCCCGCGAACGCACCGAGCAGCATTCCAGTGCGCGCGGCTCCCGCAGATCCCGACCACTGGCAGCCGCTGATTCACGTGAACGCGCATGGCGATCTGATGACGCAGCGGTTTGCCGCTCCGCAATGGTGCTTCGTGATTCCGTTCGCCCTGTCGAAGGGTGATGAGTTTCGCAGCGCTATTGACCCTCCGCCGGCCAAGTACGGCACACCGGAGTATCGGCAGCAGGCAGAGGAGTTGATCGAATTGAGCGCGAGGCTTACGGACAAGCAGAAGATGATCGCGGAGTATTGGGCGGACGGGCCCGAGACCGTGCAGCCGCCGGGGCACTGGATGCAGAGGGACGAAAAGAGGTTCTACGATTCGGTGCGTCCGGTGACGGCGATCAGCGTCCTGTTCCGCGGTCAGAAGATTAGAAGCTGGGGCGGGCCAGGGAAGGGCACGGTGGAGATGGACGGCTCGGAATGGATCCCGTACCAACCGCCGACCTCGCCAACGCCGCCCTTTCCTGAATACGTCTCCGGCCACAGTACGTACAGCGCAGCCGCAGCGGAGATCCTGCGACTGTGGACGGGAAGTGACCGTTACGGCGACGCGGCAACTTTCGGGCCGGGTAGCTCAATCACCGAGCCGGGCGTTACGCCCGTCAAGGCCGTGACGCTGCGGTGGGAGACTTTCACAGAAGCTGCGGACGAGGCGGGAATGTCGCGACGCTATGGCGGGATTCACTTTGAACGGGCCGACCTGGCTGGACGGAAGCTAGGGCGGATGGTGGCCGACAAGGTGTGGAGCAAGGCTCAGGGATACTTCGAGGGAAGATTGCCGCTGGAGGAAAGCCACGTAAGTTCGGGGGGTCCAATAGCATCGTCCTCGCGACGGGTCTTCGCATAAGCTCCGCCTCCGGACTCTTATCCGAGTTGCGTCGAAACGGCATGCGAGATATCAGATCGAAACCGCACAGGCTGAAAGCCTGTGCCACTAGGTGCGGTCGATGGCGAAGGTGTTGTGTTGGACGGCGGCGATGAGGGCGGCGTAGGTGGCGGAGTAAGAGAGTTGAATGGCGGCAGTGTTCCAGTCCTGGCGAAGGATGGTGCCGAAGGCTCCGACCCCCTGGAGGACGTTCAGAGACGGCCAGACGGCTTCTAGACATCAAGAGTCCAGGAGCCGAATGGCTGTACGACCAGTAAGCCGGGCGAAAACCCGGGGCTACCGCGCTGGGATTCCGGCCTCGTGGACGTTGAGAAGAAGTGAAATTCCTTCCTTTTTGCCGCGTATATTCTGTTGCGATCAACATTTTGAGTCTTTGTGGCCGGACGGCGCCTGGAGCGCCTGTCGAGCCGATGCGCAAAGAGTCCGTGCTGACGGGTGCGCAGACCTGAGCTTGCTGGGATGACCTGAGCAAGGGGGCAAAGGTGAAGGCGGCACTCATCACTGGCTACGGAACGCCGGACGTGATCCGGATCGCCGACGTGGCGAAGCCGGCCCCGGAACCGGGTGAACTCCTGGTGAGGGTTCATGCGACGAGCGTCAACCGAACCGATTGCGGGGAACTCGGGCCTCCTTTGATTGGGCGGCTGTTCTTCGGCATCAGGAGGCCTCGCCGATCGATTTTCGGAATGGACGTCGCCGGCGTCGTCGAACAAGTGGGCGCGGGGGTGGCGCGGTTCCGCGTTGGCGACCGGGTGTTCGGCATGTGTCCCATACGACGCAATGGCGCACAGGCGGAGTATGTTTGCCTTCCCGAATCGGCTCCGATCACAACGCTGCCGGCGAGCATTCCCTTCGCGCAGGCGGTTATCTGCGAAGGCGCGTTCTACGCCAGCGCCACGATGACCAGTCTGGCGGTCGGTCCGGGGACGCACATCCTGGTGTATGGAGCGTCGGGCGCGATTGGCTCGGCGGGAGTTCAGCTCGCGAAGGATCGCGGAGCCGAGGTGACGGCCGCGGTCGAAGCACGGCATCTCGAGCTCGCACGGTCGCTTGGCGCCGATCATGTGTTCGATTGTGCGAGCGAGGAATTTGCGCGGTTGGGGGAACGCTTCGACATCGTCTATGACTCGGTCGGCAAAATGACGATCGGCCAATGGAGACGGCTGCTCAAGGCCGGCGGGACTTTCGCGACGACCGATATCGGGCCATGGTCGCAAAGCTTGCTGCTGTGGTTGGGTTGCCAGGTGGTGCGCAGCAAGCGGGTGATGATTCCGGTACCGCGACGGTCGAGCGCGGCTCCGTTCCTCGAAGAGCTTCGCGACCTCATGGCGGCAGGGCGGTATCGCGCGGTGATCGATCGCAGCTATCGTCTGGAGCAAATCGCCGACGCGTACCGTTATGTCCAGACCGGGCGGAAGGCGGGCATCGTGGTCATCGTGGTGGCCGAGGAGCAAACGGAAGGCGCATGAGTCTTGTCTCTCAGGCGCTAAAGCCCCATTTCAAGGACAAAATCGAAATGTCGGAGCTGAAGCTCCGACCCACAAAGCAGGAGCGCACGGCGCCGCCGTGGCCTTACAGACGGAAGAATGCCGGCGTACGAACGGCGGCGCTGTGTCCATGATGGGAAAGGCGCGCAGGCTGAAGCCTGCGCCACGCAAGGCTACTCGTAGCGCAGGGCGATGATGGGGTCTACGCGCATGGCGCGGCGCGCGGGGACGTAGCAGGCGAAGGCTGCTACGCCGAGCAACAGAGCGGCAACGCCGCCGAAGGTGAGCGGGTCGGTGGCGGCGACTCCATAGGTGAGGTTGGCGATCAGGCGCGTCAGGGCCAGCGCAGCGACCACGCCGATGCCGACTCCAATCGCGCTGATCTTCAACCCTTCGCCGAGCACCATGCGCAGCACGTCCTGGCTGGTGGCGCCCAGCGCCATGCGCACTCCAATTTCGTGTATGCGCTGCCCGGTGACGTAGGAGATCACGCCGTACAGGCCAACCGCGGAAAGGATCAGAGCCAGCGCGGAAAACGCGCCGAGAAGCAGCATGGCGAAGCGCTGCTGCGAGATGGAACCGGCGACGATCTCTTCCATCGGCCGGGTGCCGTAGAGCACCGCCGTGCCATCCGCGCGAGAAGCGGCCTGCCGCAGACCCGGGACGAGGTTCATCGGGGCGCCGGGCGTGCGCGTCACGTAGCTGGAGTCATTGGCCAGCAGCGACCACAGCGGATCAGGGATCTGCCAGACGGGAAGATAGAGCTCGGCCTGCAAGTCGTCGTGGCCCTTGGCGCCCAGTCCCCAGTGCTCGACGTGTCCCACGACGCCGACGATTTCCGGCTGGACTTCGATCAGGCCGACGTTGATGTGCTTGCCGATGGGGTCCTGGCCGGGGAAGTATTTGCGGGCGAAGTACTCGTCAATCAGCGCGACCTTGCGGGAATGCTCGTCATCGTGGGCGTCAAGCAGGCGGCCGCGCTTGAGCGGGATGGACATCGCCTCGTGATAGCCGGGCGTGACGAGGTAGAAGAGCGCAAACGCGGAGTCCTTGTCGGTGGCGGGCTTGGGCTGGCCTTCGATCCAGAAGGGAACTTCGGAATCGCCGTCCATGGGCAGCGAACCGCCCATGATGGAGACGGCTCCGACTCCAGGTGTGGCCTCGACTTCGCGAAGCACCTGGCGCTGCTTGGCGCGCAGCTTGTCCGCGTTCAGCTTGGGATCCATGGTCCAGGAAATGTTGAACGACAGGACGTGGCGCGGGTCGAATCCCGGATTGATTCCCCAAAGCGCGGCGAGGCTGCGCAGCATGAGGCCGGCGCCGACGAGCAGGACCAGAGCCATGGCGGTTTCGAGGACGATGAAGACACTCTGCGCGCGATGACGCCCGCCGCTGCCGCCCCGGCCGCCTTCCTTGAGCGTGTCGTGCACATCGGGGCGCAGGGCGCGAAGGGCCGGGATGATGCCGAAGACGATGCCAGTGAGGATGGAAGCCGCCAGGGTAAAGAGCACGACGCGAGCGTCGAGAGCGATGGCTTCTGTGCGCGGCAGCGTGTCGGGTATCGCCGCGACGATAGCCTGCGTGCCGAACTTGGCCAGCAGCAGGCCTAGCGCACCGCCGACGATGGCCAGGACGACGCTCTCCGTAAGGATCTGGCGAATCATGCGCGCAGGGCTGGCGCCGAGCGCGGCGCGGAGGGCGAATTCGCGAGCGCGGCCGGTGGCACGCGCCAGCAGCAGGTTGGCCACGTTCGCGCAGGCAATCAGGAGAACGAAGCAGACCGCGCCCATCAGGACCCACAGGGTTTTCTGGACGTCGCCGACGAGGTCCAGGCGCAGCGGGACGAGCGTGATGCCGCGCCCTTCGTTGGCGTCCGGATAGGCGGCGGAGAGGTTGCGGGCAATCCCATCCACGTCCGACTGGGCCTGGGCCATGGTGACCCCGGGCTTCAGCCGGCCGACGGCGTTCATGCCCATGCTGACGCGGCGATTGAGGAAGATGGGGTCGGTCCACTGCCCGATGGGCGTGTAGACGTCGGAGTTGCTGAGGTCGGTGATGTTGCTCTGGGCCACGCCGACCACGGTGTAGGGACTCGCGTTCAGGAGGATGGTCTTGCCGAGCACGTCCTGCGACTGGCCGAACTTCCGCTTCCACAGGCCGTCGCCGATGATGGCCACGGGAGTGCCGCCGGCGCGGTCTTCCTCCGGAGTGAAGTTGCGGCCGATGATCGGGTGGATGCCGAACGCCGGGAAGAAGTCCGCGGAGATCATGTGGGCGTGCAGGCGCTCCGGCTCTCCGGAGCCGGCGAGGTTATAGGTGGTGCCGCGGAAGGCGCCGAGGTAGGCAAAGGAACGGTTTTGCTTCTGCCAGTCCAGAAAATTCGGGTAGGAGCTCGACGAGTGCTGGAAGGTGGTGGTGGAGGAATAGACGATGGCGATCTCTTCCGGGTGCGGGAAGGGCAGCGGGCTAAGCAGGACGCCATTGACGATGGAGAAGAGGGCGCTGTTGGCGCCGATGCCGAGCGCGAGGGTGAGCACGGCCACGATGGTGAAGCCCGGGCTTTTCAGCAGCACGCGCAGGCCGAAGCGCAGGTCTTGCAGGAAGTTGTCCATCCTAGTCACCCCGTCTGTTCGCGCCTTCCCGGCGCAACGGCGCACAGCGACTCCTGTGCTCGCACTTTGATACGGCTGGGCCCGTTCCATTGTTCCAGGAAATTTATTCGCCGGCGCCGGGCGCAGAATCGTTGACCAGCCTCGCCTGACCCCGGTAACATCCGCGCGGCCGGCAACTCACCAGGCAGGTCACAAAAAGGAGTCCGCGATGCTCAACCGTGTCCGTCTGCTTCTACTATCGTGCTGCGTACTTCTGGGAGGAGCGCAGGCGCTGCGCGCGCAGCAGCCGCAGAGCAATCTCCAGGTCAAGCCTGACGTGTACAGCCAGCTCAAATACCGGTACATCGGGCCGGAGGGGAACCGGGCGATCTCGGTGGCGGGGATTCCGGGGAATCCGAACGTGTACTACGTGGGCGCGGCATCGGGAGGAATCTTCAAGACGACAGACGGCGGCATTCACTGGGAGCCGGTTTTCGACGAGCAGCCGGTGGCGTCGGTCGGTTCGCTGGCCGTGGCGGCGACGGACGCGAACATCGTGTGGGCAGGGACGGGCGAGCCGTACATCCGCAGCCACATTTCCGTAGGACAGGGCATTTACAAATCGCTCGACGCGGGGAAAACGTGGACGTTGATGGGGCTGGAGAAAACGGGCCGCATCGGCAACGTGATCATTGACCCGCGGAATCCGGACGTGGTGCTGGCGTGCGCAGTGGGGCACGCGTACGGGCCGCAGCCGGAGCGGGGCGTATTCCGCACGACGGACGGCGGGAAGACGTGGACGAAAGTGCTGTTCGTGGACGAGAACACGGGCTGCTCGGACATGGCGGTGGACCCGAACAACTCGCGAATCCTGTTCGCGGGGATGTGGCAGATCGTGATTCACACGTGGGGAAGGACGAGCGGCGGGCCGGGGAGCGCACTCTACAAATCCACCGACGGCGGGGTGACGTGGAAAAAACTGGAAGGGCACGGGCTGCCGCATCCGCCGGTGGGACGGATTGCGGTGCGGGTGGCGCAGAAGGATTCGAACCGCGTGTACGCGCTGTTTGAGACGGGCGACGGCGTGCCGAACAGCGAGAATCCCGGCTCGCCGGCGGTGGAGGGGCAGCTCGGGCAGCTTTGGCGGTCCGACGACGGCGGCGACTCGTGGCAGTTGGTCAATTCCGACCGGCGCATTCGCGGGCGGACGCATTACTACACGCGCGAGGAGATTTCACCGGACAACGAGAACGAACTGTATTTCTTCCAGGCGGCGGTGGCGAAATCGCTGGACGGGGGACGCACGTTCACAAAGATGGCCGAGCAGCCCGCGGGCGACCATCACGAAATGTGGATCGACCCGACGAACGGCGACCGCATGGCTGTGGTGAGCGACGGCGGCATCAGCATTTCCGTGAATCGCGGGAAGACGTGGAACCGCGTGAACCTGCCGATCGCGCAGATGTACCACGTGACGGTGGACGACCAGGTGCCGTACTTCGTGTACGGCAACCGGCAGGACGGGCCATCGTGGCGCGGGCCGAGCAACAGCCTGCAGTTCGGCGGGTTCGCGGGCAACTCGATTCCGCGCGGGGCGTGGCATCCGGTGGCGGGCGGCGAGAGCGGATTCGCGATGCCCGACCCGAAAGACAACAACATCATCTGGTCCACGGGAACGGGCAGCGGAAGCATCGGCGGGACGGTGACGCGCTTTGACGAGCGCAACCGGCAGGACCGCGAAGTGGAAGTGTGGCCGGTGTACACGGCGGGCGCGCCGGCCTCGGAAGTGAAGTACCGGTTCAACTGGGAGTTCCCCATCGAGATTTCGCCGTTTGACCACAACAAGGTGTACGTGGGCAGCCAGCACGTGCACGTGACCACGGACGGAGGGAATAGCTGGCAGGTGATCAGTCCGGACCTGACGCGAAACGACAAGAGCCGGCAGGGAATCTCCGGCGGGCTGACGCCGGACAACATCGGGGTGGAGTACGCGGGCGTGATCTTTGCGCTGAGCGAATCGCCGAAGGAGCAGGGACTGCTGTGGGCGGGGACGAACGACGGGCTGGTGCACGTCAGCCGCGACGGCGGAAAGAACTGGACGGACGTGACGAAGAACATCCCGAACCTGCTCGACTGGGGAACGGTGGACAACATCTGGCCGTCACGATTCGACGCGGGCACGGCGTACCTGACGGTGGACGGACATCAGATGAACAGCCGCGATCCGTGGGTATACAAGACGGCGGACTACGGGAAGACGTGGAAGCTGATCACGAACGGCCTGCCGCACGACATGCTGAGCTACGCGCACTGCGTGATCGAAGACCCGGTGCGCAAGGGGCTGCTGTACCTGGGGACGGAGGGCGGGCTGTACGTGTCGTTTGACGACGGCGGGAACTGGCAGCCGCTGCAATCGGGATTGCCGCACGCGCCGGTGTATTGGCTGACGGTGCAGCCGCGGTTCCATGACCTGAACGTGGCGACGTACGGGCGCGGCTTCTGGATCCTGGACGACATCACGGCGATCGAGCAGTTGACGCCGCAGGTGACGGCGTCAGACGCGTATTTGTTCGCGCCGCGCGGTGCGTACCGCTTCCGCGACGTCTCGCAGCCGGGCGCGGTGGACTACGACGCGTCTGCCGGAAAGAATCCGCCTTACGGCGCGCCGATCAACTTTTACCTGAAGGCGGACCTGAAAGAGAAGGAAACGGCGAAGCTCACCATCAGCGACGCGGATGGGAAGACGGTGCGGACGCTCGAGTGCCACACTGCGAAACCGGGTGAGACGGCGAAGGAAACGCAGGCGACTGAGGAGGATCCCGATCCCGATCCGGCGGCGTGCCTGGTGAAGGCCGGAATCAACCGCGTGTGGTGGGACCTGCGCGGGGAGAACTCGACGCTGCTGAAGCTGCGCACGCCGCCGCTGTATGCGCCGGACGTGACCATCGGGCCGGAGGGATTCCGAAAGAATCCGGCCTTTGGGCGGATCGCGTTGCTGTCGGCCCCGGGGACGTACACGGTGACGCTGGAGGCTGCGGGGCAAAAGCTGACGCAGAAGCTGACCGTGTCGAAAGATCCGAACACGAGCGGCACGGAGGCGGATATCCAGGCGCAGCTGCGCGTGAAGAGGGCGCTATGGGACGAGACGAACACGCTGGCGGCAACGACGAACCAGCTCGAGTCGCTGCGGGCGCAGCTTGTTGCGTTTGGGAAGCAGATGGGCAAGGGCGACTCGTCGAAGGATTTGCGCCAGGCCGCGGAAGACCTGGGTAAGAAGCTGCTGGCGGTGGAAAGCAAGCTGCTGCAACTGAAGCTCACCGGATGGGGACAGGACGATTGCCGCTGGGCGCCGATGCTGTTGATGAAGATCACCTACCTGTTCGGGCAGCTCGACGCGACGGCGGACTTTCCGCCGACCACGCAGCAGGCAGCGGTGGCGGAGCTGCTGAAGCAGGAAGGCGACGCCGTTCAGAAGGAGTTCGAGCAGGTGGCAAAGGACGTGGCGGCGTTCAACACGATGCTGCGGGAGCGCAAGATACCGAACATCATCGTGCAGCAGGCTTCCACGGGGCAGGCCAGCAACTAGCGGGAGTCAATCGCGCTCAAGGCTGCTCAATAGCCTGCGGCTTCGGGCCTTCATCGCGGGAGAGCCGCCGCGAACGGCCTCGCGCAGCAGCTCGACCACCGCGGGCCGCATGGACGGTTCCTGGCGCGCCAGGTCGGCGAGTCCCTGCAACGCAAAGGTGCGGACGATCGAACTTCGGTCGACCAGATAGGAGCACAGGATTCCGCCAGCCCGGCGAAGCTCCTTCCCGTTGAGCGAGAGACGCGGAATCATGACGGCCAGATGCCAGCGCAACTCCTGCTGCGTTGCTTCCGACAGCAGGCCGAGAAGCTCTTTCTTGTAGGGCTGGAGCAACTCCGGCGCTCTGCGGGTGATTTTCTCGGCCGCGTCGGCGGCGCGCATGCTGACCATGGGATCGGTGTGCCACAGGCCGTGAATCAGCGCGTCGAAGAGGCGTGGGCTGGTTGCGACAAGGCGGGCGACGGCGTCGGCATCGCCGATGCTGCGGCGATCGCCTCCGGCAAGCCGGTCGAGCACTTTCCTCTTCCTTTTGGCTGGGGTCCTGGGGGGCATTCCGGCAGCGGGGCGATGATACTCCCTCTCGCCCGTTCCTGCGGTATAAGATGGCGGCAACGATGGGGGGTTGCGGGCAATGTCTGATGCACGGACGCTGCTGACGCCTGTGCGGGGCGTTTCTATCGGTGCGGCGCTGTTGTTAGGCGCGTTGCTGGTCCCCGCGCTCTTTCCGCAAAAACTGCCGTGGCACGGCCGGCAGGCCGAAGTGCTGGCCGGCGTGTCGCGCGTGCTGATTCCGCCTCCGGACGTGCACGTGGACGAATGGAGCACGACCGCCGGACGGGAACTCGACGGCGCGTCCGACCACGTACGCCGGATGATTTGCGGCTCGCTCGACCAGATGTTCGAAGAACGAAAGGTGGCGGTGGACAACTATCCGCTGTGCCTGGGAGAGGGCGAGTGGCCGAGAGAACGCCTGGATGCGCTCAAGGCCGCAAGGACGCGGTTCCGCGAGCTGGTGACGACTTGGAACAAGCCGCGCCACAACGTTGAGTTGCTGCAGGGATTTCATCTGGGCGACGAGCAGGAGACGATCAAAATGCTGGAATCGGACGTCATGGTGATGGTTTGCGCCGACGGCAATCTGAAGACGAAGGGCGAGAAGACGGCAGGCAAGTTCGGCGGAGTGGTGGGCGGCAGCGCGCCGGGAGAAGGCATTCTGCTGAACATCGGAGTGATCCGGACGCGCACCGGCGAACTGCTCTACTTTGCGCAGAAAGACGTGGGCGGCGACTTTCTGAAGCACGAAGACAAGTTGGAGAAGGGGATCGAGCAGGCGGTGCGTTCGGCGTTCGTCACCACGCCGGTGCCCGGTTCGGCGGCCGGCAAAGCCCCCGGACGGTAGGAAGCGGTATGTCCGGTGCGCAACCGGGGGCGGTTGGCCAGTTGACAATCCGGCGGGCCGATTCCAATAATCTCAGTGCGGATCAGTGCCTATGGACGCGTCTCAACGCAAGGAAGCTACGCCACTGGAGCAGGCTGTGTCGCGCGCGATGCGCGACAACCTGCCGCTGGTACAGCACACGACCAAGGAGTTGGGCCAGGCGATTGAGGATTTTGTCGCCGCGTGCGGGAGCTCGCGCAACGCCAACATGCTGCCGGCGATGCTGCGCGCGCAGGCGGCGGCGGCCTCGCTCACGTCCATGTTGGATGTGCTGTCGAGGCTGTTGACGGCCTCTTTGCAGCCGGCGCGCGCGGGAGCGTCGGAGACTTTTGTAGCGAGCATGGCGCCCGCAGCAGCACCTGCGCCGGAGCCTGTTGCGCCGCCGATGCCGCAGCCGGAAGCAGTGGCGCCGCCACCCGTCGCACCACCGCCGGCTCCTGAGCCGCCACCACCGCCGCCGGTAGTCGAGCCGGCGCCCGTGCCTGTGGCCGCAGCGGCCGTGGTCGAACCGCCACCGCCGGTTGAACCGCCGCCACCAGCACCACCACCTCCTCCGGCAGCGCCCGAGCCTCCGCCAGTTGCGGAGGTTGCGCCGCCCGCTCCGCCACCCATGGTCGAGGAGCGGCCCGGGGGGACGGTGCTGATGCAGTCGCCGGGTGGTCCGCTGGTTCCGGCTGAAGTGCCGCCGACCAAGTACGATTATCCGCCGGTAGAGGCGCCGCAAGACAGGGGCCTGGCGGCGGAGCCCGCGCCCGTCGTTGAACCTCCACCGGCCGCGCCGCCTGCCGCGCCTGAGCCGGCGCCTGTAGCTGTTGCGGCGGCCGCCGCTCCCGCGTCAACCTGGCGCGTGGAAGACCTGCCGGCGGACCAGCAGGAACTCCACCGGCGCGCGAACCGCCACGCGAAGGTTTCCATGCAGGACATTTACCTGCTGCGTCCGAAGGACGTGAAGGCCGCGCGCGAGAACAAAGACATCTGTGTGCGGCTGAAGGCCGACATCGAAAAAGCGCGGAAGGAATATGTGCGGCGCTTCAATCCGATCCTCGAGCATCCCGTCGACTACTTCTATCACTGGATGGTGGAAGTCCTGGCGGAGGGGAAGCCGGAGGTTCTGGGCGAGTATCCGTATCCGTCGGCAGTGCCGCGTCGCTAGCGCGGCTGGCGTCACGCTGGTGAAAGAAAGCTCGAACGTTCTCCCTTCGCTTGCAAGTGGTCCCCGCCGAATGCGCTGCGCGCGCGCGGCGACGTGCTTGCTTCTGCTGCTGCCGGTCTCGACCGCGCCGAACGCCAAGGCGGCGCCCGACGACGGCTCGCCGGACACCACCCCGCTGACCACCCTGTGCCGTGCCTTGCGTGAGAAGGACTCCGCGGCGAACTACGATCACCTGGCGGCGTTCGCGCGCGAGCACGCGAACGATTCCTCCGGGCCGCTGGCCGCCCTGGCGCTGGGCTATCGCGACTACACGCACAACCGCGCCGGCGACGCCGCGGCGTGGCTGGCGCAGGCGGAGCAAGGGGGCCTGCTCGCGGACCACGCGCTGTACTGGGAAGCACAGAACGCGCAGGTGCAGCGGCGCAACGCGCAGGCCGTGGAACTGCTGGAGCGTATCGTGCGCGAGTACCCGGCGAGCGCCATCCTGCCGCAGGCGCTGGAGAGCCTGGCGGCGATTCTGCTCGACCTGGGAGACGCTTCGCGCGCGCGGTTTGCGCTGGAAGGATTCGCGAAGACTGGCGACTACCCCGGCCTGTTGCTGCTGCGCGCCCACGCGCGAGAGGTGGACCGGTCACCGTCGCTGGCGGCCGCCGACTACGTCGCGCTCTACTACCGCTACCCGCTCTCCGCCGAAGCGAAGCGCGCGGGAGAGCGCCTGGAGCCCCTGCGCAAGCAGTTGCGCGACGAGTTTCCGGAAATCACTGCGCAGATGCGCCTGGGGCGCGCTGAGGCGTTCTACAGCGCGCGGCAGTGGAAGCAGGCTCGCGAGGAGTACAAGTCCATCGCGAAGTCGGCTGCCGGCGAGGAACGCGAGTTCGCGGAATTGCGCGCGGCGGCGAGCGCCATCCAGCCGAAAGGCGGACCGGGGCCCCTCGAGCAGTTGCGGCTCGCGAACCCGAACGTGGACGCCGAGCGGTATGCGATGCTCGCCGATGTGTATCACCGGAGGAAGAAGACGGACGCCATGCTGCGCGCGGCGGAGTCCGCGGCGTCGCGGGCCCCGCACAGCGAGGGAGCGGCCAAAGCGCTCTTCGAGGCGGGCAATTCCTTCTGGATGCACCTGGACCGCGGAGCCGCGGCGGACTACTACCGGCGTTCGCTCGCGGCCAGCGCGACAAGCCCCGTAGCGGAAACGGCAAAGTGGCGCGTGGCGTGGACGGCGTATCTGGATCGCGATCCGCAGGCCGGCGCGCTGTTTGAAGAGCATCTGCGCGATTTCCCGGCATCTTCCTACCAGGCGGAGGCGCTGTACTGGCTTGGCCGGCTGGCGGAGCGTTCCGGAGACAATCCGCGGGCGCGGGCGTACCTGCTGAAACTGGCGGGGCGATTTCCGCAGACGTATTGGGGCAGCGTGGCCCGCGCACGGTTGCAGCAACTCGGCCCGGGCAACGCGGCGCCCGCCGAGAGCGTGCCGGTGCTGGCGCTGGTGAAGCCGCCCAAGCCGTTGCCGGATCTGAATGCGCCGCTCGGTCCGCCCGCGGCCAGGCGCGACGCACGCGCGCGCGCATTGCACGCCATCGGCTTCGACCCGTCGGCGGACCTCGAATGGCGCGCCGGCTATGCGGAGACCGGCTCAGCGCAACTGCTCGTCGCTTTGGCGCAGGCCGCCGTCGCGTCGGGACGTTATCCCGCGGCCATCGTAACGATCCGCCAGGCGGTTCCCCAGCTCGAGGCGCGCCGCTGGGAGGAATTGCCGATCAGCGTGTGGGCTGCGGCGTTTCCTCTGCCTTATGCGGAGCAGATCCGCGCCGCCGCGGCGCGCCAGGGGCTCGACCCCATGCTCGTCGCGGGACTGATCCGGCAGGAATCCGCCTTCCAGCCCGGCTCGCTCTCCAAGGCCAAGGCTATGGGGCTGATGCAAGTGATGCCCGGCACGGGAAAGATCCTGGCGAAGCAGTTGAATGTGCCTTTCAAGAAGCAGCGGCTCTTCGAGCCGGAGTACAATCTCCGGCTCGGCACCAAGTACCTGGCAAACCTGGTAGCCATGTTCGGCAGTGAAGAGCCGGCGATCGCCGCCTACGACGCGGGCGAGAACCGCATCGCAGGCTGGCAGGCGCAGAGAAAGTACGACGAAATGGCGGAATTCATCGAGTGCATTCCCATCACGGAGACACGCGAGTACGTGCAGATCGTCTCGCGCAACGCGTCGATCTACCGGCGCCTGACGGCATCAAGACAATGAATCCAGTTGCAGCAGCGTCGCGCCCGCGCGTTTCCCAGAAGGCCGCGCGGTTCACCGAGTCCGTCATCCGCGAGATGACGCGCCTGGCCATGCAGCACGGCGCCATCAACATGGCGCAGGGCTTTCCTGATTTCGCGGCGCCGGAAGAAATCAAGGAGCAGGCGCGCGCGGCCATCACCGGCGACATCAATCAGTACGCCATCACCTGGGGCGCGCGGGACCTGCGCGAGGCGATTGC
>Ga0335080_10002959_pt1 | contig 17103 bp, 16 predicted proteins | sample Lox_Sample_34_FD_206720 | JGI IMG/M metagenome (GOLD analysis project Ga0335080, IMG submission 206720) | Soil microbial communities from Loxahatchee National Wildlife Refuge, Florida, United States - Lox_Sample_3.4 | ecosystem: Environmental > Terrestrial > Soil > Wetlands | place: USA...
GTGGGAGTTCTTGCACCGCGCCGGACGTGGGTGACCTCGCCCGTCGCACCCTGACCGCGCCGGCGTCCGGGCTAGCCGCCCTGAGAATCGCCGCCGCCCGCGGCCCCAGGCGGACCCGGCGGGCCACCGACCGGCGGCCCACCCGTGGGACCGCCGCCCGGAACCAGATGGCCGTGCCGCTTACCCGCACCCGGACGCGCGCCGGCGCCGCCACTGCGCGCCTTCTCACCGAGCGCCAGCAACGCCAGCTGAAGCTGGGTCCGGACGGTCCCGGTCTGGTTGGGGATCTGCAGTCGCTGGTAGAGAATCTTGGCCGCCTCGGCCGGATCGCCGGCCAGCCGCAGCGAGCGCCCGAGGTCATACAGCGCGTAGGCGTAGGTCAGGCTGCCCGGCGACGCGGCGGCCACGGCCTGGCGCAGCACGGGGATGGCCGCGGTGTAGTTGCCTTCGACCATCAGCTGGTGGCCCTGTGCCTCGAGGGTTTCCGCGAGCGGCGCCGGCGTCGTGGCGGCCGCCGGCGTGGCGGTCACGGTGCTCGCCGTGTGCGTGGTCGTCTGCTTCTTCGGCGGTGGCGCCGGCGAGGAGTGGCTCTGCGTAGCGGCGGAGGCCTCGCGCTGCGTGCCGGCGGCGGCATGCGTGCCGCTCGAGCCGCCGCCTCCGATCGTGCCCGCCACCGCGATGGCCACGGCCGCGCCGGCCACCAGCGCGGCCAGCGCCGGCACGCGGGCGCCGCGGAACCGGCGCCGGCGCCTGGGCAACGCGGCCGTCGTCCCCGTCCCGGGCTCCTGGGCGCCAACCGGGCGACTGGGCTGACGCGGACGATCTCCGCGACCCGCCCGGCGCGGTGACGCCGCAGCACGCGCGGCACGCCCCGCGCCCACCGAAGCGGCCGCGGCAGCGCCCGCACCCGCACGAGCCGCACCCGCACCCGCGCGCCCCGCACTCGCCCGAGCGCCACCGGCGCGGTACGCCCGCGTCGTGGCCTCGGTCAGCGCTGCCTCTAGCGCCTCGGCGAATTCTTGCGCGGTCGGCCAGCGCTGCTCGGGGCGCTTGGCCATCCCGCGGGCCAGGACCGCGTCCACCGCCGGCGGCAGGGCGCGGTTGTGGTCGCTCGCGGCCGGCGGCGCGTCCTCCACGTGCTGGCGCGCCTGGGCGGCGAAGTGCGCCGAGGTGAACGGCCGCTCGCCCACCAGCAACTCGTACGCCGCGACGGCGAGCGAATAGCGATCGCTGGCGTCGGTGGCCGGACGGCCCAGCGCGCGCTCAGGGGCGAGGTAGGACGCGGTCCCGAGGACTTCGCCGGTCCCGGTGATCGTGTCCTCGGTCCCCAGCCGGGCGATGCCGAAGTCGGCGACGTGCAGCACGCGATCGCGGTCCAGCAGGAGGTTGGCCGGCTTGATGTCCCGGTGCAGGACGCCCCGCTCGTGTCCGTAGTCGACGGCCGAGGCGGCCTCGTGGATCCACTTGACCGCGTGCACCCGGCGGACCGAGTCGACCCTCAGCGCATCTGCCACGGTTCCGCCGGCCAGGTACTCCATGACGATGAACGCTCGCCCCGGCAGCCCGGCGCTCTCCTCGGTCTCGCCGACGTCGTAGATCATCACGACGTTCGGATGGCCCGAGAGCCGCGCCGCCGCGCGTGCCTCGCGCGTGAACCGCTCGGAGCCGGCCGGATCGTCGGCGAATCGCTCGGCGAGCAGCTTGATCGCGACGTTGCGGCCGAGCGCCCGATCGCGCGCGCACCACACCGACGCCATCCCTCCGGAGGCGATGTGGCGGACCGCCTCGTAGCGGTCCGGCAGCCCCAACTGCGGCCGGACGCGTGCGTCCGGGTGGGATCGATCACCCATCGAAACGCCTCATTACCCGTCTCGAAGGATACGAACCGCAGAGGACCGTGCTGGGCGCGCACAAAGTCATGCAGGCACGAAGGCTATACTCGCCGTCCATGGCCAAGGTCTGTCACGCGTGCAGGAAGGGTCCGGCGTTCGGCAACAGCCGGAGCCACTCGATGGTCGCCACCCGGCGCCGCTTCGAGCCGAACCTGCAGCGCGTTCGCATCGATGACAACGGGACGCCGCGACGGGTGTACGTATGCACGCGGTGCCTGAAGGCCGGCAAGGTAACGAAGGCCCTCTGACCGCTGCGGCTCCGGACCCGGCCGGCGGGTCTGATCCGAGCCTGCTGCGTTTCCGTGCCGTGCTCGAGGCGGGTCTCGCCGCGCTCGAGGCCCGGCGCGAGGAGGTCAACGAGCTCAACGTGTTCCCGGTCGCCGACGGCGACACCGGCGACAACATGGTCCTCACGCTCAGAGCGGTCTTGAACGAGCTCGACCGGATCGCGGTCGCGTCCGACGATCACACGCCGGTCGCCCAGGTCGGCCGCGACCAGATCGTCGCCTCGGTGGCGCGCGCGGCGCTGCTCGGGGCGCGGGGAACCTCCGGCGTGATCCTCTCCCAGCTGATCCGCGGCGCGGCCGAGGAGCTGGCCAGCCGCCCGGGCGAGCTGGTGGACCCGGTCCTCATCAGCGCGGCGCTGGCCCGCGCAGTCGACCAGGCGTACGGGTCGGTCCGCGAGCCGGTCGAGGGGACGATCCTCACCGTGGTGCGCGAGATGGGCGTTCAGGTGGCCTCCGATCTGGCCCGGTTTCGTGATGCCCGGCTGCCGTCTTCGGCGAGCGCCGAGGTCCAGAACTGGGTGATCGCCGCGGTGCTCGAGCGCGCGCTCCAGGCCGGCGAGGCCTCGGTGGGGCGCGGGCCAGAGCTGCTCCCGGCGCTCCGGGAGGCGGGTGTGGTCGACGCCGGCGGCTACGCGGTCACCCTCGTGGTGGCCGGCATCCTGGGGACGCTGCGGGGCGGCGATCCGCCGCTGATCGAGCACCAGGCGAGGGCGCGCGTCACCCGGCCTCAGCACTCCTCGACGACCTACCGGTACTGCGCGAGCTTCGCCGTCACGGGCAGCGATCTGGAGCAGTGGCGGTTCGTCTCGGCGCTGGAGCGGCTCGGCGACTCCGTCCTGATCGTCGGCGACCAGGCCACGCTCAAGGTGCACGTCCACACCGACGATCCCGACGGTGCCACCGCGCTGTTCAACGCGCACGGGACGGTCTCCCACCTCGACGTGAACGACATGCGCGAACAGGTCGAACGCCGGGACGAGCGACTGGCGGCGCCGACACCCGTGTGCGCCGCGGTGGCGGTGACCACGGGCGCCGGCATGCGCTCGTTGTTCGAGAGCCTCGGGGTTCGCCCGCTCGACGGCGGACCATCCCTGTCCCCGAGCAGCCTCGACCTGCTCGCCGCGATCCACGCCAGCCGCGCCGAGGAGGTCGTCGTGCTCCCCAACGGGCAGGCGGCGCTACAGGCCGCGCGCCGCGCCGCCGGTCTGTCGGACAAGACCGTCCGCGTGGTGCCGTCGCTCTCGCCCCAGGCCGGTCTGGCCGCCGCCGTCACGCTCGACCCGACGCAGACCGCCGACGGCAACGCGGCGGCGATGACCAGCGCGCTCGACCACGTCCGGACCGGCGCCGTCGCGCCGGCCCGGCTCGACGATGCTCAGGGGCGCTTCCGCGCGGGCGATGCGGTCGGCTTCGTGGAGGACGAGATCGTCGCCTGGGGCAAGCCCAGGGAGGCGCTGCGCGAAGTGCTCGAGCAGCTCGCGCACGACGCCGAGCTGATCACCTGCCTGCGGGGCGCCGAAGCGCCGCTGGACGACGTGACGGTGCAGGCGCTGGCGCACGGAGATGTCGAATTCGAGCTATCCGACGGAGGTCAATCGGGTCATTGGTGGCTGCTCGCCGCCGAGTAGCCGCCGCCGACGGATCGAGGAGTGACGCGGCCAGTTCGTCCGCGGGCATCGGGCGCGCGAACAGGAAGCCCTGAACCCGCTCACAGTCGAGCATCCGCAGCGTGAGGAGCTGCTCCTCGGTCTCGACCCCCTCCGCGGTGACGGCGCACCCGAGCGCCCGGGCGAGGCCGATCAGCGACGAGACGATCGCCTGATCGCGGGCGTCCTCGGCGAGACCCGCGACGAAGCTGCGATCGATCTTGATCGCGTCGAGTGGGTGCTCCTTGAGCCAGGAGAGCGATGCCACGCCGGTGCCGAAGTCGTCCAGGACGATCCGGATGCCTTGCGACTCGAGCTCGCGCAGAGTGGCGGCCGCGACGCTGTCGGCGCCGACCAGCGCCGTCTCGCTCAACTCCAACGTGAGGCGCTCCGCGGGGAACCGCGCGTGGGCCAGCGTCTGCCGGAGGGCCAGCGCGAAGCCCGGGTGCGCGAGCTGGTGCGCGGACACGTTGACCGACAGCTCGACCGGATCATCGAGCCCTGCGGCGATGCGGGCCATCGTCTCGCAACTCTCGCGCAGCACCCACGCGCCGATCGGAACGATCAGCCCCGCGTCCTCGGCGACGGGGATGAACTCGGCGGGCGGCACGTCGCCCAGCACCGGGCTGCGCCAGCGCAGCAGCGCCTCCACCGCGGCGAGCCTGCCGCTCTCGAGCTCGAACACCGGCTGGAAGGCGACCGCGAGCTCGCCGCGCATCTCGGCGCCGCGCAGCTCACGCACGAGCGCGAGGCGCCCGCCCTCCTGGCTGCGCCGGCTTCCCCCGAAGAACGCCAGCCGATCGCGCCCGGAGCGCTTGGCCTCGTACATCGCGCTGTCGGCCTGGCGCAGTGCCTCGCGCGCGTCCGACTGCGCGTCGGTCAGGAGCGTGGCGCCGATGCTCGCGGTGAGGACGTGCTGGTCGACCCCGGGGAGCGGGTGTGAGATCGCCTCGAGCAGCCGGGCGCCGAGCTTCGCGGCCTGGTCGGAGTCGGCGACGCCCTCGGCCACGACGACGAACTCGTCGCCGCCGAACCGGCCCACGAAGTCGCTCCCGCGCACCGCGCCCGACAGCCGGGCGCCAACCTCTCGGATCATCTCGTCCGCGCGATCGTGCCCGAGCGAGTCGTTGAGCGCCTTCAGGCCGTCGAGGTCGATGAACAGCGCGGCCACGGCGGCGCCCGGCTGCACGCGCGCGAGCGCGTCGTCGAGGCGCTCGAAGATCGCGGTCCGGTTGGGCAACCCGGTCAGCCCGTCGTGGCGGGCGTCGTGGATCAGCTGCTCGAGCGCGCGGTGGCGTTCGATCGCGATCCCGGCCAGCCGCGCGCCGTCCTCGAGGACCGTGAGGTGTTCGGGCAGGGGACGGCGGGGCCGCTGCCCGTACAGGGCGAGCGTGCCGAGCACCTCGCCGGCCGGGCCGTTGATCGGCATCGACCAGCAGTGGCGCAGACCGGCGTCGAGGACGAAGTCGCGGATCGGAGCCCACTTGGGATCCTCCGCGATGTCGTGCGAGATCGTCAGCTGCCCGGACCAGGCCGCCGAGCCGCATGCGCCGACGTTGGGGCCGATCACGACGCCGTCGATCGCAGCCAGATAGTGGGGCGGGAGGGACGGTCCGGCCCCGGGGTGAAGGGTGTTGGAACGTTTGTCGAGCAGCACGACGCAAGGGATCACCGATGGATCGTGGCGCTCGATTCCCTGCACCAGCTCGACGAGCACCTCCCCGAGCGGAGCCCCTCCGGCGATCAGCTCGTGAACGCGGTGCTGCGAGGCGACGAGCTCGTGGAAGCGAACGGCCTGCTCGTTGGCCAGGCGCAGGCGGATCTCGGCGGCGACGGCCGCCGCGGCGTCGTCGAGGATCTGCATGTCTCGCTCGTCCCAGTCGCGCGGTGCCGCGTCGGCCACAGCGAGCGTGCATAGGACATGGCCGTCGATGCTCACCGGCGCCTCGAGGTAGGACTGGGCGCCGTCCGGCCAGGCGGGGGCGTTCACGTGGCTGCTCAGGAACTCCTCGAGCGACTCGGAGGCGGGGATGTCGGCCGACTGCGCCTGCGCCGCGTCGCCGTTCCACAGACCCGTGAGGAGGGTGCGGCTCTCGAGCGAGACCGCGAGCGCCGCGACCGCGGACCCGGTGGCGCGCCTGAGCCCGGCCGTCCAGCGATCGAGCTCCGGATCGGGCCCGGGCGCGAGCAGTCCACAGCGCTCCAGCAGCGATTGCCGGAGCTCCTGGTCAGGATGGTGTGCGGTCGGATCGACGGGTTCCACTCGTGGTTAAGCTCGTCCCATCCGTCGAAACGTTGATCATGGGGCAAATCCGCTCGACGGATCTCCGGTTTTCAGTCCGCCGATGCCCGCCACCGCCTCCGCCTCCGCCACCGCCTTCGCCACCTCCGAGCCGCTCGACCCACGAGAGCTCGAGGACGCTCCGGTCCGCTACCCGCGGCCGTCGAAGCTGCGGGCCCCGTTGGCTCTCGACGGGGCCAAGGCGCAGCGGGCCGGCGAGACGCTGGGGCTGCGCACGGTGGGGGACCTGCTGCTCCACCTGCCGCGCGATCTCCGCGAGGCCCGAGCGGTGGCCGACCTCGAGCCCGGGGACAGCGCCACCGTCGTCGTCCAGGTCCGGAGCATCTCGTCGCGGTCGGTGCGCCGGCGCGGCATGCGCCCGCTGGTCGAGGCGACGGTGGCGGACGAGAGCGGAACGATGAAGGCGACGTTCTTCAACCAGCCCTGGCTCGAGCAGCGCTACCCGGTCGGGACGCGGCTGGCGCTGCACGGGAAGTTCGAGGGGCGCCGCAGGTTCCGGGTCCAGGCTCACGCCAGGACCAACGAGGCGGTCTCCGGCTCGAGCGCGGCCGCGTCGGTGGCGCATTATCCGGCCACGGACGGCCTGTCCTCGACTCAGATCCTGGCCCTGATCCGGGAGCATCAGGACGCGCTAAGCGACGTCGTCGAGCCGCTCCCGGCGGCGCTGCGCCGCGCCCAGCGGCTGCCCGATCGTGCCGCGGCGTTGACCGCGGCGCACTTCGCGCAGTCCGACTCCGCGTTCGAGAACGCCCGCCGGCGGCTGGCCTTCGACGAGCTGCTGCTGGTCCAGCTCGCCCTGCTTCGCCGCCGTCTGCGCCGCCGCTCGGCGCAGACCGCGCCCGTCCTCGACCGCGCGCCGGAGCTGACCGCGCGCTGGCTCGACACGATGCTCCCGTTCACGCTCACCGGCGACCAGCAGCGCGCCGTCGAGGCGGTCGACCGCGACCTGGCCCACCCGCAGCCGATGCAGCGCCTGCTGATGGGCGAGGTGGGGTCGGGAAAGACCGTGGTGGCCCTGTACACGCTGCTGCGCGCGGTCGAGCAGGGCTGCCAGGGCGCGCTCATGGCCCCGACCGAGACGCTGGCCGAGCAGCATTTCGCCACGATCCAGTCGCTCATGCCGGGCGCGGTGGTGCCGCTCGGGCTGCTCACCGGATCCACGCCCGGGCGCCGGCGAACCGATCTGCTCGGCAAGCTCGCCACCGGCGAGCTCCCGCTGATCGTCGGGACCCACGCCCTGATCGAGGACCCGGTCCAGTTCGCGCGGCTCGCCGTGGCGGTGGTCGACGAGCAGCATCGCTTCGGGGTGCGCCAGCGCGCGGCGCTCGACGCCAAGGCTCCTGGCGACGAGCGCCCGCATGTGCTGCACATGACGGCGACCCCGATCCCGCGCACGCTTGCGCTGTCGCAGTACGGCGACCTGGACCAGACGGTGCTGCGCGAGCTGCCCGCGGGCCGGCGTCCGATCAAGACGTTCGTCTGCTCGAGCGAAACCGAGCGCGCTCGTGCGTACGAGCGGATCCGCGAGGAGCTCCGCGCCGGCCGCCAGGCGTTCGTGGTGTGCCCGCTCGTGTCCGAGTCCGAGCTGCTCCAGGCGCGCGCCGCGACCGCCGAGTTCGAGCGCTTGCGCACCGGCGAGCTGCGCGACTTCCGCGTGGTGCTGATGCACGGTCAGCTGGCGGGCGGGGCGAAACAGGAAGCGATGGCGACGTTCGCCTCGGGCGGGGCGGACGTGCTGGTGGCCACGTCGGTGATCGAGGTCGGGATCGACGTCCCGAACGCGACCGTGATGCTCGTCGAGGACGCCGACCGCTACGGCATCTCGCAGCTGCACCAGCTGCGGGGACGGATCGGCCGCGGGTCCCACGACTCGGTGTGCCTGCTGTTCGGCGCGAAGGAGTCGCCGCGCCTGCGGGCACTCGCGGGGCACACGGACGGATTCACGCTGGCCGAGATCGACCTGGAGCTGCGCGGCGAGGGGGAGCTGGTCGGCACGCGCCAGCACGGAGAGGCTCAGTACCGGGTCGCCGAGCTGCCGCGCGACGCCGAGCTGCTCGAGCGCGCCCGCCGGTACGCCGAGCAGGTGATCGCCGAGGATCCCGAGCTGACCGGCGCCGAGAACGCGCTGCTGGCCGACGCGCTGCTCGGCGCGTTCGGCGCCGAGGCGCTGGCGCCGATCCGGGCCTAGGGGAGCTCCGTGCGCGTCGTCGCGGGACGCTTTGGCGGCCGGTCGCTCGCCGCGCCGCGCGGGAGCTCCACCCGCCCGACCTCCGACCGGGTGCGCGAGGCGCTGTTCTCGATCCTCGGGTCGGATTTGGTGCAGGGCGCGCGGGTGCTCGACCTGTTCGCCGGGTCGGGCGCGCTGGCCATCGAGGCGCTGTCTCGCGGGGCGGCCAGCGCGACTCTGGTCGACTCCTCCGCGGCCGCCGTGGCGGCCATCCGCCGCAACCTGGAGGCCCTCGGCGTAGAGGCTGAGGTGCGCCGCCAGGACGCCCTCGGCTACCTCCGAGGCGCATTTCGCGACGCTCGTCAATACGATTTGGTCTTCCTCGATCCCCCATATCGCCACGCGAGCGCGCTTGGTCGAGAGCTTTCGACGGCGCTGGGACCGGTTCTCGCCTCGTCTGCTCGGGTAGTGACCGAGAGCGACCGGCGAGCGCCGCTTGAGCTCGAACTCGCTCTACTCGACGAGCGCCGCTACGGCGATACCTTGATCCGAATCCATGGCACCCGATAACCGAGTCGCGATCTGCCCCGGCACGTTCGACCCCGTCACGAACGGCCATCTCGACGTGATCGCGCGAGCGTCGGCCATGTACGACAAGGTGATCGTCGGGGTCGTCAACCTGCCCTGGCGCAAGGGCAAGACGGTGTTCACCGCCGAGGAGCGGGTCGGGTTCGTACGGAACGCGACGCGCCATCTCGGCAACGTCGACGTCGAGCCGTTCAGCACGCTGCTCGTCGATTTCGCCCGCGACCGCGGGGCGATGGCGATCGTCAAGGGGCTACGCGCGATCTCCGACTTCGAGTACGAGTTGGAGATGAACCAGCTCAACCGCCGGCAGGACCCGGAGATCGAGTCCGTTTACCTCATGGCGTCCGCCAAGTACAGTTTCTTGAGCTCGAGCGGGATCAAGGAGCTTGCGACCTTTGGCGGCGAAATCGACGATCTTGTCCCCGAAGAGGTGGCCGGAGCCTTGAAGGAACGGCTCGGGCGCTAACGAAACAGAGGTTTTTAGATGGATGTCCTGGTTCTCATCGACAAGCTGGACGATCTCGTGCACAACGCTCGAGCCGTGCCGCTCACCGATCAGGTGCGGGTCGACAAGGAGGAGATCTACGACATCCTCGACCAGATGCGCGCCACGATCCCCGAGGAGATCAAGCAGGCCCGGTGGATCGTCAAGGAGCGCCAGGAGATGCTGGCCGAGGCCAAGCGCGAGGCCGAGCGGATCGTCAAGGAGGCGCGCGAGCGCCAGGAGCGGATGGTCTCCGAGGAGGAGATCACCAAGCAGGCCGAGCGCGCCGCGGAGGACATCATCGAGGACGCACGGGCCCGCGAGCGCGAGATCCGGCTCGGCGCCGAGGACTACGCCGACGAGATCCTCAACACGCTCGAGGTGAACCTCTCGAAGTTCATCGCGGCGGTGAGGCGCGGGCGCGAGCGCCTGGCGGGCAAGGAAGAGCCCGCCGAAGTCTCGTGACCATCGAGGTCCTCGAGACGGACATCACGCAGCTCGAAGTCGACGCGATAGCCAACGCGGCGAACACGGAGCTGAAGCATGGCGGCGGGGTGGCGGGTGCCATCTCCCGCGCCGGCGGTCCTGCGGTCCAGGCCGAGAGCTCTGCGCGCGCTCCGATCGGGCTCGGTGAGGCGGTCGAGACCACCGGGGGCGAGATGCCCTGTCGCTGGGTGATCCATGCGGCCACCATGCAGCTCGGTGGCCCGACGTCCGCGGACATCATCCGCGACGCGACGGTGTCGACCCTGCGCAAGGCCGACGAGCTGGGCGCGCGCTCTCTGGCGCTCGTCGCGTTCGGGACCGGGGTCGGGGGCTTTCCCGTGGAAGAAGCGGCAAGGATTGAGATTGATGAGGTTTCCAGGTACCTAGCGGCCGGCGGTTCCGCCATCGAGCGAGTGGTTTTCGCGGTGAGGGGCGATGCTGCGCGCGAGGCCTTCGAACGCGCGCTGGCGGCCTGAGTGCGCGCGCTGGTGATTCAGCACGAGGATGACGCGCCGGGCGGCCACGTGAGCGCGTGGCTGGCCGAGCAGGGTGCCGAGGAGGACGTCTACCTGATCACCGCCGACGGTGCTCGCGCGCTCGATCCTGGCGACTACGACCTCGTCGTCTCGCTCGGCTCGGAGCGGTCCGCCTACGACGACGCGCTGCCGTGGGTTCCGCGCGAAGTGGCGCTGCTCCGCGACGCGGTCGACGCCGACGTCCCGGTGCTCGGCATCTGCTTCGGGAGCCAGATCCTGGCGCGCGCCCTGGGCGGGGAGGCCAGGCGGGCGCAGCAGTCCGAGATCGGCTGGGTTCAGGTCCGAACCGACGAACCCGCCCTGGTACCGGAGGGTCCGTGGTTTCAGTGGCACCACGACACGTTCACGCCGCCGCCGGGCGCGGCGCTCCTGGCCGACAGTCCTGCCGCGCCGCAGGCGTACACGCTCGGGCGGTGTCTCGGCGTCCAGTTCCATCCCGAGGTGACGGTGCCGATCGTCGCGGAGTGGGTGGCTCTCGGTGGCGATCAGTTGGTCCGCCACGGCGTCGACGGCGATCGCCTGCTGGCCGAGACGCGCGAGCGCGAGGCGGAGAACCGATCGAGAGCCTGGCGGTTGATGGACGCGTTCGTGGCTCGCGTGGCCGGGCTCGCATGAGCGACTCGAGCCGGCCCGTCATCGGCATCTGCGCGGTGCGCGAGCGCGCGCGATGGGCGTTCTGGGACCAGGACGCCCACCTGGTCGCCGACTCCTACGTGGCGCCGCTGCAGCGCGCCGGCGGGCTCGCGGTGCTGTTCGCGGTCGATACGCGCGCGCCACTCGAGCTGCTCGACCGCGTGGACGGGTTGATGCTGATCGGCGGCGCCGACCTCGACCCGGGTTGTTACGGCGCCGCGTCCGAACCCGGCACCGAGGCAACCTATCCCGACCGCGACGCGTTCGAGATCGCCATGCTGCGCGGCGCGGTCGCGCGCGGCATTCCCGTGCTCGGCATCTGCCGGGGCATACAGATCCTGAACGTTGCGTTCGGCGGCACGCTTGTCCAGGACCTCGTGGCCTCCGACGGCAGCCATCCGCACCGCAAATTCAAGGGGACCTTCGACGGCAACGCGCACACCGTCCAGCTGGCGCCCGGCTCGCTCGCCGAGCGAGCGGTGGGCGAGGACGCGCATGTCGCGCACTGTCATCACCACCAAGCGGTGCTCACCCTGGGGGACGGCCTGGTCGTGAGCGGCCGGGCCGAGGACGGCGTGATCGAAGCGATCGAGATGGCCAACGGGCACTGGGGCCTGGGCGTGCAGTGGCATCCGGAGGCAAATGACCGAAGCCGGCTGTTCGGCGCCCTGTGCGACGCGGCGGTTCAGCGGATGTCGAAGCCGGTGAGACCCTCGGGCGGCTCATCGCGGACGTCGACGCTCGCGACCTCGGCCTGACGCGGCCCGGTCCTCGAGAACTCGATCAGCCGCTCGACGTCGTCGGGCCGGCCTTCGAACACGGCCTCGACCGCGCCGTCGGAGCGGTTGCGCGCCCACCCGGCGACGTTTCGCGACTGCGCTCCTCGACGAAGCGAGTCGCGGAAGAACACGCCCTGGACGCGCCCCTGCACCACTACCCGCCGGCGAATCTGAGCGTCTGTCATCGGACGATTAATACCCGACGATGTGCAGGACATTCGTTCCGTCCGATCGTCCCGCAATCCTAAACGGGTCATGAATGCCCTGTGGTTGCTGGTCGGCTTGGTGGCCGGCGCCGGTGTTGTGCTGCTCGCGGTTCGCCCGCGGCTGCGCTTGCTGTCGTCCGAGGCCGCGCGGGCCGGCGAGCTCGAGCGCGACCTGGTCCGCGCGCGGGCGGAGGTCGAGCACGAGCGGGCCGTCGCGCACGAACGCCTGGCCGCGGTCACCGACGCCCAGGAGCGGCTGTCGGCCTCGTTCAAGGCCCTGAGTGCGGAGGCGCTGCAGTCGAACATGGCGCAGCTCTCCGAGCTGGCCCGGGCACAGCTGCGTGAGGTGCAGGCCGAGGCCAAGGGCGACCTGGACAAGCGCCAGCAGGCGGTGGAGCAGCTGGTGGCGCCGTTGCGCGAGCAGCTCGGGCGGGTCGACACGCAGCTGCTCCGGCTCGACCAGGAGCGCCGAGAGTCGCGCGGCCGCCTCGAGACCCAGCTCAAGACGCTGGCCGAGACCGGGGAGCGCCTGCGTACCGAGACGGGCGCGCTCGTCACCGCGCTGCGCAAGCCCAACGCGCGCGGGCAGTGGGGCCAGATGCAGCTTCGCAACGTGGTGGAGCTCGCCGGCATGGTCCGGTATTGCGACTTTGCCGAGCAGTCCACGGTGGCCGGCGAGGAGTCGGCGCTGCGCCCCGACCTGGTGGTCAGCCTGCCCGGGGGCAAGCACGTCGTGGTCGACGCCAAGGCTCCGCTTCAGGGTGTGCTCGACGCCTACCAGGCGCGTGACGAGGAGGAAAGGCAGGGATACCTGCGCGACCACGCGCGACTGCTCCGGCGGCACGTCAAGGCGCTGGCCGACAAGGCGTACTGGGCGGGGCTCGACTCGACCCCCGACGTCGTGGTCATGTTCCTGCCCGGCGAGCACCTGTACGGCGCAGCGCTCGAGGCCGATCCGGCGCTGATCGAGGACGCGATGGCGCGGCGGGTGCTGATCGCGACGCCGACCACTTTGCTGGCGATGCTGCGGGCGATCGCCTACGGCTGGCAGCAGGAGCGCGTCGCCGAGTCAGCGCAGGCGATCTCGGACCTCGGGCGCGAGCTGCACGGCCGCCTGGTGAAGCTCTCGAGCCTGCTCGGCACGCTCGGCACGCGCCTCAACAGCACGGTGCGCGCGTACAACGAAGCCGTCGGCTCATATGAGGCGCGCGTGCTGCCGGCGGCGCGCCGGTTCGAGGATCACGGCTCCGCAGCGGGTGGGCGCGACCTGCCCGAGCTGGAGCAGGTCACGGTCAGTGCGCGCACTGTCCACGCTCCCGAGGTCGTCGGCGACGCCGGCGACACTTCGGAAGCCCCGCGGGTGCCCGAGCAGCTGACCATGCGCAGGCTCCGAGCGGCGGATTAGGCCGCGGGCGCGATCGCCGGCGCCGATCGCGATGGGGGCGTGGGCGGTGGTGGTGCATCGGCTCGCCTACGGCACGATCTCGACGCTGTCGCCCACGGCGCGCGCCCCCGTCGCGTCCGACGGGTGGTTGATGGTCTGCCCGCCCACGACGAAGCTGGTCGAGCCGCCGCCGTCGAGGTTCATGGCGTCGAGGGCGCCCAGCGAGCGCATCAGCTCGGCCTCCTCGGTCAGGGTGAGGCCCTCGCTCACGCCCGGCACGCCGTCGGCCGTGACCAGGATCAGCCGTCCGGAGCGGTCGATGCCGGCGATCGTCCGCCCGTGGCGCTCAGCGCTGAAGCCGTAGTTGAAGAGATCGCGCGGGTCGAACACTCCCTCGCGCGTCGCGTCGATCGCGGTGCGACCGTCGCGCAGCAGGACCGGCGCTGCGCTCACGATGCCGGTCGACCGGTCGAGGTGGACCGGCGCGCCGTGGTCGTCGCGGATCTGCTCGGCCACGCTGACCGCCTGGCCGGTGTGGACGTGCGCGACCAGCCAGGTGGCGTCGGCGCCGAGCGCCTGGAGCGCCGAGTCGCCCGCCGGCAGCGGCCCGCCCGCCGGGCCGATCGACACGACGCGGTCATGGGCGTCGAGGATCGCCTGGGTGGCCGATCCGCCCGGCAGCGGCGCGCCGAACTCCGGCGTGAACAGGACCAGGTCGTCGGCGCCGGTGCAGATCACGCCCTGGCGGGGCTCGCTGGTCGGGCTGAAGCCCGGGACCCCGCAGTCCTCGCCTGACCCCGGCTCGCGGTTGATGCCGAGGATGGTCGCGGAGCTCCTGCCGGCGAGCACCCGCGCGCTCGTGCGCAGGTTCTCGATCCGGGCCGGCCCGTGGCCGTCGAGGACGAGGTCGGCGCGATCGTCGTTGGCCAGCGACTCGATCCGCCCCGCGTACACGCCCAGCCCGGTGGGCACGCCGCCCACGGCGGGCAGCGCCGCGTTGATCGTGAAGAACCCCGCGTTGACCGCGGCCAGCGCGCCGAGCTGCTGGGCCTGCGTGGCGACGGTCGACCGGCTCGCCACGGCGGTGCCGTGGTAGGCGATCACGCGCCCGCCGAACCGCCGCGGATCGACGATCGCCGCGTGCAGCAGCTCGGCGTCCGGACCCGGCTGCGGGTCGAAGCCCTCCCACTCGACAAGTGGGTGGAAACCGGCCGCGGTCAGCGTGGCGGCCTCGCTCGTCGCCGCCGCCTGGGTCGGGAACTCCCCGACGCGCACGCGGACGCCGAGGACGCCGTGCGGATCGTCGAGGTAGCGGGGCCACGGCAACGTGTCGGCGCGCGGCGCGAAGCCGTCGCCGGTGAGCGCGGACTCCGTGGTCTGAGCCCACGCGGGGCTACCGGCTTCGGCGAACTCCGCGCTCCCGTCGAACGGGCTCGCGGTCGGTGCCTCGACCGTGATGGTCCAGCTGGGGTGGACGGTCGGATCGCTGAACGTCCCCGTCAGCAGCTGGAGTCCCCGCGCCGGGGTGGTGGAGGTCCACGCGATGTGGCCCATGAAGTCGCCGGCGTGCGCCGACGCGCTTGCCGTGGTCAGGCCGACACCAGCGGCCGCAGCGAGAACCGCACACAGCGCGCGGCCGCGTCGCAGTGTCATCCGCACCGGATCACCTCCAATTCCGCCTGCCGGGACGGGGCGGAACGCTATGGGTGACTCGCGCGCTCGGTGTGAACCGCTCGTGACAAATCAGCCCCGCCCGTCCCCCGGATAATATGCAACCATGCGGTTGCTCGTTCTCGGCGGCACGGTATTCCTCGGTCGCCACATCGTCGCGTCGGCGACCGAGCGCGGCCACGAGCTGACGCTGTTCAACCGCGGCCGCAGCGATCCCGCTCAGATCCCCGGTGTGCAGCAGATCCACGGCGATCGCGAACACGACCTCGAGCTGATCGCGGGCGGCCGGTGGGATGCCGTGATCGACACCTCCGGCTACCTGCCTCGGGTCGTCCGTGGCTCGGCCGAGGCGCTCGCGGACGCGGTCGATCACTACACGTTCGTGTCGAGCATCTCGGCCTACGGCACCTTTCCCCGGCTCGGCCTATCCGAAGACGCTCCGCTCGCGCCCCCTCCTCCGCCTGACGCCGAGGACGTGCTGCGCTACTACTCCGAGCTCAAGGCGGCCTGCGAGCAGGAGGTGCAGGACGTGCTCGGAGAACGCGCGCTCGTCGTCCGCCCGGGGCTGATCGTCGGCCCGCACGACCCCACCAACCGATTCACCTATTGGGTGCGCCGGCTCGCCGAGGGCGGGCGCGTGCTCGCGCCGGGCGCGCGCGACCAGCCGGTGCAGCTGATCGACGCGCGCGACCTGGGGGAGTGGATCGTCCGGATGGCCGAGGGGCGGACCGCCGGCGTCTACAACGCCACCGGTCCCGCCACGCCGCTGAGCCTCGGCGCGATGCTCGAGCGGATCCGGGGCGCCACCGGCGGCGCCGCCTCCGCGGAGCTGGTCTGGATCGAGGAGGACCGCCTGGCCGAGGCCGGCGTCGAGCCCTGGGACGAGCTGCCGCTGTGGCTCGACCTTCCGCGCCACCCCGACTTCCGCGGCTTTCTCGCCGTCGACATCGCCCGTGCGCTGCGCGCGGGACTGACCTTCCGCCCGCTCGAGGAGACCGTCGCAGAAACCCTGGCGTGGGCCGGCGGAGGCGCTCAGACGACGGCGAGGCGCGGGGACGTTCCGCTGCCGCCGCCCGCCGGGCTGTCGCGTGAGCGCGAGGGCGAGCTGCTGGAACGGCTCGGCGCCTGAGTCACCCGGTTCGCGCCGCCCACCATCGCCGCAGGTCCGCCCGTTGATGGGGCAGCGGATCGGCCGACGGCTTGCGCCGCTTAACCTCGTCGAGCGCGTCGTCGATCTCGATCCCCGCCCGCACCGCGACCACCGCTGCCGCCACGGCGGCCGAGCGCTGCCAGCCGGCGCGGCAGTGCACATACGTCCGCATGCCCTCGTCCAGCCACTCGGTCACCTGGTCGACCGCAGCGTCGAGGGCGGCGGGTGGGAGGCCGCCGAAGTCGGTGACGGGCAGTCGCCGCTCCTCGATCCCGGCCGTGGCGAGCGCGTCCATCACGGCCTCCCGGTCGCCCGGGCGGTACTCGACGTCCTCGGTCAGGTTGAGCACGCGTCGCACGCCGGCGTCCGCCAGCGCGGCGACGTCGTCCGCGTCGACCGGGTACGCGCCGACGGTCAGGTCGTCGAACACGTCGGCGAATCCGTATGAGCGAAACCACCGCGACATGGCCTCAATGATGGCTCGGGCGATTGCCGGTGCTGAGCGACGGCAATCACCCAGGCGAAGCGTGTCCGAGCCGGCGTTAAGCTCGATGGTTATGTCCCCTCTGCGCACTGACACGTTCGACCTCGGAGGCTTGCGCCTCACCGCCGGCGAAGGCCGCCGCCTTGACCTGTACGTGGATATCGGGTCGTTCGATCTGGCCGGCGAGAGCTACCCCGTAGAGCCCGCCGCGGTACCGGTGCGCCTCGACATCTCGCGCACCACCGGCGACGGATACGCACTCCGGCTGCGCTTCGAGGCGTCGCTCGCCGGCCCGTGCATGCGCTGCCTGGAGCCGGCCGAGCCCAGCTTTTCGGTCGATGCCCGAGAGGTGTCCCAGCCGGCCGATCCCCGCGCGCATGGTCGCGTCCATCAACGGGACCAGGACGA
>Ga0335080_10002960_pt1 | contig 17102 bp, 13 predicted proteins | sample Lox_Sample_34_FD_206720 | JGI IMG/M metagenome (GOLD analysis project Ga0335080, IMG submission 206720) | Soil microbial communities from Loxahatchee National Wildlife Refuge, Florida, United States - Lox_Sample_3.4 | ecosystem: Environmental > Terrestrial > Soil > Wetlands | place: USA...
TCAGACTAATTCCAATCCCCACAAATCATGCAGATGCACGACTCCTATGACGCGCCGCTCTCCGTCCACCACAACTACGGAAGTAATCTTCTTCTTCTCCATCAAATTCAATGCTTCGCTGGCCAGGACATGCGGCCCAATCGTCTGGGGCATCTTCACCATGCAATCTCCCGCCGTCATCTCCAGTGTTGCCCCGCCGTGCTTCTCCATCAGCCGCCGTAAATCCCCGTCCGTCAAAATGCCCAACAATTCTCCGCCAGCCGCAACGACGGTCGTCATCCCTAGTTTCTTCGCCGACATTTCATGAAACGTGCGCGGCATCGGCGTATCCGCCTGCACTCGGGGAATCGCCCCGCCCGTGTGCATCAGATGCTCCACACGCAACAACTTCTTGCCTAGCCGTCCTGCCGGATGCAGCGCCGCAAAATCGTCCTGCTGAAATCCTCGTTTGTCCAGCAAAGCCACCGCCAGGGCATCGCCCAAAGCCATCGCCACCGTGGTGCTCGCGGTCGGGGCCAGATTCAGCGAACAAGCCTCTTCACGGACACTCACGTCAATCACCACGTCGCTTGCCTGCGCCAGCGTGGACTTCACATTCCCCGTCAACGTCACAATCGGCATCTCCAGCCGCTTCAGCGTCTCCAGCAGATTCAGAATCTCTGGCGTCTCGCCTCCATAGGTGATTGCCAGCAGCGCATCCCCACGCGCCAGCATCCCCAAATCGCCGTGCAGCGCCTCCGCCGGATGTAGAAAAAAAGAAGGCGTGCCAGTGCTGGATAGTGTTGCTGAAATTTTCCGCCCGATTAGCCCGGACTTGCCCATTCCCGCGACAACCACGCGTCCCTTGCACGCAAACAGCAACTCCACCGCGCGTTCGAACGACGCGTCCAGCCGTGCTTCCAAATCGCGAATCGCCTGCGCCTCGATCCGCAGCACCCGCCGCGCCGACTCCAGACTCATAAGCCGGCACCATTCCGGAAACGCACAGACGGACGCTGCCAATTGACCTTGAGGGTGCCCCATCCTTCCGGCGCAGTTGGCGGAAAGGGTGGGTTCTTTTTCTTCGCCTTTTTCTTCGTCACGCCGTCTCCCACCGCCGCACCATAGCCGACAATTCTTTCAAACGCGCCAACAACTCCGCCAACTGTCCCAATGGCAATGCATTTGCCCCATCGGAAAGCGCCGCTGAGGGATTGTCGTGCGTCTCCAAAAAAATCCCGTCGATCCCTGCCGCCACTCCTGCTCGCGCCAATGGTTCGATAAATTCGGGCTGTCCTCCGCTCGCGTGTCCCTGCCCTCCTGGCAACTGCACCGAATGCGTTACGTCGTACACCACCGGATATCCAAATTTCCGCAGAACCGGAAAGGTTCGCATGTCCACCACGAGATTGTTGTATCCAAACGACGCGCCCCGCTCCGTCAAAAGAATTTTTTCGTTTCCCGCTGACGCCACTTTCTCCGCCACATTCCCCATATCCCACGGGGAAAGGAACTGCGCCTTTTTGAGATTCACGATTCGTCCAGTCTTTGCGGCTGCAGTCAATAAGTCGGTCTGACGCGCCAGAAATGCGGGAATCTGCAAAACGTCCGCGACCTCGGCTGTCGGCGCCGCCTGCGAGGCCTCATGAATATCTGTGAGCACCGGCACGCCCACTTCATCTTTGATTTTCCGCAGAACGCGCAGGCCCTCCGCTAACCCTGGCCCGCGAAATCCTTTTACCGACGACCGGTTTGCCTTATCGTACGACGCCTTAAAAATGTATGGCACCCCCGCATCGGTTGCGATCTTTGCCACGCGCTCCGCCATCATCCGCGCGTGTGCTTCCGACTCGATCACACACGGTCCCGCAATCAGAAAGAGCGGATTCCCGCCGCCGAGGCGCAGCTTGCTAAGTTGAATTTCTCGTGTGGGGGACATGAACTAACCTGAAGATACCACAAGCTTATGCTCGCGACGTCTGCCCGGCTAAGGCCGTGTCCATAGCTCCGCATCGTGTCTTTTTGCAGGGACTGCCCTGTGCTTACCCTGAATGGAGAACGGAGGCCCGTGCGCTCACGTCATGAACAAAGGACTGGCTCACGCCGTGGCGTGTGGCTGCGCTCGCAACGTTGGCGCTGGCGGTTGCACTTCCGCCGCTACCACCGCGGGCCGTGACCTTGCCACCTTATGTTCTATCGCCGCGCCGATAAACGCCGCGAACAGCGGATGCGGCTCCAGCGGCTTCGACTTGAACTCCGGATGGAACTGGCATCCCAAGAACCACGGATGCTCCGGCGCCTCCACAATCTCCACGTAATTCTCGTCCGGCGTCCTGCCGGTAATCTTCAGGCCCGCGCCGACTAGCGTCTTTTCATACTCGCGATTGAACTCGTAGCGGTGCCGGTGCCGTTCGCTGATTTCCGTCTTCCCGTAGGCCCGCGCCGCAAACGACCCGGGTTCCAGTTTGCACGGCCATGCGCCCAGCCGCATGGTTCCGCCCATCTCGTCCACACCCAGCAACTCGCGCAACTTGTAAATCACGCGGTGGGGTGTCGCCGGTTCAAACTCCGTGCTGTCCGCTTGCGTGAGCGAGGCCTTGTCCCGCGCATACTCGATGGTGGCGCACTGCATGCCCAAACAAATTCCAAAGAAGGGAATCTTGTTCTCGCGCGCGTACTGGATCGTATGGATCATTCCCTGAATGCCGCGCTTGCCGAACCCGCCCGGCACCAGAATTCCGTCGTAGCCCTTCAGCCGTTTCTCCGCTGTTTCCAGGGAATCGATCTCTTCGGATTCGATCCAATCAATCACCGTGCGGTGATGATGTGCCAGCCCGCCGTGCAGCAGGGCTTCCCGCAAACTCTTGTACGCGTCTTCCAACTGCACATACTTCCCGACGATCGCAATCCGCGCTTCGCCCTTGGGATGATGCAGTCCTTGCAGCATATCCAGCCACGGCTTCATGTTCGCCGGACGATCTTCCAGCCGCAACAGCCGCGTAATCTGCGCGTCCAGTCCTTCCTTACTCAACTCCACGGGCACTTCATAAATCGTTTTCACGTCTTGCATCGAAATCACGCAAGATTCTGCGACATTGCAGAACAGCGCGATCTTGCGCTTCAGGTCGGCGGAAATGTGCCGGTCGCTTCGGCACAGCAGGATGTCCGGCTGAATCCCGATTCCCAGCATCTCTTTTACGCTGTGCTGCGTCGGCTTGGTCTTCAGTTCGCCCGCCGCCGCAATATAAGGAACCAGTGTCACGTGAACAAATAGCGTGTTTTCTGTTCCCAACTCGAGCCGCATTTGCCGGATCGCTTCCAGAAAGGGAAGCGATTCAATATCGCCGACAGTTCCGCCGATCTCCACGATCACGACGTCTACACCATCAGAGACTTTCTTGATGCAGCGCTTAATCTCATCGGTCACGTGAGGAATCACTTGGACAGTCTTGCCCAGGTAATCCCCGCGCCGTTCTTTCGAGAGGATGGTTTCGTAGATTCGGCCAGTGGTCCAGTTGTTGTCGCGCGTCAGCTTTACGTGCGTGAACCGCTCGTAGTGACCCAGATCCAGGTCCGTCTCCGCGCCGTCGTCCGTCACGAACACCTCGCCGTGCTGGAACGGGCTCATCGTGCCTGGGTCCACGTTCAGGTACGGATCGCATTTCTGAATTGTTATCTTGAAACCGCGACTTTCGAGGAGACAACCGATGGAAGATGCTGCTACGCCCTTACCAAGTGAGGAAACAACACCGCCAGTTACAAATATATATTTTGGCGCCATCCAGGTCGCTCGCATCCGCTCCGAGCAGCAGATTTGAGCTTCTTAGACCTCCGCAGGATTGACGTACGTACAATTATGTTCGAGCCGTCGCGCACTGTCAACGCCCCTCCCGAGGAAAATCTTGCGGCCACCTATCGATATTTTTTCTATCTCTGTGGCACAACCGTTTCTGGCTGTGCTCCGTGAGCCGCGGCCCTTCGGATAACGGTGGGCCCCGAGTCCCGCACCTTTTCCTGGACACCTCCGCAACCCTTCCCCGCGTTTGGGGTTAGATCTCCCCGGCGACGGGCCGTCCAATGCGCTCGCCATGTTGCAGGTCGTCCAAAACCGTTTATTCTGGATGGGCTCATCACCGGAGGCGCGTCGTGAGAAGCGTTGCGTGTTTTCTTGCCCTGATCACAGTTTGTTTCTCCTTGGCTGCGTGCGGCGGCAACAACAGCGTCCCGCCTCCTCCGCCCTCCGGCGGGTTCACCCTTGCCAGCCTCAAAGGCCAGTATGCGTTCTCGATGAACGGCGTGGATACCGGAGGCGCCTACATCGCTCGGATCGGCTCCTTCAACGCCGACGGCGCGGGCAACATCATCGCGGGTTTGGAAGACGTTCTTCCTCTCACAACTGGACAAGCTTCTCTGGTCTCGTTTACCGGCGGAAATTACCAGATTCAGTCGAACGGGCGAGGCATTCTTGTCCTGAACGCGACAGGTGGCGGTGGTTTGCAACTGAACTTCGACATGCAATCTCCCTCAGGCGGGTTTGTGCTGCAAACCGACAACGCCGCTTCCACGTCGGGCACCTTCACTCTTCAGACGCCTTCAAATTTTGCCAATGGCGCCCTGCTCGGCCACTACGTCTTTAATCTTTCTGGCATCGCTTTTGGCGCGACGAGTGTGGCCCCCATCTCCCTGATCGGCGAGATCAACTCCGATGGCAACGGCAACATTACAGGCGGCGTCATGGATACCAACGATGGCAACCTGTCTTCGCCTTCTGGCCCCACAGCGATCTCCGCTAGCACTTTTAGTATCGACACCAATGGCAACGGTACCAACTTCGGCCGTGGCACCTTGTCTTTTTCTGGCCGCTCCTACGCCTTCTACGTCGTTGACGCCGCTCATTTCGTCATGCTGGAAGAAGATTCCCTCGGCGGCAGTTCCGGCGACGCTTTGCTGCAGAGCAGTTCCATCCCCACGCAAAATTCTGGTTTCACGGGAAGCTTTGTGTTCCTTACGGGCGGCTCGTCTGTCCTGGGATCAAACGGCGGAGCTCCGGTGGCGACCGTTGGGCGCTTCACCGCTGACGGCAATGGCGGCCTCAACAGCGTCACTGCCGACGACAATAACGACGGCCGGCAAGCCCACATTAAGAACGGTTCCAATGTCTCGAACGCCACCTACGCCATCGACGGAAACTTCCCCGGCGCCGGCCGCGGAACCTACTCCTTTACGAATTCCGGAACCGGTACTTACAGTTTTATCTTCTACATGATTTCTCCGACGCAGGGCGTTGTTCAGAACGTCAGCAAAGGTTACGTTGCCGCTGGACCGTTAAGCGCCCAGGCCGCCGGACCGTTCAGTGCCGGCAATCTGGCAGGGAACTACGTCTTCAATTGGAGCGGTGTCCAGTTGGGCTCCTCCGCCGCCGTCCCTTTCGAAGAAGACTTCGTCGGCCAATACGCGCTGGCCAGTTCGAACGTTTCCGGTGTCATCGATTATGTCGAGCTGGGGCTCAGTTCGAATACGCTCTTCACGAACGTTGGACTCACCGGCAACCTCGTTGTCAACGGCGATGGCACCGACGACAACAAATACACGTACGTGCTGAACGGCACTCCTTCCGCGACGATTCACTACCAGGTCTACTTCGTCAGCACTTCCACCGCGTACCTGGCCACTTCCGACACCACTCGCACTACCGCGGGCATCCTCAAACTTCAATCCCAGTAGCGTAAGCTTCAGCCGGTGCCGCACTGGTTCTGTAGCGCCGGGCTTCATCCCAGCACCTACGCGGCCCACCCGCTCCCCTATTTCCCCGTCTTCATCAGCCTCTCTACCCGCTCCACATCTTCCGGCACGTCCACGCTAACAGCATCATGTGCCACTTCCGCCACGCGGATTCTCCAGCCGTTCTCCATCCAGCGCAGTTGTTCTAGTTGCTCCACCCGTTCCAATTCGCCGAGAGGCAAGGTCGGATATTCCAGCAGCGCATCTCGCTGAAATACATATAGTCCCAAGTGTTTCCAGTACTTCACGTGAACCTTCGTCTGGGTATCCCGAACCCACGGGATCGGCGCGCGCGAAAAGTACAGGGCGTTGCCGTCGAAATCCAGGACTGTCTTGACCACGTTCGGGTCCATGATGTCGCCTGCGTGCCGCACTGGCGTCGCGACCGTCGCGATCTGCGCCGCTGGCTCTTCCAGCAACGCTCCCACCGCCGTATCAATCGATGCCGGGTCAATCAGGGGCTCGTCTCCCTGTACATTCACAAAGACGTCCCCTTCCTCACGGGCCGCCACCTCTGCCACCCGCTCCGTCCCGGTCCGGTGATCCGCCCGCGTGATAACGGCTTCGCCCCCAAATGACTGGACCGCGTCCACGATTCGCTGATCATCCGTCGCCACGATCACTCGTCCCACGGTCTGTGCCTGCTTCGACCGCTCGAACACATACCGTATCATCGGCCTGCCCGCTAAGGAGAGGAGGGGCTTGCCTGGCAACCGCGTGGAACCGTACCTTGCTGGTATGACGACTACGACTTTGAGATCCGACATAGACGCTGCTGCTCCCATCGATTACGAGGCCGATGCTAACACAGGCGATACGGACAGGAGTCGCATGCCACAAATCCATTCGCTCTTGCCTTCCATTTGCCCGGTGCTATTATGAGACATCCGCGCGGCCCTCTCGCCGACACGAGAGGATGATGGGGGAAGCCGTGAGACGCGAATGGTGCAAGACTCGCGTGGTTCCTGGGTTAGGAAGCTTCCGCCTGCTCGCGCCGGTTCTCTGCCTGTTCGCCGTCAACCTTCTTCCAGCGCAAGATAAGCCGCCGGAGAGTAACCCGATTGCCCCAGCTGCTTCCGTGGCGCTACCGAAACTGGGCAGCGACGACGTTACTCACAACACTCCATCGGTCAAGATCACTCCTGGCAAGGTGATCCGTACCGATGTGGACTTGGCGCTGGTGAATGTCACCGTAACTGACCCATATAACCGCCTTGTTACTGGCCTCGAACCCGACAATTTCCGCGTTTTCGAAGACAATGTCGAGCAGGAACTCGTCAGCTTCTCGGCCGAAGACGTCCCCATCTCGATCGGAGTCGTTTTCGATTTCAGCGGAAGCATGGCCAATAAGGTCGACAAGGCGCGCGAAGCGGCACTCCAATTCTTCAAGACCGCGAATCCACAGGACGAGTTTTTCCTGGTCAGTTTCAATGAACGCGCCGAGCTTACTAGTACCTTCACCAACTCGGTGGAAGATCTTCAGTCTCGTATGATGCTGACTGCCCCTAAGGGCAGGACTGCCCTTTTGGACGCTATCTACCTTGGATTGAGCCAGATGAGGGGTGCACATAACGCCAAACGTGCCTTGCTCATTCTTTCCGATGGAGGCGATAATCATAGTCGGTACAACGAGAACGATATCAAGCGGCTCGTTAAGGAAGCGGATACCCAGCTTTACGCCATTGGCATTTACGACCCGCTTGGTTATCGCAATCGTACGCCGGAAGAACTCAACGGCCCCTCGCTTCTCGCTGAGTTGACCGAACTGACGGGCGGTCGCGTTTTCGCCGTAGAGCATCTTAATGATCTGCCGGACATCGCGTCCAAGATCGGCATGGAGTTGCGTAACCAATATGTTCTCGGATACAGACCAAGCAATCACACCCACGACGCCCGTTGGCGCAAGATTAAGGTCAAACTCCGTCCTCCTAAGGGCCTTCCGCCTCTCTCGGTCTATTCCAAGACCGGCTACTACGCCCCTGCCCATTAGTGGCGCTCCCGGTGGCACTGCTAAATTTGTCATTCCGAGCGCGGCGAGGAACCTGCTTTTTCTTTTTGTCCTGGCGATCACTCTGTTCTTCGCATCCACCGCATCAGCTCAGATTCAGGTTCAAACCCCGCCGCCCCCTCCCCCCGGCCAAAATACCGGCACACCTCAGGCCGGCGGCAGAATCAAGCTGGACGTCAACCTCGTCGTTCTGCACACCAGCGTCCTCGATGATCGAGGAAAATTCGTCGATGGGCTGGCTCAAGACAGTTTCCGCGTCTACGAAGACAAGGTCGAGCAGAAGCTTTCCATCTTCAAACGCGAAGACATTCCCGTCAGCATGGGCCTGGTCATCGATAACAGCGGGAGCATGCGCGACAAGCGCCCACGCGTCAACGAAGCAGCCCTCACTCTCGTGCAGGCCAGCAATCCCTCCGATGAGGCCTTCGTCGTTAATTTCAATGACGACTTTTATCTCGATCTTGACAAGGATTTCTCCAACAGTGTTCCGGAACTCAAGGAAGCTCTAGAGCGCATCGATGCGCGCGGTAGCACTGCTCTCTATGACGCCATCATTGGCTCCCTCGACCATCTCAAAAAGGGCCACAAGGAAAAGAAAGTTCTGCTCATCGTCACCGACGGAGAAGACAACACCAGTCGTAACTCGTTGGAGAAAACCGTGAAAGAAATTCAAAAGACCGACACGGTGATCTACACCATCGGTCTTCTGAGCCAGGAGTCCAAGAAATCCGCCAAGAACGCGCGCAAGGCTCTCGTCTCCATCGCGCAGGCGTCCGGCGGCGTCGCGTATTTCCCGGAGAATGTGGAAGACGTTCACTCGATATGCGAACAAGTTGCCCACGACATTCGCCATCAGTACACGTTGGCCTACTATCCCTCAAATACCGCGAAGGACGGCAGTTTCCGCAGCGTCCACGTCGACGTCATTCCGCCACACGGCCACGGCAAACTCACTGCGCGTACGCGCAACGGCTACTACGCTCCCGGCACCTCCTCTTCCGCTTCCGGCAAATAAGGGCACGCCTTTCCTGGCTGTGCGCCTCGCCTTTGTAGGGTAGCCGTAGCATAGGCTTGAGCCTGTGCAGGTTCGCGCATATAGCGTCCGCCGTTTGAGCCGATCCTCTCCTTCGGCGCTTCTCGCCACGCTTTTCAACAGGTCACATTCCCGCAATGTAATCCTCACTTTCCCGAAACCCAATCCTCACGCTTCCGCAATACACCCCGGTTACTCTGCCGCGCGCATTTACAAACTTAACTGAGGGGAATTTCCTTATGACTACGCATCGCCGCGACTTCCTCAAACTCGTCTCCACGGCCGCAGCCGCTTCCTCGTTTCCCGCCAGTATCGCTCGGGCTCTAGCCATTCCTGCAAACAACGAATCCGGCAGCCTTCGCGACGTGAAGCACATCGTCATCCTCATGCAGGAGAATCGTTCTTTCGATCATTACTTCGGCGCGCTCCGCGGAGTGCGGGGCTTCGGCGACCCTCGCGCCGTCAGGCTTCCCAATGGCAAAAGTGTTTTTCATCAGACCGATCCCACCAATCCAGACGGCTACACGCTCCCGTTCCGGCCCGATCACACCAACCTGGGCCTCACCTTCATCGAAGACACGCCACACGACTGGGACTCCACTCACGCAGCGTGGAACAACGGCGTTTACGACCAGTGGGTACCCAACAAAGGCACCACCGCCATGGCCCATCTCACTCGCAACGATATTCCGTATCACTACGCGCTTGCCGATGCTTTCACCGTCTGCGACGCCTATCATTGCTCGCTCCTCGGCCCCACTGATCCCAACCGCTATCACATGTGGACGGGCTGGGTCGGCAACGATGGCAACGGCGGTGGCCCGGTCATCAGCAATGCGGAAGTCGGCTACGACTGGCACACCTATCCCGAGCGTCTCCAAGCCGCAGGTATTTCGTGGAAAATTTATCAGGACGCCGGCGCCGGTTTGGATGCTGCGGACTACTGGGGATGGGGCGACGACGCCTACATCGGCAACTACGGCGACAATTCGCTCCTTTACTTCCATCAGTATCAAAATGCGCCCGACAGCGATCCGCTCGCGCTCTATGCGCGCACCGGCACGAACGTCTCCCAGTCCGGCTCGCTGGTGGATATTTTCAAAGCCGACGTCCTCAACAATCAACTCCCGCAAGTTTCCTGGATCGTTGCTCCGGAAGCGTATTGTGAGCACGGCAACTGGCCCCCGAACTACGGCGCGTGGTACGTCTCGCAGTTCCTCGACGCGCTGACCGCGAATCCCGACGTGTGGAGCAAGACCGTACTGTTCTATATGTTCGACGAGAACGACGGCTTTTTCGACCACGTCGTTCCTCCGACGCCGCCGATGACTCGCGCGCAAGGCCTCTCGACCGTCGGCACAACCAACGAAATCTTCACCGGCTCGTCTTACTATCCCGCAGACTCGAACACTCCCGGTCCTTACGGTCTCGGCGTGCGCGTGCCGATGCTTGTCATTTCGCCGTGGTCCAAGGGCGGATTCGTCAATTCGCAGGTCTCCGACCACACTTCGCTGATCCGATTTATCGAGCGCCGCTTCGGCGTCTTCGAGCCAAACATCACCAAGTGGCGCCGCACGGTCACCGGCGATCTCACTTCGGCGTTCAACTTCGACAATCCCAATGACAAGATTGTCTCGTTGCCAGGCACTGCGTCGTACGAACCTCCCGCGCAAGACATCGAGAACGCGACGCGCTACCCCGATTACGTCCCCTCGGTTCCAACGAACCAAGCCCTTCCTGAACAGGAACCGGGCACGCGTCCGGCACGCGCTCTGCCCTACGAATTTCACGTTCATGGCGAGGTGGTTTCCGGCGGCGTTCAAATCTCGCTCCGCAACTCCGGGAAGGTGGGCGCGGCTTTCCAGGTTCGTTCCGGCGACGGCGAGACGGGTCCGTGGACGTACACTCTCGGCGCGGGTGACCAAACGCACGACACCTTCGGCTCTGCCAGCGGGACTTCCTACGACTACGCGGTCTACGGACCCAATGGCTTCTTCCGTTCCTTCGCTGGCAATCTTGCGCCGGCGGCGGCGAACGTGAGCGTTGCCGCTACCTATGACGACGGAGGCATTATTCTCGTTCTGCGCAATCATGGGTCGAGTGCCGTCAAGCTTGGCATCTTCGACGCCTATTCCGGCAAGACTCACATGCAGCGTCTTCACCCGGGCGACAGCGCTTCCTTCGAGAGTGATCTACACAAATCTTCAGGCTGGTACGACCTTACGGTCAGCGTGGATTCCGACTCCGCGTATTCACGCCAACTGGCAGGGCATGTCGAGACCGGCCGCCCGAGCACTTCGGACCCGGCGATTGGCTCACAAGCCGCCGTCACCGCCGACGCTAACTAGTTCCCTCTGATCTTGAGGGTCGCCCCATCCTTTGCACGCGTTTTGTGCAAAGGATGGGCTATTCTTCGTCTTTGCGCTTGCCGTTCCTCTCCCGATACCTCCGTGGAATAATTTTCTCGTCCGCTATACCATGAACCCGCGCCAATCGCGCAATCACCCATCACCTCAGGAGCCATGAATGTCCACACAGGACGTGAACCGTCGCGATTTTCTCAAAATTGCCGCGGGAGCGGGAGCCGCCTTGGCCCTGCCATCTCCAGCGCACGCCGCTTCCAGTTCCAAAATGATCGGCATTCAGGTCGGCGCGATTTCTTTTGTCGATGAAGGCACCGAAAAAGTTCTCGACATTCTTCAGCAGCGCGCTTGCGTCAACACACTGTTCCTCGCGGTTTTCACCTATGGCCGCGGCATTGCCGGACGCCAGATCCCCGGCCAGCCTCTTCCGGATCATGGAAAGCAGGAGTACGACCTCAACTTTCATGGCGGCAATTTCGCCATGCCTCATCCGGAGTTCTACAAGAACACCGTTCTCAAGGACACACGCGCTCCCGATCACGGCAATCTAGACATCCTTGCCGAAGTCATTCCTCATGCCAAAAAACGCGGTATGAAAACGATCTGCTGGCTCGAAGACGTCTTCCGCAAAGATCTTCCTAACATCGAAAAATTGCAGGAACGCGATCTCTACGGTCGCAACGCCGAAACGCTCTGCGTCAACAATCCTGAATACCGCAATTTCCTCACCGGCCTCGTGGAAGACTACGCGCGCTCCTACGAAATCGATGGCCTGATGTGGGGCTCTGAGCGCCAAGGCGCTCTTTGCGACAGCATCGGCGCCACGCACGACGTTCCTCCCGTCGATCCCGGCGAAGTCACCTGTTTCTGCGAGTTCTGCCAGGCCAAGGCCAGACAGCGTGGCATCAATCCGGAGCGCGCTCGGCAAGGGTTCCTCGAATTGGAGAAATTTGTTCGCGCCTCGCGCGCCGGTACCCGCCCCGTGGACGGCTACTATGGTCAGTTCTGGCGCCTACTCTTGCGATACCCCGAGCTCGCCGCCTGGGAAATGCTTTGGACCGAAAACCTCCGCGAGACTTACGCCGCCATCTACAAAACCGTCAAATCCGCCAATCCCAACATTCCTGTCGGATGGCACATCTGGCACAACAACTCTTTCAACCCGATCTACCGCGCGGAGCAGGATCTCCACGAACTTTCGAATTATTCCGATTTCATTAAGGTGGTCATGTACAACAACTGCGGCGGCGAGCGTATGGCTCTTTACGTCGACAACATCGGCTCCACCGTGTATCGCGACCTCTCTCATCAAGTTTTACTCGATTTCAATTACGGCGTGATGGACCTGAAGGAAGGGAGCTACGAGCAGATCCCGCACACCGGGCTGTCTCCCGACTATGTCTCCCGTGAAACCAGGCGCGCCCTCGACGGCGTTGCCGGCACAAAGACCCTCATCTGGCCGGGCATCGATATCGATATCCCCACCGAGCCGAACAATAGCAAATGCACTCCGCAAAGTGTCAAAGCGGCCGTCAAGGCGGCTTTTACCGCCGGAGCGCCGGGTGTGCTTCTCTCGCGCAAATACTCCGAAATGCGTCTCGCCAATCTGTCCGGCGCCGGCGATGCCATCCGCGCTCTAGGCTTGGCGCAATGATCCTAGGCCCGAGTGGCCGTCATGCAGCCACCGCCTTGTAGCGCCGTGGCTTTAGCCCGGCACTCTTATCGCCGGCATTCACTCTTTTGTAGGGGTTCAGCATCGCTGAACCCCACGTGCGCACAATCTCAACCATTCGCTTTGTCTTTCGCCTGCGGTTGCCGCCGCTTTCGTCCCGGTCAATCGCCCGGCGATCTCTTCCGCACTTCCATCACACCGATTAAGATACACAGCAAGGCAGCTATCGCGTCGTCTTGCAACTACTCGCTGGTGTCGCTTCGAAGAGGAACGCCCATGAAAAGACCTCTGTTATTTCTGTGTGCCTTTCTGATTCCGTCCGTGCTCGCCATATCTCTCATTTCGCATCGCCAAGGCGCCGTACCTTCTATTTCTTCCACCTCTCGCATTCCCGTTAAAGTAATCGTCATCGCCAACTTCGAACCGGGCGAAGACGTCGGCGACGCGCCTGGCGAATTTCAATTCTGGGCGGAACGCGAACACCTCGATGAAGGCATTCCCATCAAAGGGGCGTTACGCCCTCTCCGCCGCAACAAAGACGGCCTCTACGGCATTGCCTGGGGCGGCACAGACAAGCTTCTTGACGGTCCTACAGAAGGCTTGATGGCTCTTGTGCTCGATCCCCGTTTCGATTTTCGCAAAACCTATTGGCTCTTCACCGGTACTTCTGGCGTCGATCCGAGAGTCGCCTCGGTAGGTAGCGCCGCGTGGTCGCGTTGGGTCATCAATGGCGACACGCTACGCGAATTCGACGATCGCCAGATTCCCAACGATTGGCCGTACGGCCTTTTCGCCATCGGCGCCAGCAAGCCGAACCAGCTTCCCAAGGATCCCAACAGCTACGCGGGGATGACCAGCGCCGATACTCTCAGCGTGGTCTACGATCTCAATCAAAGCCTGGCGCGTTGGGCTTTCCATCTCACTCAAGACGTCTCGATTCCCGATACCCCACAACTCGCAGAGTCACGCAAGCTTTGGAAGGGTTTTCCGAACGCGCAACGCGCCCCTTTCGTTCTCCTGGGAGAAACCATGGGCTCGTTTCGCTACTGGCACGGTTCCATGCGCACGAAATGGGCGGAAGACTGGGTCAAGCTTTGGACCGGCGGCAAAGGGGTCTTCACCATGACCAACATGGAAAGCCAGCAAATGGCTTCCGCAATGAATGTTCTTGCCAAAGCGGGTCTGGTCGATCTCAATCGTGTGCTGGTTCTTCGCACTGCCAGCAACACCTGCGAACCGCCACCCGGGATTCTCGCCACGTCTACGATCGGAGACGAAGGTCCCGGCCAAATCACAGCGTTCGAAGCCAACTATCGCGTCGGCGTTCCGGTAGTCCACGAACTTCTGCGCCACTGGTCGACCTACGAAAATTTCATCCCGTCCGCTCCGTGAGGGTGGCGTATCACAAATCAGTCTTCTCCGATGTCCTCATTCCACAGTTCCGGATTGTCGCGTATGAAATTCGCCATCATGGTCACACACTCCTTCGAATGCAGATCGATCACCTTCACTCCCAGCGAGCGTAGCCACTCAATCCCGCCCTGAAAATTCTGGCTCTCTCCCACTACCACGGTCCCAAAACCAAACTGCCGCACCAGCCCGCTGCAATACCAGCACGGCGCCAAGGTCGTCACCATGATCAGCTTCCGGTAACTCTTCTGCCGCCCAGCATTTCGAAACGCGTCCGTTTCCCCATGCACCGACGGATCCCCGTTCTGCACGCGCTGGTTGCGCCCCGCCCCCAACAACTTCCCGGCTCCATCGAAAATCGCTGCTCCGACCGGCACCCCTCCTTCCCCCAGCCCCTTCTTTGCCTCCTCGATCGCAACGGCTAACATCTCCTCGTAGTTCAGCGTCATGTTTCCTCTGCAGCACTCACTAGATCTTAAGGGCGCCCGTCTTTCGCAGTTCTTGCGAAGCTGGATCCTCTCTTTGGCTTTCCACCTTGCACCTTTTACTCTATACATTCTTAAGTTTCTTTCTAGCCATCGTCCCGGCATGTACTATGTAAGGCCCATGAACGCCAAACACATCACTCCCATTCTGAACGTGGCTGATATCCAAGCGAGTTTCGCCTGGTTCGAAAAACTTGGGTGGAAGAAGCTATGGGATTGGGGCAACCCGCCAACCTTCGGGGGCGTCGGCTCTGGCGTGGCCGAAATCTTTCTGTGCCAAGGCGGGCAAGGTGGCAGCGGGAAGGGAACGAACCGCACCACGTTCGGTCCGGATGGCGATGAGAAGGCCGACAAGGGCGTGTGGATGTCGCTTTGGGTCGATGATGTCGATGAAATTCACAAACACTGCCTTGCCGAGGGCCTGGACGTCACCTTTCCTCCCACCGATATGCCTTGGAACGTCCGCGAAATGCACGTCCGCCATCCTGACGGCCACGTCTTCCGCGTCAGCAAAGGCCTCGGCTAATCGAGTAGGGGTTCAGCACCGCTGAACCTCTTGTCCGCGAGAAGTCGGAAACAAGTCGCCATCGCCTTACTCCCTCAACCGCTCTCCGAAACTTTTCCCGTGCGGAATTGTGCACCCGAAATTTTCCGCCACCGTTTGGCCCATATCCGCCAGCGTTGCTCGCGTCCCCAAATTCCGTCCAGCCTTCTGCCGCGGCGTGTACGCAACAATCGGCACGTACTCCCGCGAATGGTCCGTCGTCTCCCAGCGCAAATCCGGATCGCAGCCGTGATCTGCCGTCAGCATCAGTAAATCCCCCTCGCCCAGCAGCGGCAGGTACTCCGTCAGCGCAGCATCGAACTCCTCGAGAGAGCGGGCGAACCCTTCCACATCTTTTCGGTGTCCATACAACATATCGAAATCCACCAGGTTGCAAAAAATCAGTCCGTTCTTTCGCTCTCGCGTGGCGGCCGTGAGTTTCTCCATTCCATCTGCGTTAGACTTCGTCGTCACATATTCGTCCACGCCGCGCCCGTTGTAGATATCGTGAATCTTGCCAATGCCAAACATCGGCACGTTCCGTTCCTGCAGCACGTCCAGCAGCATCGGCCGCGGTGGATCGACTGCATAGTCATGTCGACGCGAAGTCCGCGCAAAATTCCCGGCAGGCCCCGCGAATGGACGTGCGATCACGCGCCCCACGCGGTGCGTTCCGTCCAGCAATTTCCTCGCGATTTCACACATCCGGTACAACTCGGCGATCGGGATCACGTCCTCATGCGCGGCGATCTGAAACACGCTGTCGCCAGACGTATACACAATCGGCTTGCCCGTCATCACATGCTCCTCGCCTAGTTCCTTGATGATTTCCGTCCCGGAAGCGGGCTTGTTCCCGATGGTTTTCCGTCCAATCTGCGCTTCAAACGCATCTATGACTTCCGGCGGGAATCCCTGCTTGTAAACAGGAAAAGCCTGGTCCAGCCAGACGCCGGCCATCTCCCAATGTCCGGTCGTCGTATCTTTGCCCGGCGATTTCGTGGCGCCCTTTCCATAGGACGCCAGCGGCTTTTCCGCGGCGGGCAAGTGCGCCAGCGGAGCAATGTTTCCCAGCCCAAGCCTCTGCAGATTCGGCAGCCGCAGTGGCCGCGACTCCGCTATATGTCCCAACGTATTCCGGCCCACGTCTCCATACTCATCGGCATCCGGCAGCGCTCCAATTCCCACGCTGTCCAGCACCACCCAAATCACTCGATCAAACGCCATTGGGTTCTGTCCGGGGCACGGCCATTCTTGGCTGTGCTTCCTTCTCATCACCGCTGCACTCTAACACGCCGAGCGCAGGCAGGGAATTGACGCCAACTTCTGCCGGGCCTACGATGAAGCCAACTGCCCGTGAAACATTTACTTTCTATTTTGCGTACCAATCCTCAGAGGGATAACTATGTCCCGAGATGATCGTCTGCGCAGCAGTTCGGTGGTCTTCCCGCTGCTGCTCATCGGTTTCGGCGTTTTGGTGTTGATTTGGCGCGAAGTGCCGCACTTCCATCCCGGCCCTATTCTTTGGAAATACTGGCCGCTCCTGCTCGTCCTGCTCGGTGCGGGCATGTTCTTCGATCGCACCCGGCGCGGCAACGATCCTCAGGGTGCCCCGCACGTACCGGTGGGCACTACGCTCGGCACCGTAGCGTTTCTAATCATCATGGCAGTGCTGCTCTGGAATCATCGTGGCGATCGGCACTCCAGTTGGGTCAGCGCGTCGAGTGATTCGGGGCACCGGGGCAGCCGTGAAACCCAGGTCGTTGATCGCAAAGGAGCCAAAGCCGCGCGCGTCCTGGTCGATATGCCCGCAGGAGAACTGATTATCAC
>Ga0335080_10002962_pt1 | contig 17099 bp, 11 predicted proteins | sample Lox_Sample_34_FD_206720 | JGI IMG/M metagenome (GOLD analysis project Ga0335080, IMG submission 206720) | Soil microbial communities from Loxahatchee National Wildlife Refuge, Florida, United States - Lox_Sample_3.4 | ecosystem: Environmental > Terrestrial > Soil > Wetlands | place: USA...
GAGATCGGCGAAACCGGCGTTAGTGATCCACATCTTCTCGCCGTTCAGGATGTACTCCCGCCCGTCAGCCGAGAGTTGGGCGCGGGCCCGGCAGTTGAGCGCATCCGAGCCGGACGAAGCTTCGGACAAGGCATAGGCGCCGACAATCTCCCCGGTGGCGAGGCGAGGCAGATATTTCTTCTTCTGCTCCTCGGTGCCGAAATACACGATCGGCAGGGTGCCGATGCCGGTGTGACCTCCCCAGGTGGTCGCGAAGCCGGCGTACTTGGCGATGTGGTCGGCTATGACGGCGGCCGTGACCTTGTCCATTTCCAGCCCGCCGTAGGCTTCGGGAATTTCGGCCGAACTCAAGCCCAGGTCTCCGGCTTTCTTCAGCAGCGCGCGAGTGACAGAAAAATCCTTATGCTCGATCTTTTCGATATTGGGGATGATCTCGTTGACAGCGAATTCCTCGGTGGTGCGCCCGATCAGGTGATGCTGCTCGGTGAAGTCTTCGGGCGTGAAGATGTCATCGCCCCGGCGCTCTTCGAGAAGAAAACTACCGCCGGAAATCCGCATGCTTCGGACGGCTGTACCCATTGCCATGCTTACCCCTTGATCAATAAGTGATTCGTCTGCCAGGACAGAGAGAACCCTTCGATTCTATAGGCTTGGGGTGGAGAAAATCTCGCCGGCACGCCATTCCTACGGTGCATGCGGGGCATTGGTCCTTCGTGCCTCGCAGCCCTTTGCCCTATGCTCACGGCAGGTTTTCGAAGATGCCGGCGGCGCCCATTCCCCCTCCCACGCACATGGTTACCATGCCATAGCGGGTGTTGCGGCGCTTGAGTTCGCGAATCAGGGTTGCCGTAAGCTTGGCGCCGGTGCAGCCCAGCGGGTGGCCCAGAGCGATGGCCCCACCGTTCGGGTTGACTCGCTCCGGGTCCAGTCCGGCTTCCTTGATGACGGCCAGCGATTGGGCGGCGAAGGCCTCGTTCAGTTCGATCACGTCGATCTCGGCGAGACGAAGTCCCGCCAGTTTCAGCGCCTTGGGAATCGCGAATACCGGTCCCAGACCCATCTCTTCCGGCTTGTATCCAGCGGTGGCGAAGGCCACGTAGCGAGCCAGCGGCTTGATGCCCAGTGCCCGCGCGCGCTCGGCGGACATAATCACGGCAGCGGCGGCCCCGTCGGACATCTGGGAAGAACTGCCCGCAGTCACGGTACCCTTGGCGTGGAATGCAGGTTTGAGAGAGCCCAGGGCTTCGAGCGAAGTGTCGGCGCGCGGGCCTTCGTCGGCCTTGAACAGAGTCTCCTGTCGCTTTGGCCTGGAGCCGTTCGGAGTGGTGAAGCTCACGGAAACCGGCACGATTTCGTCCGCGAACTTCCCGGCCTGGATGGCGGCAATAGCCTTCTGGTGGCTGCGCAGTGAGAATTCGTCAGCCTGCTCGCGGGTGATGCCGTCGCGTTGCGCGACTCGTTCGGCGGTGAGGCCCATGGAAAGATAGGCATCGGGATAATGGTCGACCAGCCACGGATTGGGGGAGATCTTGTGTCCGCCCATAGGGATCATGGACATGGATTCGGTGCCGCCCGCGACGATCACCTCGGCAGCCCCGCTTCCGATGCGCTCGGCGGCCAGCGCTATTGCCTGCAAGCCCGAAGAGCAGAAGCGGTTGATGGTGAGGGCCGAGGTTTCGACCGGAAGTCCCGCTCGAAGCCAGGCGATACGCGCCACGTTCATTCCCTGCTCGGCTTCCGGCATGGCACAGCCGACGATGACGTCTTCGACCTCTTTCGCATCAAGCTCGAGCACGCGATCGAGAGCCCCTTTGATGGCGACGGCGGCCAGTTCGTCCGGCCGAGTGGCGCGGAGCGTGCCTTTAAAAGCGCGTCCGACAGGGGTACGCACAGAAGAAACTACTACGACTTCTCTCATGAAAGCTCCGGCAGATCGGTTTGAAACATCGCCATTGGTTAATCGCGGCCCGGCATTCAGCCCGGGTCCCGACTCGATCTCTTGCATCGTTTGTCCTGCTTCTATGCTACATTTGCCTACCTCATGGCTTCAAACCCGCAGCCACCGCCTGCACCACAACCGGAACTGCTCTATTGCCCCAGCTGTGCCCAGGAGGTCGCCGATCCCCTGAGGTGCGGCGACTGCTCGTCCGTCATCTGCCGGCGGTGCGGCACGCCGCTTGAGTCGCCGGACGAGCTTGGGATCGGCTGAGTCATGGGGACCTCGGCGATCTCGACCACGTCGGCCGGCGAAGCGACCAGGGCCAAGCCCAGCCTGATACGAGGTCTGTCGCTTCTGGATTCGGTGCTGCTGCTGGTAAGCGGCATCATCGGGTCGTCCATCTTTCTCACCGCCAAAGATATTGCCGGGCCGCTTCCGCAACCGATCCTCTTTCTGGGGGTGTGGGTGCTGGGAGGAGTGGTATCGCTGTTCGGGTGCGTGGCCTTTGCCGAATTAGGGTCGATGTTTCCCGATTCCGGCGGCCAGTACGTTTACCTGCGCGAAGCTTACGGCGACCTGGTGGCATTTCTCTATGGCTGGATGCTGTTCGCCGTCGGCAATGGAGGCTCGATCGCCGCCCTGGCGGTTGCCTCGGCCGCTTACATGGGACAAATTGTGCCGGTCATTTCGCAGGAGCACGTAGTGTGGACCTTCGTCGGGATAACCCTGACGCGGGCCCACTTGGTGGGACTGCTTCTGATCGTGGTTCTTACCTACGTGAACGTGGTGGGGCTGCGCTGGGGCGCGCTATTGCAGAATGTCTCCACCTGGACGAAGTTCACGGCCATGGCGGCTTTTGTGCTGCTGGGATTTGCCATCGGGAAGGGAAGTTGGGACAACTTCCGTCCCCATGGCGTCAGCCTGACATTGGGGCTGAACCCGGGGATGTTCATCTCCGCGATGGGCGTGGGCTTAATCGCGGTTTTCTGGGCCTACGACGGATGGGTCTACATCACCTGGGTCGCGGGGGAAGTGAAAGAACCGCGTCGCAACGTGCCGCTGGCCATGGTTCTGGGAATCCTGGCGGTTGGCGCGATCTACATAGCGATGAATATGACCTATGTTTACGCGATGCCGCTCACTGAGATCGCGAAGCATGAGACGATCGCCCACGCTGCCGCGGCCGCGCTGTTTTCGCCGCGCGCCGCGCTGTGGTTGTCGGCCATGATCTCGATTTCCTGTTTCAGCGCCGCCGCGACCTGCACGCTCTCCGGGGCCCGCGTCTATCTGGCCATGGCCCAAGATGGAGTCTTTTTCAAGCGCATGGCGGAGATTCATCCCAAATGGAGGACGCCCGCGTTCAGCCTGGTCGGGCAGGGTCTCTGGTCGGCGGTTCTGGCGGTCAGCGGACGCTACGATCAGCTTTATACCTACGTCATTTACGGGATGGTGCTGTCTTACACCTTGACGGTGATCGGCCTGTTCCTGCTACGGTGGAGGCGTCCGGACTCGCCGCGGCCCTATCGTTGTGCGGGATATCCCTGGCTTCCGGGAATTTACGTGCTGGCCGGGGCGGCCTGGACGTTGAATACCATCGTTACCCGGCCCTCCGAGGCGTTCTGGGGCACCACCATCGTTCTTGCTGGCGTTCCCGGGTATTTGTATTGGAAGCGAAGGAACCGCGGCTCTAGCTTTGGGGAAGACGCTCGGACTTCCTGAGTGCGGGCCTGCGCGGAAGACCCAGAGCGTCCCGAGTGCGGCTGCGCTGATTCGCATACGTGAGTGCCTGACCCCATCCCCACCACCGGCATTCGTTTCCTCGAACCAGGCGCCTCCATCGCCGAAGCCCAGGACCCTCACCGCCCCCAGCGCGTCCTCGGCTTCCGCGACCTGGTGTTGTTCTACGTGGTCACCGGCGTCAGCCTGCGTTGGATCGCGACCGCCGCCGCCGCCGGCCCCAGTTCCATCGTGATCTGGATTGGCGCCTGGCTCGTCTTCTACACCCCGCTCGCGCTCTCTGTGCTCGAACTGTCCTCGCGCTATCCCGACGAGGGCGGCATTTACGTCTGGAGCAAGCGCGCCTTCGGTGATTTCGCGGGCTTCATGACCGCATGGACCTACTGGACCTGCAACCTGCCGTATTTCCCCGCCGTCCTCTATTTTGCCGCCAGCAACGCCTTGTATATCCGGCGCGACTCCTGGATGCACCTCTCCGGCAGTTCGACCTACTACATCATTTTCCTCTTGGTCGCGCTGGCAGCCGCGACCGGGCTCAACCTTGTCGGACTCGACGTCGGCACCTGGCTGCACAATCTCGGTGCTGTGGCCATGTGGATTCCCGCCGGCATCGTGATCGCCATGGGCGGAATCGCCTGGCTTCATTTCGGTTCGGCAACCACCTTCAACCTCCACACCATGGTGCCCAGCACCCACCTCAAAGATATGATTTTCTGGTCGGTGCTGATCTACGCCTTCGCGGGAAGCGAGACTGCGTCGCTGATGGGAGACGAAATCAAGAACGCGCGGCGTGTGATCCCGTGGGCCCTGTTCATCGCCGGGGTCACGGTTGCCATCTGCTACATCGCGGGTACGGTCGGAGTTCTCCTGGCGCTGCCGCCCTCGGAGGTGGGAAATCTTCAGGGGCTGATGCAGGCCATCTCCAGCACCGCTCACAAAGTTGGCTGGGAGGGTGTGATTCCCTTTGCCGCGTTCCTGATTGCGCTAAGCAACGTGGGCGCGGCGGGAGCCTATCTGGCGGCGGTGGCCCGATTGCCTTATGTCGCGGGCATCGATCGCTTCCTGCCCCCGGCTTTTGGCGCGCTGCATCCGCGCTGGAAGACGCCCTGGGTCGGCCTTCTGACCCAGTTTGTCTTCGGCGCTGCTTTCGTGATTCTGGGGCAAGCGGGCACGAGCATCAAGGGCGCCTACGATGTGCTGGTCAGCCTGGGCGTCATCACCTACTTCATTCCCTATCTATTCGTTTTTGCGGCGATGTTCAGGCTGCAACGTGAGCCCACGGGCCCAGGCGTGATTCGCGTGCCAGGGGGCGCGTCTGTGGCGCGCCTGGTCGCGAGCGTCGGTTTCTGCACCACTCTGTTCACCATCGCGATTTCCCTGCTGCCCCCGCCCGACGAGCCCAATAAGACTCTGGCTGTACTGAAGATCGTCGGCGGGTCGGGAGTCCTGCTGGCGGTGGGGGCGTGGATCTATTACGCCGGGAAGAAGAGGGCCGCGAGAACGCCGGCGTCATAGCGCCTCGCACATTCGGATCCGCTGCGGCGTTCCCGCGTGACGCAGTCAACGCCCCTACACCGGCGTGGCGGTTTTTCTCTTCGGATTGAAGAACGGCATTTTGACCACGCGCGCCGTGACCTTCTGGCGGACCGCTTCGATGGTAATTTCCATCTGCAGCCGGCGGCCCAGTTGCGAATGGTCGCTCTCGATGCTGCCCAGAGCGATCATTTTCTTCAACACTGGCGACCAGGTGGTCGTGGTCGCTTTGCCAACCTGCTTCTCGCCACAATAGACGGGCACGGCCACGCGTGAGGCCTGCGTCGGTGCCGCCGGCGTCAGGCCAAACTTGTCGAAGCGCTGCTCAACTTCAGTCCAGTCGATTTCCAGACCCACGAATTGCCGGGCCACGCCTTCCTTCTCATCGCGCTCCAAAGCGGCCTTGCCCACGAAATGGTCTTTCTGCAGGTGAACCATCTTGCCGAAACCCAGTTCGTAAGGAGAGTAGTGCTGGGATGGAATCAGGGCCTTCTTGCTGCTGACGTAGTCGACCTCGATGAGCAGCAGGCCGGCTTCGACGCGGGCAACATCCAGCGCGAGCATGCCCGCCGCGTGGATGTCGAACTGCTTCCCTTTCTCCATCAAGGCGTCCCAAACCTTGACCGCCTCGCTCCATGGCACCCAGATTTCGTAGCCCAGATCGCCGGTGTAACCGGTGCGGGAGATGTCGACCGGGACACCCGCGATTTTTCCTCGCGTCACGCGAAAATATTTCAGGTTGGCAATGTCGGCCTCGGCCGCGGCTTTCAGCAGTTTGCCGGAGGTCGGTCCCTGCAAGGCCAGGGCCGCCGTCTTCTCGGAGATGTCTTCCACCTGGACGTCCATGTTCAGGCCGTTTTGTCGAAACCAGCGCAGGCTGGGGTCGGCGGCGGTCCAGCGATACTTATTCTCTTCCAGGCGCGTTATAGTGCCGTCATCGATGACTTTGCCCTTCTCGTCGCACCAGCAGCAGTAGATCACCTGGCCCACCGCGACTTTGTTGATGTCGCGGGTGATGACGCGGTTGACGAGCTTGGTCGCGTCTTTCCCGGTGACCAGATATTTGTACAGGGGAGAAATGTCGATCAGCGCGGCGGCGTTGCGGATGGCGTTGTACTCGTGGTCGTGATGCACCTCGTAGACGCTGACCGTGTAGTACCCCGACCACTCGCGGTAGTTGAGGCTGCTGCAAAGGGCGAAGGTGCGTTCGTGAAAGGCAGTTCCGACCGGCAAAGGATTAACCTCGAGTAGACTATAAAGCTTGAAAAATTATATGCAGGCGTACGAAGCAGGGCAAACGGCGGTGATCCCAGCTGAGTCTCGCTGCTTCCCGGTAAACCCGGACCAGGCTGCCTCTGCCCGTCAATGCACGAGACCATTCGCTCTGGCCTCGGTGAATCAGTTAGAATGAGTGCCTGATTCGACCTATGCACCGCCTCATCCAGTGGCGCGATCTTCCCAGCGGCCTCTGATTTCTCTGCGCCGCGACCCCCGTTCCCTGTATCATTCGGCTTTCCTGGAAACAATTGACAGCTAAAGGCTGGAGCCAATGGCTAACTCATACGACATCATCGTGATCGGCGGAGGCCATAACGGCCTGGTCAACGCCGCCTATCTGGCGCGCGCCGGAAAGAAAGTTCTCGTGCTGGAGCGCAGGCATGTCCTCGGAGGCGCGGCGGTCACCGAAGAAGTATTTCCCGGCTTCAAGTTTTCCGTGTGCTCCTACGTAGTATCGCTGCTCCGGCCGGAAATCATCCGCGACCTCGATCTCCCCCGGCACGGGCTGGAAATCCTGCCGCTCGACGGCACCTTCACCCCCATGCCGAACGGGGATTATCTGTGGCGGGTGAACGATCACGGCAAAACTCACCGCGAAATCGCCCGCCATTCCAAGCTTGACGCCGAGGCCTACGACGAATTCGGCAAGGCCATGCAGGCCATGTGCCGCTTCGTGAAGCCCATCCTCAGCATGGTCCCGCCCGATCCCGCAACCCTCAGTCCGAAAGAACTGATGAAGCTGCTTTTCATCGGGCGCCGCTTCCAGGGGCTGGAGGACGGCGACAAGTACAACCAGGTGCAGTTGATGACCATGAGCGCGACCGACTTTCTCGACCAGTGGTTCGAAACCGACGTGCTCAAGGCCACAATGTCGGCCTCGGGCATTATCGGAACATTTCTTGGCGTGCGCTCGCCGGGGACGGCCTATGTCCTCCTGCATCACTACATGGGAGAAATCGATGGAGCGTTTCGCTCCTGGGGTTTCGCCCGCGGCGGGACCGGAGCTATCTCCAACTCGATCGCCGATGCCGCGCGCGAAGCCGGCGCCGAGATTCGCACCCAGGCCGGCATCGCCAGGATTATCGTCAAAGGGGGCAAGGCTAGGGGCGTGGTGTTGAGCAACGGCGACGAGATTTACGCCGGCATCGTTTCCTCGAGCATCGATCCCCGCCAGACTTTCGTCAATCTGATAGAAAGCGACAGCCTCCCCGGCGAATTTCTGGAAGAGATCCGGCGCTACAAGTTCCGAGGTTCATCGGGCAAGGTGAATCTGGCGCTCGACTCATTGCCGGATTTCAAAGCGATGCCGGGGCCGGGTGCGCATCTGCGCGGCGCCATTTCGATTTCTCCCAGCGTCGAATATATGGAACGCGCATACGACGACGCGAAGTACGGGAACTTCTCGCGGCGGCCGTACATCGACATGGTGATTCCCACCCTGACAGACCCATCGGTCGCTCCTCCAGGGAAGCACATTCTTTCCTGCTTTGTGCAATACGCGCCTTACAAATTGCGGCCGGGGCTGAATTGGGACGATCAGAAAGAAGCCTTCGGCGACAACGTCATCAACACCATTGCCGAATACGCTCCCAATATCAAAAACATCATTCTGCACAAGCAAGTGGTGACGCCACTCGATCTGGAGCGCGAATGGGGACTGAGCGAAGGCAACATTTTCCAGGGAGAGTTGTCCCTGGAGCAGCTTTTCTTTCTGCGACCGGTGCCCGGATACGCGCAGTTTCGCACGCCCATCAAAAATCTGTACATGTGCGGGTCGGCTACCCATCCCGGCGGTGGAATCATGGGCGGACCGGGACGCCTGGCCGCGCTGGAAATCCTCAAGGACATCAAAGGAGCGGCTTAGCCTATGGCCTCGCAGCGCGATGTGGTCATCGTTGGCGGAGGTCACAACGGGCTGATTACCGCCTTCTATCTGGCCAGGGCAGGGTTCAAGCCGCTGGTACTGGAACGCAGGCCGCAACCCGGCGGCGCAGCCACCACCGAAGAATTTCACCCTGGATTTCGCTGTTCGATTCTCACCCACGCCGCGGGACCGCTCCGGGCTGACGTGGTTCGCGACATGCAACTGGAAAAGTATGGGCTCCGGCTCATCAGCCCAGATGTGGCCGTGACCTCGCTTTCGCCCGATGGGCGCGCCTTGACGCTCTACCGGGACGTCAACCGGTCGGTACCGGAGATCGCAAAGTTTTCCCCGAAAGATTCGGCGAAGTATCCGGAATTGCAACGATCGCTGGCCAAAGTTTCGAAGGTGATTGCGGAGGCGATTGCGCTGCCGCCTCCCGACATCGACCATCCCAGCAAAGGCGACCTGTGGGGAATTCTCAAGACCGGGCGCTCCATCCGCAATCTCGGCAAGAAAGATATGTACCGCCTGCTGCGCTGGGGGCCGATGGCAGTCGCCGACCTGGTGGCGGAATACTTCGAGACTGAACTGCTGCGCGCCACCGTAGCCGCGCGCGGCATTTTCGGGACGTTCCTCGGACCCTGGTCGGCAGGCAGCAGCCTGGTTCTGCTCATTCGCAGCGCCGGCGACCCCCATCCCGCAGGCGCGGCCTGGTTCGCCGCCGGCGGAACCGGGGCCATTGCCGAAACCATGGCGGCGGCCGCCACGGCCGCCGGCGCGGAGATTCGCAGCAATGCCGAAGTCATCGAGATTCGGGTGAAGGACGGAACGGCGGCCAGCGTGGTGCTCTCCACCGGCGAAGAGATTGCCGCTCGCGCCGTCGTATCCAACGCCGATCCTAAGCGAACCTTGCTGAAGCTGGTCGACCCGGCGCACCTTTCGCCCGACTTTGTCTTGAAGCTGCAGCATTACCGCATGCCCGGCACCGTGGCCAAGGTTAACCTGGCCCTCTCCGGCCTGCCCCGGTTCAGCGCCCTGAACGCCGCGCCTGAAACCGCGCTGGCGGGAAGAATTCTAATTGGACCGGAAATTGATTATCTGGAGCGCGCTTTTGACGAGTCGAAGTACGGCAGTTTTTCCCGCCAGCCATTTCTGGAGATCGCGATTCCCTCGCTTACAGACCCCTCGCTGGCCCCGCCCGGTAAGCACGTCATGTCAATCTACATGCAGTACGCGCCTTACAAGCTGACAAACAGCGACTGGGAAAGGCAGCGCGTGGCGTTGGGCGATACCGTGGTGAAGACCCTGGCCCGGTATGCGCCCAATCTGGCCGAACTCATTCTCACCCATCAGATCATTACCCCGCAGGATTTGGAAGACACGTACGGCCTGAGCGGCGGACACATCTTCCACGGAGAATTGTCTCTCGATCAGTTTTTCACCATGCGGCCGTTGCTGAACTTCGCCCGCTATAACACGCCGATCAGGAACCTGTTCCTGTGCGGCTCGGGGACTCATCCCGGCGCGGGATTGACGGGAGGCTCGGGGGCGAACGCCGCCCGGGAAATCCTGAAGCACTTAAGAAAGTAGCGCGGTTTCTATTCGTATCGCAACGCCACCATGGGGTCCAGCCGGGCGGCGCGCCAGGCGGGAATGTAGCTGGCCAGCAGGCTCACCGCCGCGAGCAACAGCGAAACGATCAGGAAAGTCGGCACGTCGAAGGGCTTCACCTGGTAGAGCAGATCCGCCATCACCCGGGTCAGGGCGGCAGCGCCCACGGCGCCTGATACCAGGCCGGCTAACGTCATCGTGAAGCTGGTCTTCAGAATCAACTGCAGGACGTCGCGCCGGCTGGCGCCCAGGGCCACACGAATGCCGATCTCCTGCGTGCGCTGGGCGACCGAATAAGCCATCACCCCGTACAATCCCACTGCCGTCAGCGCCAGGGCGATTCCCGCGAACAGACTGAGCAGCGTGGTCTGAAAGCGCGCCCGGCCGAGGTCGAGCGCGAGGTAGTCTTCGAGCGTGCGAACCGCGTACAGTGGCGCCTCCGGGTCCATCGAGGCGAGCACCTTGCGGACGGCGCTGGTGACTGAAGCTGGGTCGCCGGCCGTGCGTACCATCAAAGTGGGCGGACCCCACATGAGCTGGGGAAGAGGCACAAAGTAAGCGGCGGCGGGAGCGCGTGCCAGGTCGTCTCTGCGAAAGTCACCCACGACGCCCACAATTTCCCGCGTCTTGTAGCCGGCTCGCGCCGCGCCTTCTCCGGCCCCAATGGTTACACGCCTGCCGACCGGATCTTCATTGGGATAGAACTTCTGGGCGAACTCCCGGTTGATCATCATCACCGGCGCCGAGTTGCGCTGATCGCGGGAATCGAAGGTGCGGCCCCGCAGCAATGGAACCTGCAGCGTTTCAAAGAATCCCGCGCTGACCACGAAGAAGGCGGCGCTGGGCTCGTTGGCTTCCGGAACCGGATGATCCAGCAGGTTGAACGACACGGAATAGTTCGAGTCACTGAGCGGCAGAGGCATCGCGCCCGAGACCCGCGTGACTGCCGGCAAAGCCTTGATGCGGCCAAACAGCTCCTGCACGAACCGGTCCTGCTGGTCGGGATTGTAGCGGGTGTCGGAGAGATCGAAGCTGGCGGTCAGCACCTGCCCGGGATTCAGGCCGAGGTCCACGCGTGACAAGCGGTCGAAACTCCGGATCAGCAGGCCCGCCCCGACCAGCAACATCAATCCCACCGCGGTTTCGGCGATGACCAGGGCTGCGCGCAGGCGCTGGTGTCCTGCGCCTGCGGTGGCGGTGCGCCCGCCTTCGCGCATCGCTTCCGTCAAATTGGGCGCGGAAGCGTGCAGCGCCGGCGCCAGTCCGAACAGGATGCCGGTCACGACCGCAAGTCCGATAGTGAAAAACAGCACCCGGACGTCAATGCCAACTTCCCCGGAGCGCGGCAGATTGCTGGGATATAGCCTCAGGATTGCCGCCAGGCCCCATTCGGCGACGGCAATACCGATAACGGCGCCGCTCAGCGATAAAGCGATCGCCTCCGCGATCAACTGGCGAATGACCCGGGCCCGAGTAGCTCCCAGCGCGGCCCGGATCGCGATCTCCCTGGCGCGGCTGGTGGCGCGCGCCAGCAGCAAGTTGGCGACGTTGGCGCAGGCGATAAGCAGCACCAGGCCTACCGCGCCGAACAGAACCAGCAAGGGTGTCCGCGTCTCCCCCACCAGGGAGTCGAGCTCTGGCCTTACCCCCATGGTGTCGTGTGAGTTAGTGGCCGGGTATTCGCGGCTGAGGGCTTGGGAAATGGCGTCCACGTCGGCGTCCGCCTGCGCGAGACTGACTCCGCTCTTCAATCGGGCAATCGTGCTCAGGTGATGATTTCCGCGCTGGGCGTTGATCGGCTTGTCCTTGGGATCGTCGCTCTCCGCATCACGGGAGAAAGTAATCCACAGGTCACGCGCTTCCGCCACCACGGGGAACTGAAAGGTATTCGGCATCACTCCCACGATGGTATAGGCTCTGCCGTTAAGGTTCACCGTTCGCCCGATGGCAGCCGGGTCGCCGTTCAGTTGGCGGCGCCAGAAATTTTCGCTCAGAATGACGACGTGGTGACCGGGCTCATCTTCATTTTCGGCGAAGCCTCGTCCCAGCGACGGTCGAGCGCCGAGCAACTGAAACAGGTTGGTGGAGACATTCTCGCTTTGGACATGAATCGCCGGCCCCGCGCCGGTCAGCGTGAGATCGTTGTCATAGTAGGCAGCGACCGACTCGAAAGAGCGGTTGCGCACACGCAGATCGGCAAAGTCTGGATAAGACAAGCTTCCCTGAGGAACTTTTTGCCCCGAGCGCGTCTCCACTTCGCCCACCGCTAGCAGCAGCTGCGGATCCCGGTAGGGAAGCGGCCGCAATAGAACCCCGTTCACGATGCTGAAGATGGCGGTATTGGCTCCGATGCCGAGCGCCAGTGTTAGAACGGCAACCACGGTGAAGCCCGGCGACTTGAGCAGAACCCGCACACCATATCGAAGATCGTGAACCAGCGTTTGCATGGCTTCGGCCTCCTCAGTCTCTCTGGAATAAGTCAGGGTAGCGAGGCGATCTGCTCGTCGAGGCAATTCGTCTGCCAGCGAGTTCCCTGTAAATAGCTGAACAACAAGGCTGCAATGCCGTGTGCGGGCACTTCCGTGTCCGATTGCGGGATGGCCCGTTCGGGGCCGGACAGTGAACGGTGACCAAGGCTCGCTGGATTCGATGGTTGTTCCCGCTGTCAAATGTGATGCGCGCTGCTTTTGGCAATCCGGATGATGCTGTATCACACGGATCGGTGATCTACGTCAGGGCTTTCTGCGATTTTTGTCACTAGAATATCGGTATGGCTAACACCAACGCACTCATAAACAGCTTTGATAATGGCAATCTTCATGAAGTGTGCGACCGCCTCAAGAAAATGGGCTACGAAGAGTCGCGGCGCATTCGCATCTATGGAGAGGAGTTTGAACTGAAGTCCAATCCATTTCCCCAGGGATCGGGCATTGCCATTCATGCAGTAGCCCGGCGAGAGACCCGGACCAGGGTCGTGCAACTGCCTTTGCCAGTTCTGCAGATGGTGCGGCAGAAGAAGGCCGCCTGATCGCCGGGCCAGGCCGGCGACATTCACCCGATTCGTGAGCGGCAAGCGGAGCAGAGGGCGCCTCCCTTGAGGTCAATCCACTCAACCGCATGAGATGGCGCCATGGCGCAGCGGTAGTCGTCGCAATGGACCAGGTTCACGGTATGGCCGACTTCGTGGACGGCTTCCTTCATCAGCCGCTGTCGGGTCACGGACTCGTCGTCGGGTAGTCCGTAAAATTCCTGCCGGAGACGATGTAACGAAACCACGGCGCAAGGCCCGCCTATCATAGCCTCGCCAAAAACGAACGTCAGAATGGGAATGTAGAGATCAACCGCGGTTACGCCCAGCACGCGCCAGTTCTCCGGCCTTACCAGCGGCTGCATCCCGGAGAGAATCTCTGACGAATGATACTGCTGGCGCTCACCGTGAAAGGCGAATTCAGGATCCATGCCGGAGGAAGCGACCTCGCAGGGAATGCCGAAAGCGTCGGCCATGGCGGGCGCGAGATCGCCCAGCAGGCCGCCTTCCAACCCTCCGATGGGCAGCAGCTTCAGATTCATTGCGTTTCAGCGTGAGCTCTGCTCCAGCCATATTTTTTCAGCCGGTGATGCAAGGTGACCCGATCGATCTGCAGGATCTCCGCGGTCCGGCTCTGGTTCCAGTTGCAGGCTTCGAGGGTGCGCATGATGTGCGCCTTCTCGATCTCGTCCAGGCTCTGCGGCGTATTTCCATTGGCCGCCGTCTTGAAGACGAAGTCGTGCTCGCGGATTTCCGGCTCCTGCGCCACCACCATGGCCCGCTCCACCGCATTTTCCAGTTCACGAACGTTTCCGCTCCAGGCTTGCTGTTGCAGAAGATTCATCGCGGCCGGAGAAATCCGGTTGATCTTCTTGTTCATCTGCAGGGAAAACTTGCTGACAAAGTGATTCACCAGAGCGGGAATGTCTTCCCTGCGGTCGCGCAACGGCGGCAGCTCGATGCGGAAGACGTTGAGCCGGTAAAAGAGATCGGGACGAAACTTGCCTTCCTCGATCAGAAGCTCCAGATTCTTGTTCGTTGCGGCGACACAACGGAAGTCCACCTTGATCGGCTGATTGCCTCCCACCCGCGCGATCTCCCGCTCCTGCAGCACCCGGAGCAGGTCGGTTTGTGTCTTCAGGCTGATATCCCCAATTTCGTCCAGGAACACGGTCCCGCCTTCGGCAATCTCGAACTTTCCCTTCTTCCGGTATTGCGCGCCGGTGAACGCTCCTTTCTCGTGGCCAAACAATTCGCTTTCGAGCAGGGTTTCGGTCAGGGCCCCGCAATGGATGACCACCAGGGGATGAAACCGCCGCGGGCTGGCCTGGTGAATGGCGCGCGCCACCAGTTCCTTTCCGGTGCCGCTTTCGCCCGTGATCAGCACGGTGGCGTCGGTCGGTCCGACGGTCTCGATCGCATCGAATACCTTCGCCATGGTCGCGCCCTGGCCGATAATTTCCCCCGGCCGCGCCACCTCCGCGACCGTCTCGCGGAGCAGCAGGTTTTCCTTCTGCACCTGCTTGTGCGACATGGCCTTCTTGACCAGGTGCGCGATCTCATCCGGATCCAATGGCTTGGTTACGTAGTCATACGCGCCGTTCTTAAGGGCGGCGACGGCGGTCTCAACCGAAGCGTAGCCGGTCATAATGATGACCATGAGATCGGGATTGATCTCCTGCATGCGGCGCTGCAGTTCGATCCCGTCGGTGCCGCGCATTTTGATGTCGACCAGGGCCACGTCGGGAGTTTGTTCCGCAAGGCTCTTCAGGGCATCATTTGCGTTCTCGACCGTGGTTACTTCGTAGCCCTCTTCGCGGAACCACTTCCCCAGCGAATCGCGCACGCTGAGTTCGTCGTCCACGATGAGCAGCTTTCCGGCTTTGCTGACACCAGGTGCAGTCACGTCGATCACCTCACATTTCCGGCAGTGGCGCCGGCGATGGCGCTTACCAGATTTGCCTCCAGAGGCAGAGTCACAGTGAAGGTTGAGCCTTTCCCCGGTTCGGATTGGACTTCAATCCGCCCGCCATGCCGCTCCATGATGCCCCGGCTTACGGCCAGGCCGAGACCCACGCCTCGCCCCGTATCCTTCGTGGTCAGGAACGGCTCGAAAATTTGGGGCAGGATTTCCGCCGGGATGCCGGTGCCGTCATCCCGCACCTCAATTTCGATCCGGCGGCACGACTCGTTGAGGCGCGTGCGCAGCCACAGGTTTCCGCCCCGCGGCATGGCATCGATCGCATTCATCACCAGCGCCAGCAGCACCTGCTCGATCTGGGCGCCGTCGCACTGGACTTTGGGCAGCCCGGGATCGAGATCCAACTGCAGCTGGATGCTATTCATTTCCAGTTGATGGCGAACCAGGCGCAGGCAGCGGTCCACCACCGCGTTGATCTCGGTGGATTCGATGTTCAGGGGCGCGGTGCGGGAGAAGGTCAGCAGATTTCGGACGATTTCGCCGCAACGGCGGCTTTCACCGGCAATCAGCTGCAGGCAGTCTTTGGCCTCCTGCCGCTTGCCATTCCTGATCTCGTCTCGCTCGAGCCATTTCTGCAGCAGCTTGGCATAGGTCAAGATGCCGGAGAGGGGATTGTTGATCTCGTGGGCTACGACCGCGGCCAGCTTGCCGATCGAAGCCATCTTCTCGACCTGCAACACGTGGTCATGGGCCCGTTTCAACTCCCGGCTCTTGTTGTCCACGCGCTCTTCGAGAGTCTTCGTCCAGGCGACAATTTCGTCGTTGGCCTGGCGCAGCTGCAGGCTCATGGCATTGAACGATCTTGCCAGATCGCCGAGTTCATCCTCGGACTGAACCTGAATCTGGCAGCCCAGATCACCCTGGGAAAGAGACTCCGTGCCCCGCGCCAGCACGGCAATGGGCCGGGCCACCATGCGGCGGATGAGAAGCCACATCAGGACCGCGAGCAGCAGCATGGCGGCGCCGGTGTACACGACCATGCGAACCGTGCTCTCGGCGAGCTGGGTATCGGCTTTGGCCAAGGAAAGATTGGTGTCGAGAACGCCCAGAATCTGCTGGCCGGCGGGATGAGCGTGACAGGCAGCGTTGGAACACTGGGGCCGGTTCTCGATGGGGGTTACGATGCCCAGCACCCGTTGGCCATCTTTGCCGCTGCGGTAAATGCGGAAGCGGTCGGGACGGTCCAGATGGGTAAGAGGCTGGGCCTGGGCATGACAGCCGTAGCAGGCCTCGGCGCCCTTGTCGACGGTGTGATCTACTTCGTCCGGGTCGGTCGAGTAGCTGATATGGCCTTCCCGGTCGAAAATGCGGACCTTGGCCATGCCGGGTTCGCTGGCGATGGTCTGGATGGTGTGGTAAAGACCTTCGCGATCGTTGCGCAGCATGTAATAGGTGGCGCTGTGCTTGATGACGTCGCTCACCCGTTCGGCGGCGCTGAGCGTGGCGGCTTCCAGATGCTTGCGGTGAAGCCGCACATTGAGATATCCGAGCAGGGCGAAGATCACCACCATGGCGGCGAGGAGGAGTATGGTCAGCTTGCCACCCAGGCTGGTGCTGACCAGGGCCTTGAACCTGGCGCGCAGCGGATTGGAGGCGTCAGTCCGCATAACTCGCTTCGGGAACGGCTCGGGCGCTGCAGCCGGCCCGGACCGGCCGCTCCTGGATTCTTGCCGGAAAGACGGGCAGGTACTTCACCGCCAGCCAGAAAATGGCAAACGCAAGGCCGACCAGGCTGAGAGTAATGGCGAACTCGCTCCACTTGGGAAAGTAGTGCACTCCGGCACTGGCCTGCATCCCGGTAATGGCGACATTCATCCGGTTGGTTACGAATCCCAGCAGCGTGAGCACGGAACACAGGTAGAGGCTGGTTGGGCGGGTGTGAATCCGCCGCCAGAAGAGCAACAGCATAGGTGTCGCGAGCAGCCCGATCTCCAGCCAAAACAGATAGGTTTCCGGCCGCGGCAGCCGGAGAAGATGGATGGCTCCGCGATGCCCCAGGTCTACCGCGCGCAGCGCCAGGTAGAACCCGAGCAGCACCGCCAGCACCCGGCCCAGGCCGGTGAGCAGAGAGACCTCCAACTGCTTGCCGAAGGCCTTGCTGCTGTGCCATGACTCGAAAATGCTCATC
>Ga0335080_10002964_pt1 | contig 17097 bp, 12 predicted proteins | sample Lox_Sample_34_FD_206720 | JGI IMG/M metagenome (GOLD analysis project Ga0335080, IMG submission 206720) | Soil microbial communities from Loxahatchee National Wildlife Refuge, Florida, United States - Lox_Sample_3.4 | ecosystem: Environmental > Terrestrial > Soil > Wetlands | place: USA...
GCGGCAGCCATCGCGGGAAGAGAAGCGTTCTTCGCGCCGCTCACGGTCACGGTGCCTTCCAGCCTTCTGCCGCCGGTGATGATGAATTTGTCCATATTTCACGCGCGATTTCGCGCCAGCGGCCCTATCGAGTCCTCCTGGCGCCGCGCCCCTCTCCCAGGGCCGTTCGCAGGTCGTTTCCTGCCGCTTTCAGGGCGAAAACGGCGTCTCTTTGGGGCAGTTTCCTGGTTAACATAATAAGGGCTAGGCGAATATCGCCCGCCGCCTTGAGCGCCCGACCCGCCTCGGCTGCCTTCGCTCCCGTCGCCTCCACCAGGATTCCCACCGCCCGCGCGCGCAGTTTGCGGTTGCTCGGCGACACGCCCGCCATCCAATTGTCGTACACCCGGCCCAGGCGAATCATCGCCGCTGTCGAGAGCATGTTCAGAATCAGTTTCTGCGCCGTGCCGGCCTTCAGGCGCGTCGAGCCGGCGATGGCCTCGGGCCCGGTTTCCGCGACGATGGAAATCTCAGCGAGATGCGCGACAGGAGTTGCGCGATTGCATGCCACTGCTACGGTCCGTGCGCCCACGCGGCGAGCGTACTCGAGCGCGCCGAGGACGTACGGCGTGCGTCCGCTGGCGGTGATGCCGACGACGACGTCATGCGGCGAGCAACGCACGCCGCGCAGGTCGCGCGCGCCTGCGGCTGTGTCGTCTTCAGCGCCTTCCACGGCTTCCGTAAGCGCGCGGCGTCCGCCGGCGATGAGTGCGACGACCGTGCCGCGCGGCACACCGAACGTGGGAGGGCATTCGGCGGCGTCGAGCGCGGCAAGGCGTCCACTGGTGCCCGCGCCGACATAGATCAGGCGGCCGCCGTGGCGCAACGCGTGCGTGATAGTGTCCACTGCGCGTGCGATTTGAGGGACGGCTGACGCGACGGCGCGAGCGACGGTCGCGTCTTCTCGATTCAGGAGCCGCAGTATTTCAGGCGTGGACCGCAGGTCGATTCCCCGCGTCCGCGGATTGCGCTGCTCGGTTGTAGGCGTGCGCTTCATGCTTTGCGGTTCGGCGGCGGCTACTTCCTTGGCGCGAGGGCGCCGCAGACTGCGTCGTGAATCTTCGCGCGCAGCTCTTCTCGGTTCGTCTCGGGAGGCGTTGTTTTTCCAGCATCCTCCGTGAGTGGCCGGGTCGCGTCGAGCAACAGCACGACGTAGAGATCACGCTCCGGATCGATCCAGACTGACTGCCAGCCGCCTTCGGTGTGACCGTAGGCTGCAGGCGAAAGGCTCTGGCTCGGCGCAGGCAAGGCGTCCCATCCAGCCGTGAATACTTCGCCCTTCTCGCGTCTTCTTGCCAGGAACTGCTCGCTGACAGCTGCGCCGAACAAGCGAACGTGCGCGTAGATGCCCCGGTTCAGCCAGAGCTGTGCCACAACCGACAGCGCGGTTGCTTCGTCGGGCACCTGGCCTGCCCGGGGCCCGCTAACCGAGGCGGCTGGCCGCGAGAGTTCGACGCCCAGCGGCTGGAAGATCATGCCGTTGACAGCGTCCTCGTATTTCTCTCCCGTGAGGGTGGACAACAGCGCGGTTTGAACGACACCGTCGGCTTCCCAGGAACTGCCACGTGGGCGGGCGGCGGCTGCAAAGCCGAGCCGCACGCGGCCCGGTTGACGCTCTTCCTGGCCATCATGAAGGACTTCGAGACCTGACGTTCCTTCCAGCAGTTGGCGCACGGTCAGGCCGCGCCAACCTCCTTCGGGCGGCTCCAGGGCTGCTCCCTGAAGCGCGACGGCGAGTGGCGTATCGAGCGACAACTGCTTGACCTGCACGAGACGCGCGATGGTGGTCGTGAGCACGGGCTGGTCGCGAAAAATGGCGGCCAATCCCGTCTTTGTGACGCTGATCCCGAAACCCTGCGCTGGCGGCGGCACGACGGAGATCTTGTGTATGGCCTGTTCGCCACGATGTCCGACGATCAGCCAGCCGGCAGCCGGATGTTTCGATTTCACGAGCGCGTCAATGGAATCAAATGCCGGGGTGAGGCGTTTCTGCAATTCCGGCGAGGCCGCTTGCAGCGTGAGGGGAATCGGGGCGGTGGTCATCCCTTCGCCGACGTGGAGTGCGCGAGGGGAGGCGCTGGGCAGGCTGACGGGCAGCGAGCCGGAGACGGCAATCTGCCCAAGCAGCGCGCGGGCCGCAGCTTTTTGCGCGACGTCCTGAACGCTGAAGGCGGAGAGCCATGTGGCGGCTTCGGGGAATCCTTCGACAAGATACGGGCTGCCCAGGCCGACCATGATGACCGGCTTTCCGGCACGCAGGAGCGAGTGAACCAGTTCCGCCTGGTTCGGCGGGAGGCCGACACTCGCCTTGCGATCGGCCACGCGGACGGTGAGCGCGCAGATGGCCAAGTCGTAGGTGTCCGGGGAGGGAAGGTGTGTTTCCTCCACGCGGAAATACTTTGTGTCCACGTGGAGCGAGTCGAGAGAATCGAGCTGGGAACGGAGCTCACGCTCGAACGGCTCGGCGGGCGTGGTGTCCGGGTCCGCGGAGACGGCGAGCAGGAAAATCCTCTTCGTGGTGCGCGGATCGAGCGGCACGAGCGATTTGTCGTTGCGCAGCAGGGTGATGCCGCGGTCCGCGATGTCCTGCGCCGCGGCGAGAAACTCGGGCTTGCGGAAGGCCTCGTTCACCTTCTCTATGTCGACTTCCTTGCTCTGGTAGAGACCCAGGCGCGCCTTCGCTTCGAGCAATTTGTGTACGGCTTCATCGAGGCGCGACATGGGCAAACGGCCGGATTGCACGGCGTAGCGCACGGACGCGAGCGCCGCGTCAGTGACGGGCGACATGAGCAGCACGTCTGCGCCGGCGAGCAGCGCGCGCACGGCTACTTCTCCGGGGGGGAAGCCCTTGGTCACGCCGCCCATGTCGAGCGCGTCGGTGATGACCAGGCCGCCGAAGTGCAGGTCGTCGCGGAGAACTCCGGTGAGCACCCGCTGCGAAAGCGTTGCCGGAGTGTCCGGACTCGGCTCGAGCGCAGGCACGGCGAGGTGCGCGGTCATGATGGAACTGACGCCGGCGCCGATAGCCGCTTCAAAGGGTATGAACTCAAGGGCGTTCAGGCGCGCGCGATCCGCCTTTACCAGCGGAAGTTCGAGATGCGAGTCGACGGAAGTGTCGCCGTGGCCGGGGAAATGCTTCGCGGTAGCCATGGCGCCGTTGTCTTCGACGCCTTTCACGAACTGCGCGACATATTCGGCGACGCGCTTCGGGTCTTCACCGAAGGAGCGGATGTTGATGATGGGATTGTCTGGATTGCTGTTTACGTCGGCGACGGGAGCGAAGGCCCAGTGCACGCCGATGGCGCGCGCCTCAATGGAGGTGACGCGGCCCATCGTGTAGGCGTCCTCCGGCCGGCCGGTGGCGCCAACGGCCATGGCGTGGGGAAAGGCTGTGCCCTCTTCCACGCGCATGACGGTGCCGCGCTCGAAGTCGGCGCCGACCAGCAGCGGGATTTTGGCCGCGTCCTGAAGCTGGTTGGTGAGCACGGCGGTTTCGTAGACGTGGCTGAGTTCGATGCCGCGGGGCCCGCGGCGCGTAGCCAGGATGAAGCCGCCGATGTGATTCTCCTCGACCCGGGCCATCAGTTCCTTGAACTCATGGCTCTGCGCGGATTCGAAGCCGCCGAAATAGGTGGGGAAGACCACCTGGCCAATTTTTTCGTCGATAGTGAGCTTTGCGAAGGTTTCTTCAACCCACTTGCGCGCGGCGGGAGAGAGAGGCTTCAACGCCGGGGCGTCCTCGGGATGCATGGCGGGGGATAGCGCAGCAAGGAGGAGGAGAGGAGCCAGAAAAGCGCGCGGGATGCGCATTGCCTCAGAAAAATCGCCGCACAGAGCGGAACAAAGTTGACCCTTGCATCTCCGGCTGGTTATAACACAGGGGAGTATGAGCGACAACTTTACGCGCCCATGCAAGTTCCGCGGCGCGCACGTCGGGCTCCCAGCCCTTCTGACTGCGGCTTTCCTTCTTTTCGCGGCGTTGGCCGTTCCATCGTCAATCTCAGCCCAGACCGCGCCTCCCGCGCGTGGCCCGGAGCGCAGACCGCCGCGTCCCGTGGCTCCGCCGGCCGCGGCGCCGCAGATGGACTTCTCCGCGGCGGATGCGGCGATCGAGAAGGCCATTGCCGCCGATGAGTTGCCCGGCGCGGTACTGCTGGTGGGCCACCGCGGCAGCGTGGTCTACCGAAAGGCGTACGGCGCGCGCGCGACGATGCCGCAGCGCGAGGCGATGACGGCGGACACGATTTTTGACCTGGCATCTCTGACAAAGGTGTTCGCGACGACTCCTTCGATCCTGCGCCTGATGGAACTGGGCCAACTCCGCGTGGCCGACACCGTAGCGAAGTACATTCCCGAATTTGCCGTGAAAGGGAAGGAGCAGATCACCGTCCGGCAGCTTATGACTCACACGGGCGGGCTGCCGCCGATTCCGAAGACGCCGGATGAGGCGACCACCGAACAGGTGCTCGCCTGGATCTATAGCGCGGAGCCAATCGCGCCGCCCGGAATGATCTTTGTCTACAGCGATTGCGATTTCATCCTGCTCGGTGAGATCGTGCGGCGGCTTTCCGGCGACACCCTGGACGCATACGCGCAGAAGGCGTTTTACACGCCGCTGGGGATGCAGGATACGCGCTTCAAGCCTCCCGCGGCCTGGCGGCCTCGGATTGCTCCGACGGAGGAGATTGATCTGCCGGAAGGCGCGAAGGCCGGCTCCGGCCGCGGCCACCTGCTGCGTGGGGAGGTGCACGACCCGCGCGCGCGGGGCATGGGAGGAGTGGCGGGACACGCGGGGCTGTTTTCGACGGCGGATGACCTGGCGAAGTTCTGCTTCCTGCTGCTGGCGGGCGGGACGACGCCGGACGGGACGCGTTACCTCACCCGCGAGAGCATCGCGCTCGCAACGACACCGGAGAATCCACCGTGGGTGCCGTCGCAGCGCGGGCTGGGCTGGGACATTGACTCGTCGTTTTCGTCGAACCGAGGCGACATTTTTCCGGTAGGCCGGTCGTACGGACATACGGGGTTTACGGGCACGGCGGTGTGGATCGACCCGACTACGGACACGTTCTACATTCTGCTGGGGAACAGTGTGCACCCGCACGGGCGGCCAGCGATTTCGAGCTTGCGTTCGCGGGTGGCGACAGCGGTAGCGGCGGCAATCGAAAAAGCAGGGCCCTCGACGCCGGCACCGGCGCTGGCCGTAGATACGACGGGCGGGGCGTCAACCCTTTGGCGGGGGCTGAATTCCGGACGGGCGGAGTTTCGCAACGGGCACACGAAGACGGGCATTGATGTGCTGGCAGAGCAGCAGTTTGCGCCGCTGGCAGGGAAGCGGGTCGGACTGATTACTAACCATACGGGCGTGGCGCGAGAGGGAAAGACGACTATCGAGCTGTTGGCGCACGCGCCGAACATGAGGTTGGTGGCGCTGTTCAGCCCGGAACACGGCTTGGGCGGCAGTGCCGACGAGACCATCGCCACGGCGCAGGACCTGGCAACGGGACTGCCGGTTTACAGCCTGTACGGTGAGACGCGGCGCCCCACGGACGAGATGTTGAAGGGCATCGACGCATTGGTGTTCGACATACAGGACGCAGGCGTGCGCTTCTACACATACACCACGACGATGGCGTACTGCATGGAGGAGGCGGCGAAACGCCACATCGTGTTCTACGTGCTGGACCGGCCGAATCCGCTGGGCGGGCTGGCGGTTGAGGGGCCCCTGCTCGACGCCGACCGGCTGAACTTTGTGGGCTATTTTCGCATGCCGATCCGGCATGGAATGACGGTGGGCGAGCTGGCGCAGATGTTCAACGCGGAAAACCACATCGGCGCCGACCTGCACGTGATTGCCATGGAGGATTGGAAGCGCAGCGACCTATACGAATCCACCGGGCTGGCTTGGATTCCCCCGTCGCCGAACCTGCGTTTTCTGGATGACGCCATGATTTATCCGGGCGTGGAGCTGCTGCAGGCGGGAGGAATTTCGGTGGGACGTGGCACGGACCGGCCATTTGCGCTGGTAGGCGCGCCGTGGACTCGCGGGACGGAACTAGCGGCATATCTGAACGGGCGGCACATTCCAGCCGTGCACTTCACGGCGACGAAGTTCACGCCGCGCTCGGGGCCGTACAAAGGGCAGGCGTGCGACGGCGTGGGAATTGTGGCGTATGACCGCGGCAGCGTCTTCCCGGTGCTGCTGGGAATGGAGATGGCAGAGGCGCTGGCGAAACTGTATCCCAGGAATTTTGATGTGAAGGGGACGATTGAACTGGTGGGGTCGGCGGCGACGATCGCGCGGATGCAGAAGGGCGATGCGCCGGCGAACATCTGGCTCGGCTGGGAAAGTGATATCGCGGCGTTCCGTGCGATGAGGGAAAAGTATTTGCTCTATCGCTAGGGCGGCGGCTCCAGTAGCTAGCACCCCGGTCTCATGCCGGCGTCTATTGTCGGAGCTGAGGCTCCGCCCCCTGAGGATAGACAAAGCAGATTCCGCGCCCGGCCAAGGGCGCCGGGATTCGGAGTGACAGTGCCCCGGGGTTTGCGGTTGGGCGCCTGACGACAATGCGAATTGCATCGCTGCTTCCGTCGGCTACCGAGATTGTTTGCGCGTTGGGGCTGGAGGAATCGCTGGTGGGGATCTCCCACGAATGCGATTACCCGCCGAGCGTGAAGACGAAGCCGGCGCTGATTCGCCCGCGCGTGGATCCGACGGCGGCGCCGGAGGAAATCGACCGGCAGGTGCGGGAACTAGTCGGGCGCGGGGAGAGCATCTACTCCGTGGATGCGGACCTGCTGCTCGAACTTGATCCTGACATCATCCTGACGCAGGACTTGTGCCACGTGTGCGCAGCGTCTCCGGACGATCTGGCTGCCGCGCTCGCTCGTGCGCCGCGCATGCCACAAGTGGTGTCCCTCAATCCCCACACGCTGGTTGACGTTTGGAACGACATTCGCACGGTGGGCCGCGCGACGGGGTGGGAACAGCACGCGGAGGAATTGGTGAAGGGGCTGGAGGAACGCGTGGTGCGCGTGGCGAGCCGGACGAAGCAGAACGGCGCGCGGCCTCGCGTCGTGTGCCTCGAATGGCTGTCGCCGCTCTATGTGGGCGGGCACTGGGTGCCGGAGATGGTGGAGATCGCGGGTGGCGTGGATGCGATTGGGATGGTGGGGAAGCCGTCATTTGCGATTACGTGGGAACGATTGCTCGAAGCGCGGCCGGACGCGGTGGTGGTGATGCCGTGCGGGTACGACGAGGCGCGGGCGAGCAGGGAGATGTCGGGGTTGGCGGTGCCGCCCGGTTGGGCTGAGCTTCCGGCGGTGAGGAATGGACGGGTTTTCGCCATGGACGCGAATAGTTATTTTTCGCGGCCGGGGCCGCGGCTGGTGGATGGAGTGGAGATGCTGGCGCGGCTGTTGTGGAATTAGGGTGGTGGGGCGGGACCGAGCGCAATACGGGCGCCGGTGGGATGCGCAAACACGGACGCCGGCAAGATGCCGGCGCTACGCAATAAATGCGGCGCTACAAAATAAATACGGGGCTACGGAAAGCCAATGGGTGCTTGCTTCAGGGTTTCTGGGGCGTCGTACTTGGGCCGGCTAGGGTGGTCTGGGCGTCCTGATTGCGGCCCGCGGCCCTGTATAGCGCGGCGAGTTTTGCCCGCGCGGTTTGTTCCTTGGGATGGAGGGCGACGAACTTTTCGAAGCAGCTGGTGGCCTGCGCGAGGTCCCGTCGCTGTACGGCCGCGGTGCACAAACCTTCGCCGGCCTGCGTATTGTTGGGCGCGACGGCGAGGGCCTTCTGATATTGCAGTATGGCCTTGCCGGAATCTCCCTTCGCAAGATAGGAGTCGCCCATGAAAGCATAGGCGACGGGATCGTTTGGCTTGAGGACTAGAGACGCGCTGAACGCGACGAGCGCCGAGTCGTACTGTTTGGCTGTGTAGTACGCAATGCCCAAATCGATCTGGGCTTTCTGATTTTTGATGTTCTTTGTGAGGATCTCCTGGAATTGGTGGATGGCCGGCAGCGGGTCGCCGTTCCTCAGGTACGCGACACCGAGATTCAGCTTGAAGTTCGGGTTATCTCCGTCGGTCCCGACGGCCTTCAGAAGCTCCTTGACAGCCGCATCGTTTTGGTTGGCTTGCATGTACGCGTTGCCAAGCATGTAGTGCGCCGCAGCAAGGTTCGGCTGCTGCTGAACGACTTCGCGGAGGAGGGCGATGGCCCTGTCGGTCTGGCCGGTTTCCAGCAGTTGTTCAGCGAGGCCCAACTGCGTCACGGGAAGCTGCATACGCCTGACCTGGAACGCGCCCAGCGCCAGCACGGCGGCAAAGGCCGCGCCCACGGGGATTCCCAGGCTGCGCTGCGCCGGATTCTGCTTGCTCTGGCGAAGCAGCGCTCCGGCGATGACGCCGGTGACGAGGCCACCGAGATGCGCGGAGTTGTCGATTTGCGGCTGCATCGCGCCGTAGACGAAGTTGTAAACGATGAAGGTGCCGACGCTTCCCAGGGACTTGCGCATCATCTCGGAGGGAGCACGAATGTTGCCGAGGTAGAAGAGCGAGACGAGCGCCCCTGCAATGCCGAAGACAGCGCCCGACGCGCCCGCGGAAACGACCATGGGGTGCCACGCCAGGCTGACCAAGCCGCCACCGATGCCGGTGATCAGGTACAACGTCACGAGCGTGGCGCGGCCCATCATCGCCTCGCACAGCGTGCCCAGGCTGAATAGACACCACATGTTGAGCGCGAGGTGAATGATGCCGAAGTGCAGGAATATCGCGGAGAGCAGCCGCCACCACTGGCCGCTGAGGGTTTCCGGACCGAAGTTCGCGCCCCACGAGACCATGGACGGCGCCGCAGGGCTGATGAACGACACTCCCGTGACGACCATGGCGACAAAGACCAGCACGTTCAGACCGATCAAGGCGTAGGTAACGATTGGACGGAACGCGGGCCCTGCCACGATGACCTGGGCGACCGGCGGCGCAGCGGCAGCGGCTACTCCGGTGCTGGAGGCGGTCTCGGCATCTGCTTGCCTGCAATCGGAGCATTTGGCGTGGAGGACGCCGGGGAACGGGGGCTCCATTTCCTTGCCGCAGCTCATGCAATGGATCATGGGAGAGAAGGAGAGAGGGAGAGGAGTAACGGAATCGTTGTTCGGTGTCAAATGATTCCTGCGGGGACCCGGGAAACGTCGAGGCAAGACGCCGGCAGGATGCCGGCGCTACGAAACAAATACGGCGGGCCGGGATTGGGCAATTAGCGCCAGCGCCTGCCCGCCGGTAGCGTGGAGGGGAAAGGCGGGACGGCGGCGCTGCGAATGGTGCGGCGCTACGTTGGGCGGGTGCTGCGCTGCCAACTGCGGTAGAAGGCGAGGCCGAGGAGAATCAGCGCGAGGCCGACGGTTGAACGAACGGGACGGGCAGCCCACAAGCCTACAGTGAGAGCGATGGCACCGGCGATGAAGATGGCAGGCACCCACGGGTAGCCCCAGGTGCGGTAAGGACGCGGCAAGTCAGGCTCACGGCGGCGCAGGCCGTAAACGGAAGCCACCACCAGCGCGTAGAAAATCCATTGCGCGAAGATGAAAAGCGAAAACAAATCTTCATAGGTGCCGCTGAGAGCCAGGATGCTCGCGAGGTACGCCTGAAACACCAGCGCCCCGCCGGGCGTGCGGAACTTCTGGTCAACGACGCCCGTGAAATGAAAGAAGAGGCCGTCGCGGCCCATGGCGTAGGGAACGCGAGCTCCGGAGAGAATCGAGGAGTTCAGAGTGCCGAGCGCGGAAACCAGCATGGCGACCGTGAGCCACGCGGCGGCGCGCTGGCCGGCGAAGGTGGCAATCACGTCAGAGGCAATGTGCTGCGAGCCGGCCACGGCCGAGAAGGGAAGCGCCCAGAAATACGCGACGTTGGCGAGGAGATAGATCACCATCACGCCGGCGACGCCGCCAAGCAGCGCAAGCGGGATGTTGCGCTGCGGGCGAATGACTTCGGAGCCGACCAGGTTGATGTTGCTCCAGCCGTCGTAGGCCCAGGCGGCGGCGACCATGGCCGCAAGAACGCCGCTCCACAGCCCGGGGCCCCAGACGTCCGGCAGCAGCGGCTTGAAATTCGCTGTGCCGCCCCGGCCCACGGTGACGGCGAGCAAGATGACGGCGGTGACGGCGAGGACCTTCAGAGTGGTGAGCACGACCTGGATGCGTCCACCGAGGCGAACGCCGAGATAGTTGATAAAGGTGACGGCCGCAATGGCACCCACGGCGAGGGGCTGCGCCGGCGTGACGTGGAAGTTGTAAGGCGCGTGACTGAACGGAATCCAGATCGGGTAGGTGACCACGGTCTGTGCGATGGTGGGGCGCAGGAAACCGCAGAGGCGCATGAAACCGGCAGCAATCGTGGCCACGGAGCACGGCCGGCCGACGATGGAGTGCATCCAGCCGAACAGGTAGCCCCAGCGCGGGCCGAGGCCGCGGTTCAGGTACGCGTAGTCGCCGCCCGCTTCGGGGATGGCGGCGCCAAGTTCCGCGTAGGTGAGCGCGCCGGCGAGCGAGAGGATCCCACCGAGAATCCAGGCGAGAAAAACAAGGCCGACAGAGCCGGCGTTTGCGGCCATGCTGCTGGGCACGAGGAAGATGCCCGTGCCGATCATGGTGCCGACGACGATCGAGGCAGCGGCCCACGAGCCGAGGCCCTGCACCAGCTCAACGCGCGGCGGACCGCTGGAGGCAGCTGGTGATTCGGAGTTTTTTGGTGCCTCGCTCATTGCATTCCGGAGTTTCGAGCCGCGTTCTGGCGAGGATTATCCAGCACGCTGACGAGCGAACCCACAAGAAACGTCGGAATCGTTCCTGCCAGCACATACCAGGTCCACGCGACGTGCGTGTAGAGGCGGACGTAGACGATGGCGGCGAGGCCGGCGAGCATTCCCGCGACGGCTCCGCCCGCGGTGGCGCGTGGGTTGAGCAGGCCGAGCAGGAAAAGGCCGAGCAGGCTGCCGTAGGTGATGGAAGCGATGGAAAGGCCGGCTTCGAGAACCGGGCCCCACTTGGCGAGGGCCAGGACGCCGAGCAGCACTCCCCAGACGAGAGTGATGCGACGAGAGAGCGCGAGCAGCCGCTCGGGATCCTGTTGTGCGCGACGACGGAGCGCGTCGAAGTCCATTACGGTGGAGGAGGCGAGCGAGTTGAGCGAGCCGCTGGCGTTGGACATGGCTACCGCAAACATGGCGGCGAGCACGAGGCCGGCGACGCCCGCGGGCATCTGGGTGACGACGAAGGCCGGGAAGATGCGGTCGCGGTCGCCATCGGGAATGGCAAGCGGCGCGTGCTGCGCATAGACGAACAGCATGACGCCGACGACGAGGAACAGCGCGAATTGCAGGAACACGATCAACCCGCTGGTGACGACGGCTTTCTGGCTGTCGCGCAGATTTCGCGCCGCGAGGAGGCGCTGGACGATGGTCTGATCGGTGCCGTGGCTGGCCAGTGTGAGGAAGGTGCCGCCAAGCACGCCGGCCCAGAATGTGTAGGCCTGCGTGAGGTTGAAGGCGAAGTCGAAGATGCGCAGTTTTCCGCCGGCCGCGGCGGAGACGCTGACGACCTCGCTCCACCCGCCGGGGATCTTGCCGAGCAGCAGCCAGAAGGCCGCCACGGAGCCGCCGATATAGAGGACGAGCTGGACGAGGTCGGTCCAGATGACGGCCTTCATGCCGCCCTCGAAGGTGTACAGGAGGGTGAGGGCGGTGATCAGTCCGATAGAGAAGCGGGCGCCGGTGCCGAACGCCACGCTCACAACTTTTCCGATGGCGTTCAGGCGCACACCTTCGGCCAGAGCGCGCGTGGCGAGGAAGGTGAGGGCGGCAACGCGACGAGTGCGGGCGCCGAATCGTTTCTCAATGAGCGCGTAGGCCGTGTAGAATTCACCGCGGAAGTAGGCGGGCAGGAAGAGGACGCTGATAAGGATGCGCCCGAGAATGTAACCGAGGGCGAGCTGCAGGAATCCCAGCGTGCCCGCGAAGGCGATGGCCGGCGTGCCGATGATCGTCAGCGTGGAGGTTTCCGTCGCCACGATGGACGCAGCCAGCGCCCACCACGGAGCGCTCCGCCCGCCGAGGAAGTAGTCGCGCACGCTGGCCTGTCCGCGGCGAAATTGCACGCCGAAGAGGGTGATGCCGCCGAGATACAGGAGCAGGACGGCGAAGTCCGCCGCGCGAATGGGCATCGTGCCGGGCACGGAATGCGCGCGATAGTATGGGGGCGGGGAAAGAGAGTCAAGAATTCCCAAGTACGAAAGAGAGGGAAGTAAAGGAAGTATAAGGAAGTAAAGGAAGTCAGGAAGTCAGGTGGTTAGGGAAAGACGACCGATGGCTGACCGGGAAGAGTATTGTCTGGGATTCGACGGCGGCGGCACGAAGACGGCGTGCGTACTGGTAAACGCATCGGGGGAAGTCGTTGCGGAGAACACCGGCGGGCCGTCGAACCCGTTGCGCGCAGGATTCGAGCGCGCGCAGGCGTCGCTGCGCGCAGCGGCGGAGAAGACGCTGGCTTCCAAGCAGGTGGGTGCGGCGGCGGTGAAGGCGGTGTGCGCCGGAATTGCCGGCGCCGGCCAGCCGCGCGTGGTGAAGCGCATGATGAGCTTTCTGGTAGAGACGTTTCCCTTCGCGCACGTGCAGGTGTGCACGGACCTGGAGATCGCGCTCGACGCCGGCCTGGGCAATGGGCCGGGAATTGTGATCGTGGCGGGCACGGGGTCGGCGGCGCTCGGCCGCACCGTCGAGGGCCGGCTGGTGCGCGCGGGTGGCGACGGGCCATGGGTGGGTGACGAGGGCAGCGCCTTCGACATCGGCCGCCGTGGTGTGGCGGCCGTAGCGCGCGCACGCGACGCGCTGGCGCCGGTTACCGCGCTGGCGGACGCGATTCCTACGGTGCTGGAGTGCGCAAACTGGAGCGCGCTGCTCGAGAGGATTGCCGCCGCGCCGGACGAAGTGTTTCCGCGCGTGTTTCCGCTGGTGGCGGAAGCGGCAGAGGCGGGCGACACGCCAGCGCGCGAGATTCTGTTCGGCGCGGCACTGTCGCTCTCGCAACTGGTGCTGAGCGTGGCGCGCCGCATGGAAGTGGTGGAACAGGACTTTTCTGTGGCGCAGGCCGGAGGGGTGTTCGGTGTAAGCGCCCTGCTTGACCAGGCGTTTGACGCGCTGGTGCACAGCGCGGCAAAAGGTGCGCGCATCCGCCCCGCCGAAATACCGCCAGCGCGCGCGGCGGCGCGCAGGGCGCACGTCTTGCGGCTGGAGGAGCGGGTGGTGCGTGGCGCGGGATCGGGCTCCGGTTGATGGCTCGCGCTGCGTCGCAGGAAGACCCGCGCACGGCCCCGCGCGCGGCGCTCGAATTCCTTATCGGCTCGGCGGACCCCCTGGTATTGCATGGTGCCCTTGAGAATCCCGCGCTCGACGAATCGCTGCTGTGCCGGCTGATCGAGCGTATTGACGCACCGGCGGAGTTGCTCCGGCGGGTGGCTGGGCGCTCCGAGTGGATTCGCGCGTACCCCGTAAAGCTGCGGCTGGCGCGGCACCCCCACACGCCGCGACTGATCGCGCTGGCGTGCGTGCGGCAGCTCTTTCTGTTCGACCTCGCCAGGATCAGCCTGCTGCCCTCCGCGTTGGCCGAGGTGCGGCGCATCGCGGAAGACCTGGTGCTCAACCGGCTGGCGCAGCTTCCTGTGGGACAGAAAATCACGCTGGCGAAGCAAGGGCCGGCGCGCGTGGCGGCGGCGCTTCTGGCGGAGGGACTGCCCAGCACCCTCGCGCACGTGCTGGAGAATGCCCACCTCAATGAAGCGCAAATCACGCGCGTGCTCGCGCGCGCGGACTTGTCGGCGCGAGTGGTGAACGCGATCGCGCGGCACCCCAAATGGTCGAACTCGCCGCACGTGCGCATCGCGCTGCTCCGCCATCCGCTCACGCCCCTGGCACGCATCATGGCGTTTCTGCCGGATATCGCGCTCGCGGACTTGCGCGACATCATGGAGCTGACCACGATGCGCGCGGACCTGCGGACGTATCTTGCCCATGAGGTGGCGCGGCGCGGGGCGGGGAAGCGGCGCAAGGCGCTGGCGGAGGAATAGCCTCACGCGGGGCTTGACAGGCGGCTGCGGCTCCTGTATATTCTGTCATGACAGAAATGTCGGAAGAAATGGGAGGCCGCCCATGAAACTCTCTCCTGCCCAGCAGAAGTTCATCCTGCACTGGGGCGAAATGGGTACCCGCTGGGGCGTGAACCGCACGGTGGCGCAGATCCACGCGTTGCTCTACCTCTCTCCCGATCCGCTTCCCGCCGAAGAAATTGCCGCGACGCTCGGTGTGGCGCGCTCGAATGTTTCCACCAGCCTGCGCGAATTGGAGGGTTGGGGCATCGTGCGCGTGGTGCACCTGCTGGGCGACCGCCGCGACCACTTTGTGTCGCTGCCGGATGTGTGGGAGATGTTCCGCGTCATCGCGCAGGAAAGAAAGCGCCGCGAGGTGGACCCCACGCTGGCCGTGCTGCGCGAATGTGTGCAGCTGGCGCGCGAGACGGCCGCAGGCGACAAGCACATGCGCGAGCGGCTGCTGGCCATGCTGGAATTTCTTGAGTCGATGTCGTCCCTCTATGAAGAAGTGCGCAACCTGCCGACAGGTTCGCTGCGCCGGTTCGCGAAGCTGCGCGGCCAGATGCGGCGGATCATCCCCGGAGCGATCACGCGCGACGCCGAGGCGCGCCCGCAACGGACCAACGGTGAAGCAGAGAACTGAGGCCGGCCATGCGCCCTGTAACACAATGGGTGGCGGAGCCGCCGCGCGGGTGGATTCTGTACGATGCTGACTGCGGCTTCTGCACGCGGTGGGCCTGGCGGCTGGCGCGGATTGGGCGCGTCGGGTCGCGCGGATTTCATTTAGCTCCCCTGCAAGCTCCCTGGGTGCGTCAGCGGCTGGGCATGTCGCAGGTGGACCTGCTGCATGAAATGCGTGTGCTGACCGTGGACGACGCCCTCTACGGCGGCGCCGACGCGATGGTGTTCCTGGCGCGTCAGGTGTGGTGGACGCGGCCGTTCATGGTGGTGACCCGCGTGCCGGGCGTCATGGCGTTGCTGCGCTGGGCGTACCGGTGGGTCGCGCGCAGCCGGCACCGGCTGTCGGCGGCGTGTGCGCTGCCCGCGCGCCCGCCGCGACGGCGGACCACCTGAGCGCGAGGCCGGCGTACCGGACGGTCCTTGGACGCGCGCCGGGGGGCAGACGACACCAGCAGGCAGGTGGCGCCCACAAGAATACCCGCCGTAATAAAAGCTCCGCCGCCCGCGTATCCCCGTTGGAGGCCGGGCTGCTCCTGTCGACGCCGATTCAGGTCGGCGAAGAGACCGGTTGGCGGGGCTACGCACTGCCGCGCCTCGCGGAGCGGATGGGACTGGCGTGGGGCAGCGTCCTGCTGGGAGTCATCTGGGCGGTCTGGCATCTGCCGCTTTTTTTCATGCCGGTCACGGACGTGTTCGGGCAGTCCCTTCCGACATACGTGATTCAGGTGACCGCGCTTTCGGTGGCGATGGGGTGGCTTTACGCCCACACGAACGGCAGCCTGCTGCTCATCATGCTAATGCACGCGTCGATCAACAATACGAAGGACGTGGTGCCGTCGTTGGTGCAGGGCGCGGCGAATCCCTGGGCGCTCAGCACTTCGCCGGTTTCGTGGCTGACGGCGGGGCTGCTGTGGCTGTGCGTCGGGTTTTTCCTCGTGCGCATGCCGCGGCTGGAAGCGGTGGCGCGGGTTAGGGCGTTGACCGTCCAGAACGGCGACAGAGCGTCCCACAAGCGGTCACACGAGACGACGGACACCGCGACTCACGGCCACTAAACCCTTGCCTGTAAGGTGGTTGCGGCTCGCTTAACTGGCCTAAACCTTGCTCCAATTCGGGCGTCGGACCCCGCCCCGGGGGATCGTCCCGCAAAAAGGAGACGCTCATGGATGCCTTCCTTCAGGATGTGCGGCACGCGCTGCGGCGGCTGGCGAAGTCGCCGCGATTCGCGATGGTCGTCGTGCTCACGCTGGCGGTGGGGATTGCAGCGAACACGATCATCTTCAGTGTGGCGGATGGAGTGTTCTTCCACGGGCTGCCGTATCCCGATGGCGACCGGCTGGTCTACGTGTCGCGCGCGTATCCGGGGTTTCCACAGGGCGGCGGGCAGTTCACGTATCCCGCATATCACGACATGCTGGAGATGAACGCGTCGTTCGACGTGCTGGCGGCGTTCCAGGGCTATGGCGCGGTGGCGCTGACGGATCACGGCGATCCTGTGCGCGTGGCGATGAACTATGTGACGCCGTCGTACCTGACGTTGCTGGGGGCGAAGACGTATCAGGGGCGCCTGCTACGGGAGGACGAAGATCGCTACGGGAGCGGTGACGCCGTTGTAGTGCTGAGTTACCAGTTCTGGCAGCGGCAGCTTGGAGCCGACCCCAACATCGTCGGCAGCACGGTCCACCTGAACAACAGGCCGTTCACCGTGGTCGGCATCACCGCGCCGGATTTTCGCGACGCGCTCGATGAGCAGGAGCACAACGAGCAGACGGATGCGTGGATGCCTCTGGGCATGGCGTACACAATGACCGGGTTCTCGAGCACGACGAATCGCGACAGCGCGATTCTATGGGCCGTGGGCCGTTTGAAGCCCGGCGTGACGTTCGCGCAGGCGCACGAGGACTTCGCGAACATTGCGGAGCGGCTGGCGAAGCAGTATCCGCAGAGCGATTCAGGCTTCGGGTTGGTAACGCGTCCACTGAAGGACCAATTGATGGGCGTGTTTTACACGCCGGCGCGAATTCTGCTGGGCGCGTCGGCGCTTCTCCTGCTGATTGGCTGCGCGAACGTGGCGAACCTGCTGCTGGCGCGGCTGATCGGGCGGCAGAGGGAGCTCGCGGTGCGGTCCGCGATGGGCGCTTCGGCGCAGCGGCTGGCGCGCCACCTGTTGATCGAGAATCTGGCGCTCACTGCGATGGCCGGCGCGTTGGGGCTGGTGCTGGCGGCG